>WARP01002164.1_pt1 | contig 12399 bp, 3 predicted proteins | sample 4769151 | NCBI WGS metagenome assembly WARP01 (sample SAMN08893023, study PRJNA449175) | gut metagenome | isolation source: rumen sample fed with dry roughage | host: cow | place: India: Nagpur | collected 2016 | reverse complement strand
ACACCCATTATCCCGACTACAGTTTCTCCATTGCAGGTCTTGGTAGGGATGATTCCGTGGGGCTATATCAGAAACAGACGTATTATGCAGACGGTCAGATCGTTCTCGGGGTTGTTGATCCGTCATATTATGGCGGTTTGACGCTAACGGAAAACAACGAAGACAACCCCGCATTCATCGCTGATGGCGATTTCATCCTGTTCGGGTGCAGAGATACAATGCACCGCATCTCTACGATTTACGCGCAGGACGGTTCAACCTACGAGGTCATTGGGCGCAGCATGGTGCAGGTAACGGGCAATGCGTTCACCTACAGCACTATTGTTCTTTTGGACACGGCGGCGGTAAAGACATACCCTGGCGCATCTCAGCAATATGCCCCCCTTCTCTTGATCGACCGCAGTGGCACGGGAGATTTTCCTGCGGGGGAGACCCAACAGGTGCAGGCCGTAGGCACGGACACACTGGGACACTACGTATATAGCAATGTGCATTGGGACACCGACCGAAGCGGCCAGGATTTCTTCTGCTTTGTTGTGGCGATGCCGGACACCGTGGGCACGCCCAAGGCTATGGCGGTGAACGATGATGGCGAAGATTTTCCATCCCCAATCTCCCATTACCGATTGTCACCTAATCCTAATTACGGGAACTTCACCGTAGAAATAGAATACCCCGAAGCGCAGGACGTGATTGTCACGGTTTACGATTCCGACGCAAGACTCCTACTCACCATGAGTGGCAAGGGACAATGCGCCTACCATTTCGAAAACTCCGTACCAACCGCCGGGCACTATCTTGTTGACATTACCTCGCCGTTGGAGCGCAAAACCCTCAAAATGGTCGTTAAGTGATAAGCTGCATACAAGAATTTATTATTAACAGATAAGGAACTAAGAAGTTAAGAAGTTAAAAAGTTAAGAAACTAAGGATTGAGATTTACACGTTCATGAAACATTCCCTGCTGGTCATATTATCCGTTCTGGTGGCACTGCTGGCCATGCTCTTCACCCTTGACACCGAACCGGAAAAGAGCTGTTCCCTTTCATACAGAGCCTGTCGCTATAATGTGGGGCACGGCACGTTGGGCGGTGGCGGAAGCGAGCCGTTCCACCTTCTGCAGAAAGACAATACGGATAATACCGACGGTTCCCTTCATAAAGATGAAATAGCAACAGAAGCGTGTTTTCTCCTGCATAATAAAAATTCCCAATCGGCGGAATCACCTATCTTGCTTTCATCCGATGCGATGATGGAACTCACCCCTATTCAGCTGCCGCAACTTGATGCAGGTATGGTGAATGTGACGGGAGGATCTGACGGTAGCGGGCAGACGGTTGGTTACAGGGTAAGCCCCCGCCCAGGCGAGTTCACCATTGCCATACCTTACGACCCCTCGTTGTTGCCGCAGGGCTTCACCGAGAATGACATACAGACCTACGTCTATGACAGGCAATACCACAGATGGGTCGCCATACAGCGTGACTCTGTGAACGAGGCGGAGCTGCTGGTCTGCTCGCGGTTCCGGCCGTGGGAGAAGGGACTGCCCGGCACGCGGAATGACTTGACTAACCCACAGGATGCGCTCACGCAGGTTCAGGATATGATGTCGTTTGTATCCCAGGGCGAGGGAGGCGGGGATTCCCCCTTGGACTTCATCAACGCGGTGCTGAAAACCCCGGAGATGCCGGAGGTTTCGGCCTATACGCCCACAAGCATCAAGGAGTTGAAGGCCGCCAACCCGTTGGAGGGTCTGACGCTGATGCAGCCGCCCACAGCCAACAACAGTGGTACAGCCAATTTGAGCTACCCAATAGAGATCCCTGCCGGACGACAAGGGATGCAACCCAACCTTGCATTAACCTACAGCAGCGGTGGCGGCAATGGTTGGCTGGGTGTAGGCTGGGACATCTCCATCCCCTCCATCACTGTGGAGACGCGTTGGGGCGTGCCAAGATACGACCAGAGTAAGGAGAGTGAGGTGTATGTGTATGAGGGCGAACAGTTAGTGACCAAAGATGGCAGCGGCCATTTTCGCGAGATGCCGCACCGTACCAACCAATGGACGAATCGACAGGATCTTGATCAAGATGGTTACGAACAGTTTTATCCCCGTAGGAACGAAGCCTTCGACAGCATTGTGCGCCACGGTGGAGGTCCCGACAGCTACTGGTGGAGCGTGACACACAGAAACGGCGTGACGGATTACTACGGGAAAAGGCATGATACGGACAGTGTCGACTACAGCGGCGTGCTGTACGCCCCCGCCACCCGCAATATCGCACAGTGGATGATTACCGAGAGCGTCGATCCCGATGGAAACTGGGTGAGGTACTATTACTCCATAGAGATTCACAACGGTATCCAGAACGGCAATGCCGGACGGCAGATATACATTGACAGCATCTGCTATACGGGGAATACTAGAATGTCTGAGGATGGCATTTATGCAGTGATCTTCAACAGGGACACGAGCAGGAATGATGTTTCCATAGCGGCCAACAGGGGCTTCAAGGAGGTTACGGCTGCTACCCTCTGTGATGTGAAGGTGCTGAACAAGGCTGCAGCGAACCACGTACCCGGAATACGCAGTTACCATTTCCGCTACTCCAACGACAGTCTGAGCCACTACAAAACCCGCCTGACGGATGTGGTGCGGGTTGACAAACCTTTCGAGATACTCTTATGCGGAATGTACGACAACGTGGACACGATGTGGCCAACAACACATTTCGACTACTACGACGCTCCTCCCTCCGACGGGGTGTTCGGGGAAGAGACAAGAATAAACCTGTCCTCCTATAATGACAAAGTCCATTCTTTTTTCCTTACAAACGCATTCGGGACGGAGGGGAATGCCACTGCGTTGGGCGGTACAAGGGGAAAAAGCTGGAACATCGGCGGAACTGCTACGGTGGGCATCGGCCCGGTGGTGCCGCTGACATCGTTCAGTGTGGGCGGGAACTTTGACTACAGCCGCTCCCAAAGCGAGGGTGCGCTGACCCTCATAGACCTTGATGGGGATGGTCTTGCCGACAAGGTATTCAAAAATGGAAAACACCTGTATTACCGAAAGCAGATTGCAGACGGCGAATACAGCTTCCATTACGGGGATACCATCGGGATTGACGGAGTGTCGGATTTTCTTCAGGAGAGCAGTAGCACCACCACCTGGGGGCTTCAGGCCTCGGCTGGCTGCGCCTACAGCGGAAGCTGGCCTACATCCAAGTCCACCACTTCTACCTATTTCTCCGATGTAAATGCGGACGGGCTTCCCGATCTGNNGCTATTCAACGTAACCCCAAAGGGTGGCCGGGTGACATTCCGGAACTTCTATACCATAGTGCCGGATGAAGGCATTGGAAACGCTGCGGAATCCATAGTGACGACACCCGCCGACACTTGCGGCGGCATCATATTCGACGGGGAGGTCAGCGACAGCATCGGCTGCCTTTCCCGGTGGACGAAGGACACTGTTGATACATGCTACAACCACACACAGGATGAGGCGGTGAAGGCAATCGCATGGGCTGATTCCATTGCCGCCTCAGGCCAATATTGTTATGAGATTAGCGATATCTCGGATATTCAGAACCAGAAACCGTTTCAAATCACCATATTCCGCCGTGAGGCTTACTGCGAGGCGTTTGAGCGGGCCTTCGCCTCCTGGCCAGACCCCGAATTGGAGAGTGTGAGGGTGTGGGTTCCGCAGAAAAATGGATCCGTCAGCATCGCTTCATCCATCCAGCTTCTGGAAGACACCTCTGGCAGCCGCAGCCAGTCGCGCCATTGCGACGGCGTGCGCTATGTCATCCAACTGTGCAGGCATGTCCAGAAACAGGGGTCGGCACTGTCCGCACAATCCGTCGTGATACTGGCGGACAGTCTCATCGGGGCAGATGACTACTCGCTGCACGAAGACACCCTTCTGGTAAACTTGGACACGTCGGATCTGCTCCTGTTCCGCCTTATATCGGGTGACAACAGGGCTTTCGACCATGTGCGCTGGGAACAGACCATAGAATACTCAGGCCTTCATTATCCTCTTTTTTACGAAAACAATGTCTTTCCTGGCAACTATTATCCGTATGGTGTGAACAACGATTATTTCAACTCGGCACATGATTTTCTATTGTCTGGTGAGAAGTATTTCGGAGCGGGAAAGCCCGATGTCGTCCTGCAAGGCCAGGGTAGTCCAGACACCCTACCACAATCCATTCGCCCATCCGTGAGGATTCGTACCGGAAAGTTTTACAGGCTTTCACCAGGTCAGAGCAATGCATCCCTAATAATAAATATAACAAAAGGAGGACATTTTTTTCGTCATAAAATACTCATCTCCAATGATATGGATTTATTATGGGATTTGGGGTACTATATGCCGGTTAGGGAAAGGGATTCGGCAACGGTCATGTTCTCTCTCTATCCCGAGCCGTACCTTTGGGGCAGTTCGACGTCATTTCTGTACGACTGGGGGGAGTTAGATGTACTTCCCTGCGTGCGTTACGCCGTCTCCGACACCGTGACCCGCGACACGCTGATGAGGACATACGACACCACGGATGCCCATCCTCCTGTATATATGCGGTTGGAGAACATGAAGGGCACCGGCCTTGACTCGCTCTACCACCGTCTGTTCGGACCCCTGTACCGGGGCTGGGGACAGTTCGTGTTCCATGACACCTCCGATGCAGGAGGGTCGGACACCCTTCCGTTGGAACGGCTTGTCATCCCCCCGTCTGTCCTTCCGTCGAATATGACGCAGGCGGAGGATGATACGGCCGCCATAGGATCCTTCATACCCTGTCAGGATATCATGCACGCACAGGAGAGTACGGTCATCCGCAATGCCTACGAAAGTGCGGAGGCCTACCATCCGCTCTCCACATCCACAGGATGGGTGGAAATGGAACCCGACTTCCTCCATCGTGCATGGGTCGGGTTCGGGAACACCTGTGCGATTCTTAGAGATACTATGAGCAACACGCGCCTATCCGGCTTCTACTGCGACACAAACACGGCAGAAATCGCTGAATACGACCATCCTGTCCCTGTTGTAGAACAGGGTCTGCGGGTCAAGACCATAAGGAAGCAAAATATCTCCACGATGAGAAACCATTCGTTGAGTTTATCCGTTCCTGTGGTGCCGATATCGGTCGGAGTGTCCAGATCGGAAGGGGTTAACATCGTGCTCACCGACTATATGGATCTGAATGGCGACCGCTATCCCGACATCGTCGGACCGTCATACGTGCAATATTCGCAGCCATGGGGAGGCATCGGTTCCGTCAGTCCCCTGAAATTTGTGCAGGAGGGTGTAACTGCATCGGCCACTGTTTCCGAAGGAGCCAATTTTGGAGGGAGCTATTCCACCCCGTCCCGCTGCGTATCCAACAGTCCGAGAGGATCCAAGATCAGCTTCGACGGAGCCGGAAATGCCGGAGCCAACCTGGGCGGCGGTAGCGACAGAACCTCCTTTCTTTGGATGGATGTGAACGGCGATGGGCTGCCCGACAGAGCCCACGTGGAGGGATCCATTCTGAAAGTGAGTCTCAACACAGGCTACAGTTTTCTTCCTGATGAGATCTGGAACATACCTACCATACGTGCAGGACACAGCTCCAACTGGGGGTTGAGCATGGGCGGGAGCTTCAACATAGGCCAGGCGAGCATTGGGGGAGGCCTGGGGGTGAACCTGTCGCAGAACGGCACCGACACCATGCTGACGGACTTCAACGGCGACGGGCTGCCCGATCTCCTCGTCCGCACAAATAACGGCATTAAGGTTCGCTACGCCTACGGCAACGGACAATGGTCTTCAGAAACCACCGTTGCTAACATGGCCGACATTAGCTACGGGCACTCCTACAGCGAGTCCGCCAACATATCCGTAACCTTTGGTTTTACCTTCTTCAGCATTCTGAAGGTATGCGCGGGCATCTCAGGTTCCCCCTACAATCGCTCCTTTAGTAAGGACAGCGTCCAGCTCACAGACATCAACGGGGACGGGTATCCCGACCTTGTGACATCCTCCTCGGAAGACGGGATGACGGTGCGTTACAACCGTTCCGCGAAAACCAACCTGCTGCGCAGGGTTACCAACTTCACAGGAAGCACCATTGACATGGACTACGAGATGCCCGCCGCCTGTTACGAGAAGCCTCAGCGCGGCTGGAACCTTGCCCGTGTGGAGATGCGAAACAACGACACACTCTGCCCCGCAGGCGGCAATAGAAGCCTCACCACCTTTAGCTATGAGGAACCCAACCACAACCGCCATGAGCGTATGGACTACGGTTATGGCAAGGTGACGATTTATCAGCATGATACGGACAACAACGACAGCATCTACCGGTACACCGTGCAGGAGTTTGAGAACCTCCAGTTTAGCAGGCGTGGGCGTAAGACCCGCGAGTGCGTCTATGACGCCGGAGGAAGACCCTTCGTGGAGACCCTTTACGATGTGGTGATGGCCGACATGACCCGTCCCACCGACACTCTTCCGGCCGAATATGAACACTGCCCCGCATACCTCTACAAGTGCCGGGAAACCGAGATACGGAACTGGTATGAAGGGGATTCCGTGCCGCATGTGACCACAGCCCTGCAGCGCGAGTATGACACACGGCGCAATGTGACGAGCTATATTCATTTTGGCCTCGGATGGAACAACCCCTCCTACACCGCCGAGTACTTCGTCGCCAACATCTCCTACCTTCCCAGTCAGGGACACAACCTTATATCGCTGCCGGAAACCATCACCGTAAAGGATTTCAACGGGAATATTCTCCAGGAACGCATGGCGGAATACGATACAAAAGGGCATCTCACCAAACTGAAACAGGTCTGCAGCCCTCAGAATGCGGAATATGATTTTGAATATGACATTTACGGGAATCTCACACACGCCGTCATGCCGGAAAACGCATCCGGGCAGCGGCTGGAATTTGACTATGTGTATGACAACTTGGCTCACATCTACCCGGCGGTGGTAATCAACCTATCATTGGGATTTTCCTCCTCTGCCGAATACGACTACCGGTTCGGGAAGCCAACCCGAACCGTGGATATCAACGGCAATGAGATGCGTTACACGTACGACTCTGTCGGACGAACCGTCAGCATAACCTCACCTAATGAGCTGGCTGATTCGGTGCCCTACACCATACGGATGGTGTACCACCCCTATTTTCGCGGAATGGCAGGACAGCGTGTCTCATACGCCTGCACATACCACTATGATTCGGAGCATCCGGGCAACGACATCCGCACCACGCTCGTCACCGACGGCCTGGGCCGCCTGCTGCAGACCAAGAAGGACGCTGAGATTGGCGGGCAGGAGAAGAGCCTCGTGACCGGAAAGGTGGTCTATGACTGCTTCGGCAGGACGGTGGCGCAGTACCACCCGTTCCCGGAGGACACCGCCCTTGCTGCATTCTACAACCCTCAATATGACCCGGCCACTGCCACCGTGACCGCATACGACATCCTTGACAGGCCAGTGTCGCAGACCCTTCCCTATGATCTCACGACCTCGACGGACTACGGTTTCGGCGCAACGGGCGGGGTGACATGCTTCCGCACCACCGTGACCGACCCGATGGGCAACGCGGTGACGACCCTGAAGGGCGGACTGGACCAGCAGCTGAAGATGTCCGCCCCGCAGAACACCGTGACCCTGTTCGGATACGACCCGCTGGGGCGGCTCACCGCTTCCACCGACCCCAATGGCTTTACCACCACGTATGATTACGATATGCTGGGACGTATGATCCGCCGTGTACACCCCGATGCGGGGAGCGACAACTACGAATACGACCCGTCGGGCAATATGGTCCGGCACATCAACGGCAACGGACAGACCGTTGACTATGCATACGTGTACAATTTCCTGCAGTCCGTGTCGTACTCCGACCATCCTGCCAACAATATAAGATACTGGTATGGTGCGCCGGGGGCTCCTGACAATTGCGCGGGGAAGGTGTTAATCCGAGAGGACGGCTCTGGTCTTCAGACCTTCAAATACGGTATGCTTGGCGAGGTGACGGAAAATATACGTATCTTTGTGCTCCCTAACGAGAATCGCACCTACACCTTCAAGATGAGTTACGCCTACGACAGCTGGAACAGGATACACACCATGATCTATCCCGACGGGGAGAAGGTGGTTTACCATTACGACCGGGGCGGAATGCTCCAAAACATCCGAAGCGACAAGTACGGCGACACCCTTATATACGTAGAGGATATCAGCTATAACACCTACGGACTGAAGAGTAGTGTCCTGTACGGCAACGGCTCACACATGGAATACGAGTACGACACGTTGATGCGCCTCTCGTACCTGCTCAGCGAGAACGGAGTGGGAGAAGTGATGCAGAAAATAGATTACTTATATGATTCTGTGGGTAACATTACCGACATTACCAATAATGCGAGCGTGTTGGCCAACGGTCTTGGTGGGGAGTATTGGAGCCACTATGACTATGATGGCCTCTACCGGCTGACACATGCGGAGGGAGATTGGGGCGGAAGTCAGATTCTCCATTACAATCTCAATATGCTGTATCATCCTAACGGACGAATCAAGCGCAAGAGTCTTTACGCCGACGTGATGGATCATACCGGGAGCGTTTCCTTAACCGATTACGGAAACATTTATGATTATCATCTGGGGCAGCCCAACACGCTGAATACTGTTATGGACGATGTTTCAGGAAGAGAACAGCTTTTTATCTGGGATGCCGCAGGCAACATGATAAAACATGATAACTTCGAGCCGGGATGTTCCCGCCTGCTTTGCTGGGACGAGGAGAACAGGCTCATGGGCTTTTCCGACTGCCACAATGCGGGCTTCTACCTGTACGACGCGGATGGCGAGCGCACCTATAAGTTGACGGGTGTTTACGCCACGCAGAATATACAGGGGCAGTGGTGGTCGTACAATTTATTGGACAATCCAACCTTGTACACATCACCCTATGTAGTGGTTACCCCCCATGGCTATACAAAACACTATTATGCAGAAAGCCAGCGTGTAGCCAGCAGAATAGGCGGGGGTGGATTGGCGGATGTAATCCTGTTACTGACAGACGTGGACTTCATGCTTCAGGATGCGAATGAGATAGAGGATACGGTGGCATGGCTTTTTCTTGAAGAGGAATTATCTCAGGTGAAAGGGGATACTATACTTCCGTATTATGATGCCAAACGCAATGCGGTCATCGAACATTTTGCATCGGTGATGGGATGTTTGGATATTTCCCCCACAGTGGAGGAGAACCGTTTAGTGGAACTCCGAACCTATTGGCGCGAAAATATTGATCCCGAGCCAGATTGCTACTGGTACCACTCCGACCACCTGGGTTCCTCCTCCTGGATAACCAACAGCGATGGCAAGGCCATCCAACACCTGCATTATCTACCTTGGGGCGAGGACTTCGTGGACCAACGCACCACCAACTGGAATGCCCCTTTCACCTTCTCCGCAAAAGAAAAAGACTCGGAGACCGGCTTTTCTTACTTTGGATCACGCTATTACAACAGCGATTTGAGCATTTGGCTGAGCGTTGACCCGATGGCTTCGAAATATCCCTCCTTAAGCCCGTATGTGTATTGCGCGAATAACCCGGTGAAGCTGGTGGATCCGAATGGGGAAACTATAGTGATACAAGGCGAGGACGGAGAACACACTTTCACTCCTGGGCGACAATGCAAGAGCACAGATGAGAATGTTCAAGCCGCATGGAATAATCTTAATAAAATTTATGGTACGAAGGCGGGTAAAACGGTCATTGATGAAATGACCAAAGACGGCTCCCCCAAGTTCACTTTTACAAATGAATCCCTTACAAATGATGGGACTGGACGATTTAAAAAAGACGGAAATAAAGGTGGAACCATGTATATGGGTGGCAAATTAAAAGAGGGAGACTATCTGGCTCATGAACTATTTCATGGTTATCAAGAATTGAAAGGACAAGGAGGTGCATCCATACATAATGAAGTGGAGGCTAATATTTTTTCAATGTTGACCGTAAAGGGTGGCTTTGAATTATTTCATAAAAGCGATTTTAATTTTAAAACAAGTTATGCCAAAGCCACTAAGATGTTTATGATGAGAACAGTGAATGATTTTGACCGTCAATTCAACATTTTAGTAAATGGGTTTAAAGATTGTTCAATAGCCAATATACCTCCAGAAGGTAAAAGCAAAGGGCTTTATCAAGATTTCAACCTTGGTACAGGCACGCCTTCTCTCATAAAACAATTTTTTAAATAATCTGAAAATGTATAATCGAATTACAAAATTACTTCTTGCGGTATTCATTATACCTGTTAGCTTGCTTTCGGCTCAAGAGTACAAAAGACTTTATAGAACTACTGATTTCTACACAAATAGGAGTTTGAAAACAGATACGCTATTTCTGCCTGTAGATACTCCTTGCGAATTGCATATTCGGGTAAGACGATTGATAAAGGATATACAATCAGTATCAAAATCTCAATATTGGCAAGATGTGCATTCCATTTGGGGAAATCAATTCATGTTGAGCGAGGACAGAGTAGATTTTGAGAATTGTTGTTGGACTCCAACATATTATCGAATATTTCCTGAAATCACTTACGTTTATTTTATAAATAGAAAAAGAGAAAATGCTATTGATGCAGACGATTACATCACACAGAATAAAATTAGGAACTATAGTTTGTCATACTGGAAAGCTGACAGAGAAACCCCGATTGGGAACACAGTAGCAAATTTCATGCCTTTTATAGAAATGTTTTTATGGCAGAAAATCAACAATGAAATCACACTGATTTGTGATAAAAGTATGGTGTTTATTCAGGAAAATATCATAATCCAAGTTATGCCTTCGGAGAATATTTGCTTACCCAACACAACTCCCACAAAAAGTGTTTTTAAGTAGTTGTAATTCAAAGGGGTATTTATGTTTTTGTGGCACAGTGATTTAGATTATACTTTTTAATTGCAAATCCCATGTTCAATTATTTTGTAATTTCGCGCCGGAATGGATGAATACACCCGAACATATTGCCCGCAGATCCCGCCGACACGCACAAAATGCCCGCACACCTACGGCGTGCGTGTGTGCCCGTGTGCCGCCGTTGCTACCGAGCCCTGCAGACCTACAGCCTGCATTTCCAGAGCCCATTCACCCATTGTTCCCTGTCCCCTGCCCCCTGTCCGCTGGACGTACACCTTCTCCGCAAAAGAAAAAGACTCGGAGACCGGCTTTTCTTACTTTGGCTCAAGGTATTACAACTCGGATTTGAGTATCTGGCTGAGCGTGGATCCGATGGCATCGAAATATCCGTCGTTTTCACCTTACACGTATTGTGCTAATAATCCAGTGAAGCTGGTAGATCCGGAGGGGGAAGAGATAGGGGATTATTTTGACCAGTATGGTACATATTTAGGCACAGATTGCAGAGATGATGGCAAAATACGTATCATCAATCGCGATCTTTGGAATCAGATTGGGGAGAATATTTCCTGGGAAGGGAATGATGGTACGCGTGTTATTTCACAAAGTTTAGGAGAAATTTTATCAAAAAAACCTTCTTCGTTAGATTTATCAGATGACGCTATTCAAAAGATTGTTGGACATTACAACAGTACTGGCTTAAAATTAAATAGAGGAAATAAAGGGGCATTAAACACAGAATTTGATGGGAATGCTACATCATATACTAAAAAACTCACAATAAACATTTCAAAATGGAGAAACAATTCATTTCTGGATAACTATTATGATATAAAAAGTAGTTTTGATAATGAAAAGGGACATATTAAGCAATGTAAAGAAATAGGGATAGTAAAGTTCAATAATTTGTCATCATATCAACAAGAAAAATATGCAGTTGATTATCAAAAGTCTCAATATGCATTTTCAAGGGCGAGCGGCAAATATCAAAAATGGGTTGATATTTATTTACAAAAAAAATGAAATGAAAAAAACAATTTTTTTTATAGTCTTATTTCTCTTTGCAAAAATTTTAATATATGCACAATCAGGCATATACATTCAAAAGGTTGTTTTTATCAATGACCATATGGACAGAACGATAGACGGCATTGGGAATGTAGGTGTTCGAACTTATTGCGATTCATGGAGAATCAATTATTATTGCTTATATATATCAATTTACGTGAATGACTTAACAACTTTCGACAGACATTCGTCACCTTTTTTTGTTAGATTCAAAAATACCAATGATACGGTTCCCGCTTTTATCTGTGATTCTGTAACTCAAAACACAGATGGTTCAATGTCAGTATGGTTAGTCGCACCATTCGACGAGACAAACCTGCCTTATGACCAGGAGTTTATTACACAAGACATAGAGCAAGAGTGTAATCAAATGCCCTCTGCT
>WARP01004664.1_pt1 | contig 12402 bp, 6 predicted proteins | sample 4769151 | NCBI WGS metagenome assembly WARP01 (sample SAMN08893023, study PRJNA449175) | gut metagenome | isolation source: rumen sample fed with dry roughage | host: cow | place: India: Nagpur | collected 2016 | reverse complement strand
AAAGAAAAAAAACTTAAATTACGATAATTTGATTTTGAATTAAATTATTACATACATTTGAATCCTGATTTATAACCAAATAAACAACATAACACCCTTATCACCAAGTATATGAAAAAATTAATCCCAATTTCGGTAATCCTTGTTACCCTTTTCACACTCGTATCATGTGTAGAAAGTTCACAAAAATACAAGGATCTGCAGTCCAGGCTGGATTCCCTCTCCGTAGTGAAGGACTCTACAAGTGCCCAGCTGGAAGATGTTTTTGCCACCCTCAACGAGGTTGAGAACGGGCTCAGGAGCATCCGGGAGGCCGAGAACATCATAGCCCTGCAATCCCAAAACAACGGGGAGCTCACAGTTACCACCCGCGAGCAGATGAAGCAGGATGTTGCAGCCATAGGAGAAGCCATAGCCGCTTACAAGGCACAGGTTGCCAAGCTCCGTAACGACAACCGCATCCAGTCTGCCCAGTTCAGGAAAAGGCTCGATGCCATGACTGCCGAGCTGGAGCAAAAATCGGTACTCATTGCCGACCTTCAAAAACAGCTCGAAGAGAAAGACACTCAGCTCAGGATCAAGTCCCAGCAAATAGCCACATTGGACCAGACAGTTTCCAACCTAAGGGGCGACGTTGCTTCCCTTTCACAGGAAAAAGAGCTGCACAAAGAGACAATCGCTACCCAGGACCAGCTTATCAACACTGCATTTTACATTGCCGGCTCCAAAGATGAACTAATCAATGCAAAGGTGCTTTCCAAAGGAGGCCTTTTCCGGTCGGCACGAATCTCATACGAAGCCGAGCAATCTGCTTTTGTAAAGATTGATATCCGTAAAGTCAATGAGATAAACCTGAATGCCGCCAAGGCAAAGATCCTCTCCATCCACCCTACAGGAACCTATACTATGGAGACCGATGCCAACGGAATGCAGGTACTCAAGATCTCATCCCCGCAATCGTTCTGGGAGCAAACAAAATACCTTGTAATACAGGTAATGTAACCCTCCCTCCAAAACAAACTGCATTAACCGGACTACCGGCAGTGAACCAACTGTCGGTAATCCGGTTAAATAATAGCCAACCAGACTAAATCAAACAATACAAAAATGAAGATAACTTTTGGAACGGCACTTGCCGTACTGGCACTATTAATGTTTAACTCATGCACCAACAACATGACCGACAATCCATTACTTACACAATCCCCCAACCCGCACCAAGCACCACAGTTCGATAAAATCGGCAGTGAACATTACAAACCCGCATTTGAACAGGCAATAGCCATTGGCAAAGCCCAGATTGATTCAATTGTAAACAACCCCGCGGAGCCCGATTTTGACAACACAATACTTAAGCTGGAACTTGCAGGCAAGGAGCTTGGCAATGTCTCCACAATCTTTTTCAACATCAACTCGGCCAATACCAATGACACAATCCAGCAAATTGCCCTGGAGGTATCCCCGATGCTCTCCGAGTACAGCAACGACATAATCCTCAACCAAAAGCTCTTCCAAAGGGTTAAACAGGTATACGAAAACCGTATGCAGTCTGGGCTCAATGCAGAGCAACTGCGCCTTACAGAGGAGACCTACCGTGGATTTGCAAGGAATGGTGCAAACCTGGAGGGTGAGGCCAGGGATCAGTTCCGCGAAATCAACAAAGAGCTGTCACGTCTCTCCTTACAGTTTGGACAAAACGTACTGGCTGCCACAAACAAGTATTTCCTCCATGTTACCGACTCTGCACAACTTGCAGGATTGCCGCCTTTTGTGGTTGATGCTGCTGCCTCAGAGGCCAAAGAGCGCACTCTGGAAGGATGGGTATTCACCCTGCAGGCCCCAAGCTACGGCCCATTCATGCAATACAGCGACAATCGCACCTTACGGGAAAAGATGTGGCGTGCCTACAACAGCAAATCCCTCAATGATGAGTACGACAACCGGGAAAATATAAAATCCATCGTTACCTTGCGCCGGCAAAAGGCAGCACTGCTCGGCTATCCCACACATGCCGCATATGTATTGGAAGAGAATATGGCCAAAGATGCAGCTACCGTCAACACCTTCCTTGGCGATTTGCTGGCCAAAACCCTCCCCTATGCAAAAAAAGAGGTGCAGGAAATCCAGGAATACTCAGCCGGCAAAGGAAACAATGACCCCCTGATGCCATGGGACTTCAACTACTGGTCCGAGAAGTACAAGAACGAAAAATATGCATTCAACGATGAATTGCTAAAACCATACTTCCGTCTCGAAAACGTGGAGAAGGCAATTTTTTCACTCGCAGACACCCTCTTTGGCCTGCAATTCACACCCAACCCATCAATTCCCGTTTACCACCCCGATGTCAAGGTGTACGAGGTTACCGAAAAGGGAGGCAGGTTCCTCTCCCTGTTATACGTGGATTACTTTCCAAGGGCATCCAAAAGGGGCGGTGCCTGGATGACATCATACCGCGAACAGCATATAGTGGACGGAGTTGAGAAAAGACCATTTGTTTCTCTGGTCCTCAACTTCACAAAACCCACCCAAACATCCCCTTCACTACTTACATTCTACGAAGTGACAACCCTGCTCCATGAATTTGGGCATGCACTTCACGGAATGCTTGCAGAGGGAAGCTACTCTACCCTCACAGGTACAAACGTGGTAAGGGACTTTGTTGAGCTGCCTTCGCAAATCATGGAAAACTGGGCTACCGAAAAGGAGTTCCTTAAATCCTTTGCCACCCACTACCAGACAGGCGAGGCTATCCCCGACGAGCTTATAGACAAGATTGTCAATGCCCGCAACTACCTTGGCGGATATCAAAACGTAAGGCAACTCTCTTTTGGGATCAACGACATGGCATGGCACAACCTCCAGGACCCTTCAGTCGTGCAGGATGTGGTCAAATTCGAGACCGAGGCCATCAAGCCGGCCCAAGTACTTCCAACCGTTGACTCAGTGGCAATTTCGCCCTCATTCAGCCACATTTTCGCAGGAGGTTACTCTGCCGGCTATTATAGCTACAAATGGGCAGAGGTATTGGAGGCCGATGCTTTCTCACTCTTCAAGGAGAAGGGCATATTCAACCGTGAGGTTGCACAATCCTTCAAAGAGAACATACTCTCCAAAGGCAACCTGCAAGATGCAGCAGAGCTGTACCGCAACTTCCGGGGACGCGACCCTCGCCCCGATGCACTTTTGGAAAAATTCGGAATGAAATAACCATTAAGGATCATAGTAATAAAAAAAGAGGCTGTCCCGAAAGACAGCCTCTTTTGATTCATCAAAACCAAGGTTAGTCAATCACCATCTCGTCTATCAAATTGGATGCACCGGCATATTTTTCAATAACCCAAAGCACGTACCTGATATCAACCGAAACCGATTTGCAGTAACCCTCTACAAAAAAAACATCGCCGGCCATCGACTCACGGTTGCCGTCAAATGCCAGGCCAATCAATTGGCCCTTTCCATTCATGACCGCACTGCCCGAGTTGCCACCGGTAATATCGTTGTCACTCATAAAGTTAACATATAGCACTCCATCTCTGCCCCAACGGCCCCAATCCTTAGCCTGCAGTGCAGCTTTTAACCTGTCACTTATCCGGAACTCATAATTGGATGTATCTTCCTTTTCCAGGATACCCGCTGTGGTAGTAAGGTAGTTGTATTTGACGGCATCTCGCGGTACTATACCTCCGACCTCTCCAAATGTGAGCCTCATTGTAGAGTTGGCATCGGGGTAAACACTCAAGCCCATCTCATTTTGCATCTCATACATGGCCTTTGTGTAGGCAGTCCTTTGGGACGACAACGAAATGCCCGACTCATCCTCTATTTTGCTCAGGTTTTGGTTGTATTCCCGGATCGAGATAGTATTGACAACCTCGACAACAGGGTCGTTGAGGATATCTGCAACACTCCGTTTTTGGGAGAAAAATTCCTCCAGACGTTTCCTGTCGGTTATCACGCTGTTGTCATAGACATAATCGGCAATTGCAGCTGTATTGCCATCGAAACGTTCCAGCAAAGCTTTGAAGGAAGGATAGTAATAGCTGTCGGGAACCTTCTCTGTGAAATAACCCAGCATCACCTTAAAGAGCTCCCTGTCGGCTGCAACATCTGCCGATGCGAACAGATCCATTGCTATGTCATAAAACTCCTTAGCGCGCGGGTAAGAGAGGTCAAAACTATCCAGCTTTTCCCTTTCCAAAAACCGTGTCACACCCAAAAAACGCTGTCCTATACCTACAAACTCGGCTCCCCTTACCATGGATTCCTGGAAATAACCTTTATGGCTTTCGGCATCGGCTTTGAGGCTGTATCCCTTTTGCAGGTTTTCCAGCACCTTGCCATACTTCTCCACCCTTTGGGGGTTGGCAGCAATCCACTTGGAGAGCACAGCTTCGCGCTCCTCTATCTTCCCTATCACATCGAACCTTTCTATGCAAAGGTTTTCCCACTTTGCATAATCGGTATAATTACTGATCCCAAAGTATTTGTCGGCATATTTGAGACGAATCTCGTCGGAACTGTCCATGTATTTCTTCCACACCTCCAGCTTGGCCCTGCGGACCGAACTGATCATGGGATTGAGAACCTCAAACTTCTCCCTTATCTCAAACGAAGAGCTGTACCTGTTGGTCCTGCCGGGGTAGCCCAGGATCATCGTGAAATCATCCTCAGCAACGCCCTTGGAAGAGACTGTCAAAAACCTGCGGGGTTTGAGCGGTACATTAGAGGCAGAGTATTCGGCAGGCTTGCCGTCCACAGAGGTGTATACCCTATAGATTGCAAAGTCTCCTTTATGCTGCGGCCAGCCCCAGTTGTCGGTCTCTCCGCCGAATGCCCCTATGTATACGGGAGGAGCCCCCGCCAGGCGCACATCGGCAAACGTTTCGTAAAAGTAGAGGAAGTATTTTGAGCCCCTCCACTCCGACGAAAGTGATTTTTCGTAAGGATTGGATTTATACCTCTCTTCTACCACCGAAGAGACTTTGTTCATGAAAAACAGTCCCCTTGGACCGGCAGCATCAAGGCTGTCAATTACGTGCTTAACCAAATCCGAAACATCGGCAATACCACGCAAAAAGGTTACGGTTTTGCCTTTGATGGGAATCTCCTGCTCCATGTCCATTGCCCAAAAACCCTTTTCCAGGTAGTTGTTGTCGGCAGTACTCAGTGCGTGTATGTCGCCATAAGCGCAGTGGTGGTTTGTGATCATGAGCCCCATGTCGGAGATGATGCTCCCGCTGCAACTGCCGCCGTCAATGGCGACAATTGCATCGGAAAGGGCAATGGACTCCGGGTTGTAAATCTCCCCGGGTTTAAGTTCTAGTCCTTTGCTCTTCATGAGCTCATAAAGTTGTTTATCTATCTGGTTGAGCAGCCACATTCCCTCATCGGCATGGGCCTTGGGCAGGAATAGTGTGACTACAAGTGCCAGTAAAAAAAATCTTTTTGTCATAACTAAAAGTTCATTCCAAGTGAAAGGGAAATCACGCCCCTTGTTCCAAGGTCACCTGCATCATAATGTTTGTAGGCAGCACCAACATACAAAGCACGTCCCTTTTGGGAGTCCATGATCCTTGTATATCGGGCTCCAATCCCTGCAGATATGATTTCGGCTGTATTGTAGTTGAAATCGGTATAAAGCAAGTTGGTGTTTTGCCTTAACGAACCCGCCGTTATGGGGTTTTTCACGTCCAGCGCATCTCCTTTACCTGTGGAGTAGCTTCCGTTAAGGTCCAGGTTGAACAAAGAGTTGTCACCTATCTCAAAATCCTTGTTAACCCTCAGGTATGCATTGTCCACAGTGATCTCCTGTTGGTATTGGGCAGGATATAACCTGTAATCCTTTTCCACGATTTGCCTGTTTACACCGGCAGCCAGTATCCACGAACACTTCCATTCACCATCCCTGATAAAGGTCTTGTATTCGGCACCGTATTTTTGGTAGTTGGTCATATAGCGGAGCACCTTCCCGTACTCGAAATACCTATAGTTGTTCAGCTCTTCGGGAATCTGCTCATAGCTGTTTACCACATAGTAAGAAGCATTTTCGTCACTCAGGAATGAGAGTGAAAGGATATGGTCGGCACCGTTGCCTTTGTACTGGAAACGCCCGTCATACTTGTACTTGAGTATATCGGTGTAGGCATACCGTTTGGAGTAAGAGTCCCCGTCATAGTCATTCTCATGGCCCAAGTCTACCGAAAACTCGTTGAATATACATAAATTACCTGTCCTGTACTGGGCCTGGAACGAACCTCCGAAGATATCCTTGTGGTAAATCCTGTCCAGTATTGTGGTAGAGGCAAGTCCTGTCTCGGTAAAGAAAAACAGACCCTCCATGTAATAGATCTTTTTACCTGTCTCGTCGCCTATGAACGAATACTCTACCTTTTCTGCATCCCTCTTATAAAAGAGATTCATACCCAAGGAGATGGCACCACTCCTAAAGGAGATGCCGGGAGAGACATTCATCATGGAGAGAGTGTTGGCATTACGTCCGTCGGTCCGTTTTGCCATAGTGGAGGTGTTGTAGTCAAAAGCTGCCCCTATTGCAAACAGGTCGTTGAGTTCGTATCCAACTTTTCCATTGAGTATATACGACTCCCTCAGCACTTTGCCGGGGATTGAATCCACTATCGGGTTCAATGTGGCATTAGGGTAAACCGTACCATTCCAGGTCATGTTTTGGTTGATACCGTAATCGTAATTGAACGATCCGTAAAAAAAGACCTTGCCAACCTTGTTGTAGGACCTGGTGACAATCCCAAAGTTGGAGTAACTCTCGGGAGTGTTGAAGTTGCGGTAATCCCCGCTTTCGTTACTGAAATAGCCTGCAAGTGTGGCAAAGTTTTGTGCCTTGTTGTAAACCAGTCCGGCACCGTTCCCCGACACTAGCCAGGGGGTCCTGGTCTCGATTTTCTCAAAAGTATAGTGTTTTTTATGCGAGGAGTGCTGGGAGAACAAAAGACCCGGCAGCAGACACATTGCAATAACACCAGAAATATATGTTAATTTATTTTTCATGCCTGTAATATTACTTGTTTAACAATGATGCTGTTGGTCTCACCTCAAAATCATTTGAGGAGTTGTTGGTATCCTGGTAAACGATACGGCCTCCGGCCTTTGCTGTAGCTGCCTCGTCAATCTTGCGGTGTATACTGTAACCTTGTCCGTTACCCGGGGTCATTGCAAAACCGTTGTCAATCTCGGGACGCAACCTTTTGGAGTCGGTCACGCTGCGGAAACACTCAACTCCGTCAATTACCAGCTCTTTGTCAATCATCAGCACATCGGTGTTACGGTTGTTGGGGGTGTTAGGGTGCAGCGTATAGGTATCCTCTATGAATTGTGCCGCAGATTTTCCACCCATTCTGTAAATGAACAGAGCAGGGCTAAGTGTGGAAACCACGAACGAGGTTGCAGATCCCATCTTCCAATAGCAGTCCACAGTGTTTACCCCGGCTTCGGGAGCAGAGTGCATACGGGTAAGGATTGGGTCATACATAGCCCAGTACCCCGGTTTGCCAAGGTTCACCGAAGATGTTACAGAAGCTTTGTGGTTGATTGCATTCAGCGAAACAACCGCCTCCTCTCCGGGTTGCAACGGGTATTGGGTACCGTTGCCCGGGAAGAGCCATCCAAAGGTGATGTTGGGAACCGAATCCCTGAGCTCCGAAGTCCCGGGCTTAACCCAGTCCGAAAGCCTTCCGTTGGTAGGAGCATTGTATGGGTGAGCCACTCCTATACAAAGTGAGTCCAGGTAGGCAACCCTGTCCGAATTGTTGTAAAGCAATATATATTGGTCTTTGGAATAGGATTTTGAAGTCGCAGGGTCAAGGCAACCACCATAATAGAACTCCTTTATAATTATTTGACCGGTTTTGGAGACGTTCATAGGCAATGTAGCATCCAGCACGTTGGGATCATTGGGTGTAACCCTCATCCTTTCGGTAGTGCCGTTGAAAATATAAACAGACTGGTCTTCCAGGATTTCGGTAAACTCCGACACTGCTATATAGGAACCGAATGCAACCCTTATACTGGCAAGACCCTGTGCATCGGTAACTCCCGAAAACTGCAATCCGGTGTTGGGGTCCCTGAGTAACACACTGCGCCCCGCAGGGGAAAAATCGTACCCCTGGGGTATGGTAACCCTCACATTGATAAGGGCACTCACCTTTCCTTCGGAAAAATCTTCCAGCTTGCTATCTTTTAAGCAAGCAGAGAGCATGAAAGTGAGAAGCAAAAATATTGACAATTTGATAGTTTTCATCTTTTCCTAAAGTTTTAAAGAGTGATTTTCAATTCGGCACCAAAGTAAATAAGAGTGTTTTTGGTTGCAGGCGAAGCATTTGGCCTTGCCTTATTAACCATCCTTGGCCTCGAGTTGGTAAAGTTGTTTGCATAGAAAGAGAGTGAGGCAACATTCCCAAGCTCTTTGGTCAAACGGATGTTTGCCATGAAATATGGCTTGTAGCCGGTTGTCAGAAAGTAAAAACTGTTGTTGCTAGACTCCCTCAAGATGTTGAGACGACGTTTGAGGTCATTGTCGGTGGTTGTATGGAAATCGGAGAACGGTCTTACAACACCATCCTTGTCCACGTAAGATACGGGGTCCCTGTAAAGGGTAAAGAGGTTGTTTTTATTGTTGTAGTCGCCGTATACCGGATTTCCGTCGGCATCTTCGGAATAGATATTTCCATCGTCATACAGGTTCCAGTTGTTCTCCATCCATATGCACTGTGTAGTGAAGGTTATCACCATCCTTATGGAAGGGATCCTGGTCACCAGGTTGATGTTGGTGGAGAGCCTTTCGCGCCCGGCACCAATACTTATCGCTGCATCATCCTTGAAGATAGCCAGGTATGGCAACCTTTGCTTTGGGTCGATGGGGTCGGCATTGATCCGGTTTATGTAGACATCTCCGGGAGATGTATTCTCGGTACGGATATAGGCTCCGTTCACTATCACCGAAGTATTGATCGGGTTGATTGTCCCGAAATCAAAGTCATACTCTATACCCCATTTATCGGTACGCCCCCTGTTGTCGGGTCTTTTGTAGGATTTGAACTCATTAACAGTTGTAAAGCCCAGCTCTTCGTACACCCCTTGAGTGTTCCTCACCCATATCTTTCCGTTCTCATACTTTGGAGCAGCATTCACATCGCTCACCGTATTGTAGTAATTCACGGTATAAGCCTCATACGAGGCATTGGGCATGAACCCGTCCCTGACCTGTTCGTTAAAGTAAGTGATGTTTGCCTCTATTCCTGCGATGTTCAAATCAACACCTAACTCCGTATTGTAGGATTTATTGGGTTTGAGATTGTAAGGGAGCTTGTTGTCGGTAATCATGGATTGTATCAGTGCCAATTGCTCCCCTGTAGTGCTGTTGCGGTATTGGAACAGGGCAAAGTCGTCGTAGTTGGGATCGGGATAAAGCAAACCCAGAGAAGGCAGCTTTTGCATGATACCCCAACCACCCCTAAAGGCCAGCTCCCTTATAAAGCCGTCCCTGCGGGGAGCAATGGCTGTGAACTTGATGTTGGTACGCGGGTCAATGGTAGGGTCGTAATCATAACCTTGTATGATCATTTTGTTTAACCTTGCACCAACCATTATGTCTATAGAACTTTTCTTGTTGCCAATGGGGATAGATACCTTTTCCTCGGCAAAAAGGCTGATATCGGTCATGGCAGGAATATCCTTGTAGCTCCTCTCCCGGAAGTATTGCGGGGCAGCCTCGGTATAATACTCGCCCCGGCCATTGTTGCCCTTAGTGTTGTACTCAATCCCGAGCAACGACTTCAACAGGGTACCTCCTATGTTTTTATTGAGGTTTGCAGATATCTTTGCGTTTAGGTACATCGGAATCTCCTCTATATGCTGGTTACGGCGGTCCAGGGTGTTAGTAAAATACCCAAGGGCTATCCCCTCGATCATCGTACTGGTTGTAGGCAGAGGCAACTGGTTGGTAACTATAAGCTTGTTATAGTCCGACTTGCCATAGGATCCCGAAATATTATAGTTGATCCCGGTTATCCAAGGTTTGTTAAGCTGCCAGTTACCATACAGTGACAGGGTTAAATTATTGTTGCGGGATTTTATGAAATCTTCCTTGGAAACATCGGGGTCGTTGGTAATGCTGTTCCCGGTAACGTATCCGCTGAACCTTGCATTGAACCTCAACGGTTTGTTGTTCAGGTCAAATACATTGGAATAGGTAAGTCCCAAAGTGGTACGGTCAAAGATATCCACCGGAGAGATCCACTCCTTGAAGGAGCGGGCATAATCGACATCCACGTTGAGGTTACCATTTTTGGGCCCGAGTGAAAATCCTTTTCCAAAAGAGACCGCCTTTGTGCGGGGGTCCGATTTGACCCTGATTTCATAGGGTGTACGACCTGCTTTGGTGGTAACTATGATTGCCCCCGAAGTAACATCTCCGTACTCTGCCGACAAAACCCCCTTCAAGACCTCAACCGACTCGATGTTGTCGGTGGATACCGAACGGAAGTCAATGAGGTCCTGGCTATAACCGGTTACAGCATCCCCAAAGTTCATATAGCCCTGGGCATCGCCGGAGACCTTGGAGCCATTCACCAAAAGACCTACCCCGCGGGCGTTGATTGCGTCTGTGGCACTGACCGACCTGATGGTTATCACATTCTTGCTTGTAAGGTCGGGGTTTTTGATTACGGTTCCGGGCATCAGCTGCATCACATCGGCAAGGCTGGTTGCCTGCAGGTGTTCTATGGCCCTTTTGTCTACACGGGAAGATGAGTTCATGCTGCTACCGGCTTTTGCGGTCACAACCACATCTTTCAACGTGAGGTTCTCTTCCAGAAGTTGGATTTTGAATCCTGCCACATTTTTTTCCAGGGTAACGGGCAGGGTAAATTTTTGGTAACCTAAGGATGTAGCCTCCAATGTATAGCTTCCGGGGATTATCCCCTTGATGGTAAAGTTTCCCTTTTCGTTGGAGAAACCCCACAGGTTAAGCTCTTTGATCAATACATGGGCGTAGGCAACAGGCTCTCCCGAATCACGGAGTACAACCGTTCCATCCAGTGTCACCCTCTCCTGTGCACTTGCAAAGGAGATTTTTGGTATTATCCATACGGACAATAACAACAAAACCAATAATTTTTTCACAGTCAGGTTTGTTAGGGTTAGTAATTAAAAAGTATCTTGTGTATAATAAATATCTTAAACCGGCTATCAATCTTGCACAGCTCCGACCTCACCCGAACGTCATGATTTTGCAAATATACAAAAAATCCTTATTGGCATTGCTTTTCGGAGGTTTTTTAAGTCCTTACGGATGTTAAGTCCCAACGCACAGACCATCAAAAGGAAAATATATAACATTTTCAATTATTTCCAGGAAAAAATTTATGTTTAACATCAAATTTCCTTTTATTGGTGCGATTCTTAACATTTTTACTATTTTTGCGTAGGATTTCAACATAGATCCTGTCCAACATGTATGTCAGAGAAGAGTTCTAACATTTTATAACATAAATCAAAACAAATGAAAAACTTTAGAAAAAACTGGTTGCGCCACTTAATACAGTGGGGAACAATCATAGCGATTGTCATATTCCTGACCAAGGTTTTCGGGAATGAGACCGCCGACCCTGAGGCCTATTGTCCTTTCGGCGGCATCCAGACCTTCGCTACCTACCTTGTAGCCGGCTCCATGGCCTGCAGCATGACAGCCACCCAAATCATGATGGGTGTTGTGCTTGCGATCGGGGTTATCCTCTTCAGCAAATTATTCTGCGGCTACCTCTGCCCCCTTGGATGGGCTACCGAGTACCTGGCCGTTTTACGCAAGAAACTCAAAGTAAAGGAGCTCGTTATCCGCAGCGGTTCCATCGCCGACAGGGCCCTTCGTTTGTTCAAATATGTGCTTCTGTTTTGGATTTTCTACATGACAGTGACCAGCTCGGAGCTTTTCTGCAAAAACTTCGACCCTTACTATGCGTTTGGCACAGGCTTCAAAGGTGAACTCACCATGTGGATGGCAATTATCTCCATTGCAGTGTTCTTCCTTGGCAACTTCTTTGTGAAGATGTTCTGGTGCAAATACCTCTGCCCGCTGGGAGCATTGAGCAACATATTCAAGTTTGCCATAACCTTTGTAGCGCTGGTAGCAGCCTACGCCCTGTTTGACGTTGCCGGCCTCTCCCTCTCGTGGGTTTACCTGCTTGCAGCAGCCACTGTACTGGGTTGGCTTTGGGAAATCATATACTTGGAAGCCAAAGTATTCCCTCTGTTGAAAGTTGTCCGTTCCACTGAAAAATGTAACGATTGCGGCCTTTGTGCAAAGAAATGTCCTTACAGCATCAACGTAGACAAAGTGGGAGCAGTAAAACATGTGGACTGTAACCTTTG
>WARP01006758.1_pt1 | contig 12422 bp, 10 predicted proteins | sample 4769151 | NCBI WGS metagenome assembly WARP01 (sample SAMN08893023, study PRJNA449175) | gut metagenome | isolation source: rumen sample fed with dry roughage | host: cow | place: India: Nagpur | collected 2016 | reverse complement strand
AAACTAAATGGTTTTTAGTCTCTATATCAAATAATATATCTGCCTTTTCTATTGTATCCATTTGTGCCCCTGGTCTTATCACCACCCTATTATTCTCTGGTTTAATTCCTGCGTCAGCTGATTTGATAATAAATACTTGGTTAGCTGTAAGCTTATTATCTTTTAAACTCAATAATGGTTGAATTGAATTGAAGCTAAGATTCTTTTGCAATGGATTGGTTGAAGTTAGTTTTACCCCAGGTTGTTCTAAGTCAACTAATTCCTTTATTGGTTTAGCTCCCATTCCTCCATCCTTTAAACTTTGAGAATCAAGAAATGCTAATTCTTTTGTATCGAAATCCCATGTGTATTTATCTACATAACAATTATACTGCATATAGGTTAAATCACATAACTTCACTCCATCCAATGATGTAAAGTCTCCCTTTCTGTTTTTAAAGTTTACATTACTCTTTACCTCGTTTGCTTTAAATGCAATTTCTTGGTTATTCAATGTTTTCAAAGTAAAATTAGATGTATCGGCAATAAAGTATTCTTGCTTATAATTGAAATTCTTGCTTTCAACTATCATTTCATTTGCTTTGTTCACACCATTTCCTCTTAATCCATAAGGACTAACTCTAAGATAACCATTATGAGTTGCTTCAGTATTATACATTGCAAATTCTTCAGCCAATTGATCAACGATCATATAGTCTTGATATGGATACCATCTTTGCATTGTCTTTGTATTATTCACATCGGGAAATTCTCCTGAACCAATAATAGTTGATTTTGTAATAAACCTATCAGTTACCGCATTCATTGAGTCTGGCATAAACACATAAAGTTTACTTTGAGAATTTGAAGCAATATAATCTAAACTACCAGCTCCAAGCAAACCTTGCAAACTTAAATCCACTCTATTATAAAATCTCCCCTTTCCTCCATATGCATCAAATCCACTTTTTGGAGTATTTGTAATAAATCCAAGAGAATAATCTCTCATCACCTTTAATGGTACATTTATATCGGGGAAAATCCCAGCTGATTTTAATGATCCAGCAAATTCAATACTATCGGTCTTAAAGCTCATTAATGAAGTAAGTTTAAAAGGCTTAACCTGATAATAGAATTTCTCTCTGGAATAAACTCCATTTTGTATTTTTGGATTATCATAATAAACGTATGAATCTTTTAAAGAAGATAATACAGGATAGCCAGGAATATCTTTTATACTACTCTTGTTATTTGGAGAATCGATTAATATCTCAACATTTAGATTATGTATTGGGGTTTGAACATTAACTAACTTTGTTGTATCTTCATAAAGTGGCACATAGAAAGCAAGTGAATCAATAGCTGGAAGAGTTAGTTTGAAATTCTCATAATCAAAGAAGCAATCTCTTCCTCCTAAATTTACTCTTCCAGCTAATAACCGTCCGTCAAAAGCAAAACTTCTATTCTTTTTCATTAAGATTTCTCCATTAATAGGAGCTATATTTACAAAATGCTTTTCACTCAAAGCAAAACGTTCTATCCCATTTAGCTTTAAATCCATTGTTTCTATATCTAATACAGCATTAACTCCTCCTTTAACTGAAGATACTAAACGAATATTATCATAATCCTTTTTCTTATTATTAGCTAAAATATAATCATAGAGTTTAGGCTTAACAAATGCCATTTTCCTATATGCTTCATAAGATATAAAGCCGTTAATAGCTAAATTCATTAATAATACTTCAGCTTGAGCCTCATCTACATTTAAGAATCTCGAAAATTCTTTAACTGGAATATTTTCTTTGTTGAATCTATCTGTAAATGCTTTTATTCTATATAAAGGGTTGATATCATTTATTCCTTGTAGCTTTTCCCATTTTGCAAGTGTGTAATAATTATTAGACTCAAAGGATGCAAAGGATACTGCATTAGTAGGACTCTTAATTGAGCCAAACTCAAATTCTTTAGAATTTATATTAGTATACACAGCTTCGGTGTAAATATCTATTGAGTGGTAAGAATCGACCCAAGGGCTTGCAGAAATGCCCTCTCTATTATCAATACAAGCTATTTCTTGAGAGCTTTTATTATACTTCATCAATATACCTGGATGATAAATTGAATCACTATTTATATAGAAGGTTATCTGACAATCCTTAGTTGTTATACCATCTCTTGAAAAAGGATGGACTATTGCCTTTGCCCTACAAAATATCTTATTATCTTTTTTAAATACAAGTTCAGCTGGTTCGATTGCATCCCCTGTTCCAAGAAATTTTCCTCCTTGTTGAGTAAAACCTCCTACATAATCTACATTAGGAAAAACATTCTTTATAATCTCTTCTCTTTTATATGAAGTAAACTTTGGGAAATTTGCCTCCCCTACCTTATCCGAACATACATCTTCTAATCTCCCAATTAATTTGTATTGGAAGTATTCTTTATTTGTGAATTTTACGCTATCAGCACTTATTGCTGCTCTTTTTAATGATACAATATAATCGGAAAGTTCTGCATAAACCATATCCTTAGGTAGCTCTGCTCTTGTCCAATCTATCTTTCCTCCTTTTCCCTCGAATATCTGGTCAGCAATATAAAACCTTCCTTTAGTTTCGTATATGGTATTAAAATCTTTTTGTGAAGAATATGTTAAATCAATTTGAGAAAAATCAGCATAGACTCCTTTTAGGGTATCAATTCTAATAGTAAAATTACCATTCTTAAAGCTCCAGTTAATTGTTCTTGAAGTGTAAAGAGAATTATTATTAATTAGATTATTGGAGGATGTAATTGCATTATTAAAGTTACCTATTGTGGAATTCTTTAATATCCAATCCATACCCTTAAACCATTGATTGAAATTCTCTGGAGTATAATTATATTTTGCAAATCCTAACTGTGTCTGAATAAATTCATAAAACCCTGGTAATGGTCTCACTCTTTTAGCTAACATTTGGTTAGATAGGTTGATAACATCCTTCTTCTGCTGAAGTGGCAAGGAATTCCAAACCTCAGTATATTTTAATATCAATTCCTCATACTCCTTTTGAGCATCCTTTTTCATATTAACGTCACTCTTATAGAATTCTGTAAGTTCATTAATATAATCATCCATATCCCCACTAAAGGATTTAAACCTACCTTGAGAAAAGATAGAGCCAGATATTATTATAAGAAAAAATGCAAAACTAATTATCCTCTTGTATATCATATTATATTTTTTTCAGTTTTAAAGCTGACCAATTTTCTTTAGAAATAGCTTTGGTTAATTCAAAACCATATTTATTAGCTTCTTTTATTATCAAATCATTATCCTCAGTATAGAACCCACTTAAGATTAAAAGACCATTATCAAGAGTGTAATTAGAATATATCTTTATATCTCTTAATAATATATTACGGTTTATATTTGCAATAAACACATCGTATTTCCTATCTAAACTACCTGCATCTCCAAGCCTTACTGTTATATCAACCATATTACACTCGACATTCTCTTTAGCGTTTTCATAAGCCCAAGTATCATTATCAATAGCCTCTACATAATTGGCACCTTTAAGCTTAGAAAGAATTGCTAAAACCCCCGTACCGCTTCCCATATCCATTACATCCTTATTAGTTAAGTCTTCTTCTTTTAGAAGACTTATTATTTGGAATGTTGTTGGATGGTGAGCTGTTCCGAAAGACATCTTTGGAGTAATCTCAATATTGAACTGAATATCTTGTATCTTGTCATGAAAAGGAGCATGAACATAACAATAATCGTCTATCAAAACTGCAGGATAAGACTTCTCCCATTCCTCATTCCAATTTTGATCTTCAATAAGTTTTTCCTCTGTTTCTATTTCAACACTTGGATTATTCTCCAAAAACACTTGAATTAGATTATCTAACTCTTCTTGAGAGAAATCTTTATCTGGACAATAGGCTAAGAAACCATCTTCCACGTCTTGAAAACTTTCAAAGCCAATATCACATAAATCAGATTGCAGAATATCGAAATATTCCGCAACCTGATCAATCTTAAATTTAATCTCGATATAATTCATTTATAAAGATTTTATAATTGCAATAAAGTCATCTGCCTTTAGAGCAGCTCCACCAATTAATCCTCCATCAACATCCGGATTTGAGAATAATTCTTTTGCATTCTTTGCATTACAAGAGCCACCATATAGAATAGAAATTCCATCAGCGAACTCTTCTCCATGTTTTTCTCTTAATAATGAACGAATAAATTCGTGCATTTCTTGTGCTTGCTCACTTGTAGCAGTTTTTCCAGTGCCAATTGCCCATACTGGTTCATAAGCAATTATTACATCATCAATATTTTCCATTGGATGTACTAATAAAGATTCTTCGATTTGAGTTTTAACTACATCGAAATGTTTTCCACTTTCTCTTTCTTCAAGACTTTCTCCAACACATAGAATTGGAGTAATTTCTTTCTCCAATAATCTTTGAAGCTTTTCAGAAATCTCTTTATTAGACTCATTGAAATACTTTCTTCTTTCAGAGTGTCCTATTATACAATAGTCAATCCCTAATTCTGAAAGCATCTCTGAAGAAATCTCTCCAGTATATGCTCCATTATTGTATGCAGACACATTTTGAGCACCATTGTCGATTTGTGTATCTACTGTTGAATCTGAAAGAAGTTCAAGATATGGGAAAGGAGGACAGATAATAACTCTTTTATCTTCTTCTAATTCCATATCTTCTAATTTGTCAATGATTTCATTAATCAAATCATCTGCTTGGGAGAAAGATAGATTCATCTTCCAATTACCAGCTACAATTTTTCTTCTCATATTTATTGTTTTATTTTGTAAGCCTCACCCTCGGATCCAGTAAACCATACAATAAATCTACTATAATATTTACCAAAACCAAAAGGAGACATATTATTAATAATGCTCCCATAACTACTGGGAAATCGTATTTTTCTAAACCATCAACTATTACTGAGCCTACACCCTTCCAATCAAATATATATTCAACAAAGACAGCTCCAGCCAATAAAGAAGCAAACCAACCACTAATTGAAGTAAGTACAGAATTCATTGAATTTTTGAAAACATGATGATAAATAACCTGAAACTTACTTAAGCCCTTTGCTTTTGCTGTTCTAATATAGTCTTGTGAGAATACCTCAAGCATAGAACTCTTGGTTAGCTCGGAAATAACTGCAAGGGGTCTTATTCCTAAGGTTGCAGCAGGAAGTATTATATTCTTTAGGTTAAGATATTGACCATTACCCATATCATCTACTGAATAAAGAGAACCAAACATTGAAAGATTGGTTATATCAGAAAGAACAAAGGCAAAAAACCAAGCAAAGAGTATGGCTGCAAAGAATGAAGGAAGGCTCATACCTATTGTAGAAACAAAGAGAATAAGCTTATCGAAGATTGTCCCATTGAAAATAGCACCCAAACCTCCTAATATTACTCCTACAATAAAAGCAAAACTCATACTTACTAAAGCCAGAATAATAGTATTAGGAAATGCCTCAGACATTATCTCTGAAACCTTTCTTTTGCTTTGATATGAACGCCTAAGATATGGTTTTTTTATTACAATAACACTTTCTCCAATTACAAATAGCTTAAGATAGTTATATTTTTCATTATCCAAATAGAAACCATTCTCAGAGTTTATACTGTGGATTGAAAGTGGGGATAAGTCGTTTATATAGTATAGAAACTGTGTTGAAAGTGGTTTATTTAATCCTAAATCCTTATTTATCATATCTATACTTTCTTGATCAGAGCGTTGACCGAGCATCATTTGAGCTGGGTCGCCCGGTAGGATATTGAAGAGTACGAAAACTAATACAACAACTCCCAAAATCACTAAAAAACCATAGAATATTCTCTTAAGAATAAAGTTCAACATTTTATTTTATAAATTAATTTGAATAAAGCCTCCAAGACCATTTATCCAAGACTACCCCATCGCTCATCATAACTATACCAGGAGATGATCTCATAATAGTTTTTATAGCCTTATCATCGGAAGAATATAGTATTGCATCTTCTAAATCATTCTTTCTCTGCCATTCTTCCCATCTTGTTTGAGAAGTAGCTGTAAGTATATATGCTGATTGTCCCAGAGAATTTGTTTTTGAATACAAACCCTTTACTACTTCAATCGAACGAGGACAAACATCATCCAAAAAAGGTATGGTAATTAAATACAAAGTATCCTTGCTCGATAATATACTTAAAGCCTCATCTCCTGTAGAATTATAGCCCTGCATTGAGAAACCATCAGCATTAACCTTATTGAAATCAACTACTCTGGAATTAACAAAAGTCCAATTCTCAGCAAAAGCAGTATCGTTTTGATAAGCCAACATCAGCTCATCCATATCAAATTCTTTAATCTCTGAGGTTTTATTATTCTTATACTCTACATAAGATATTGGAGGTTTCTGGTCTTCTATGCTTGGAACAATCCTATTGCCTATCTTCCATGCTCGGAAATCTACCATAGGTTCATAAACAGAATTATAAATAGAAAATATAAGAACAAAGACAATTACTAATATGGTAAAGGTATTGGAATATAGCCTCTCTAATTTGTTTTGTGTTTCTCTTTTGTCGAATATTACTGCAATTACTAATAATATATCTATTATCACATTCTTAAAAAAGGTTTCCCAATTGGTTAGTACTACTGCATCGCCAAAGCATCCACAGTCAGAAACCTTATTAGTTAAAGCATCTATAAAGGTTAGAACAGTAAAGAAACTCATCATCAAAATCGTTATCCAGTTCACATATTTCCTAAATATAAAACTAACTAACATTATGCCAATAACAAATTCTAAGGAACAAAGGATTATTGATGATACTATCGGCAACCAATCCATCGAATTTACCAAGGAGTTTAAACCAAATACATTTAGATACTCTTCAATTTTATAAGCAGTTCCGTAAGGGTCAACAGATTTTACAAAACCACTAAATATAAAAACAAGTCCAATAATAATTCTACTAATCCTTGCTAATACTTTCATAACTCTAATACAATATTTTAATTAAACACTAATTTCTTATCTTAATACTGGCAAAGACAGCATAATTGATAATATCATTATAATTAGCCTCCACTCCCTCACTCACAAAGACCTTACCCTGATTATCTTCAATCTGCTTTAACCTCATTATCTTCATAAGAATCAAATCCACAATAGAGCTAACTCTCATCTCTCTCCAAGCCTCTCCGTAATCATGATTCTTATCTTGCATAAGTTTCTTTGCCCTATTAGAAAACTCATCGTATAGCTCTAATATTGTTTGATTAGGAATTTCTTTTTCTTTATCCTGCTTCTCCAATTCTAATTGGATTAATGCAATAATGGAATAATTGATTATACCTATAAATTCCGAGGATATATCTTCGTTTATCTTCATTACTCCTGCCTCTTGAACCGAACGGATTCTATTCGCCTTAATATAGATTTGATCTGTTAGAGATGATAGTCTTAATACCCTCCACGAAGGACCATAGTCCCTTAGTTTTGCTTCAAATAAATCCCTACAAACTCTTATTATTTCGTCAAATTCTTTATCTGTTTTACTCATAATTATCTATCTTTGCATTATCTTAAATGAAACGATAAAATTACAAACAAAACTTCATATAGCCAAAATGAAAACCACACTAAATATTAATGGACGTTTAATCAACATTGATAAACCTTTGGTAATGGGTATATTAAACCTTACAGAAGATTCTTTTTACGATGGAGGAAAGTATAATAATTTCGATAAAGCCATACAAAGAGCTGAGGAAATTATCAAAAATGGAGGAGAAATAATTGATATTGGTGCTTGTTCTACCCGACCTGGTGCTGAACTTGTAAGCCCGAAGGAGGAAAGCTCCAGGATTATCCCAGTATTAAAAGAAATTAGGAAAAGATTTCCTCAAACTATTATTTCAATCGATACTGTTTGGTCAAGCGTGGTAAAAGAGGTTATGGATAATGGAGCTGATATGATAAACGATATTAGTGGAGGTCAGTTCGATAAGGATTTGTTTAATTCAATTGCTCAGACTAATGCATCTTATATCCTAATGCATACAACTGCCAAGCCAAATCAAATGCAATTGAATACCAATTACGAGGATTTATACCTTGATATTTCCAAGTATTTTGCAGAGAAATTAGATAATTTATACGATTTAGGAGTTAAGGATGTAATCTTAGACCTTGGTTTTGGATTTGGGAAAACCATAGAGCAGAACTATGAATTAATAAGGAGAATATCGGAATTTAAAGTCTTTAATCTCCCAATTCTTACCGGTATTTCAAGAAAGTCTATGATTTATAAACCACTTAATATAACTCCAAACGAAAGCCTAAACGCCACAACAGCTCTAAATATGATTGCCCTATTAAACGGAACTAATATCCTTAGGGTTCACGATGTAAAACAAGCCGTAGAGACAATTAAAATCTATGAATTAACGATGAATTCCAATAAAAAATAATTGTTATTTCAAGTATTTTCCTTATCTTTGCATGTACAAGGGAATGAACTCGTTATTTCCTATTAAATATCCCCCATTTTGTAAAACTACATTATGGTAGCTACCATAACACTCGTGTGGTAGGTACCATAACAGGTGTGTGGTAGGTACCATAATGGTCATGTGGTAGGTACCATACTGACTTCTTTTCTTTGATTTAATTCTTTTTTTCTTGATTACATTTAATTTTATCTTGACTTCATTTAATTCTTTCTTTATATAATTTCCAAAAAAACACACTGTATATAAAAATAATTCCTTAACTTTGGCTCTTGATAATAAAGAATTAAAATCATAATTATTATGGCATATAGATACAGAACTGTAAAGAGAAGATTTATTAAGGATGGTACTCAACAAGAGAAATACTTTGCCTCTTCTCAATCCTCACGTCTAATTGAATTGGAAGAATTGGCTAAAGAAATTAGCATTAGAAGCGCCGTTAAGGAAAGCTCGGTAGTTTCTGTTTTAATGGAACTCTCCGATTCGATAGGAGAAAAACTAACCACTGGATATAGCCTAAAGCTTAAAGGAATAGGAGTATTTAGTGTAGCATTAACCAGCGACGGATTTGACACTGAAAAAGAGGTTGAGCCAAGAAAGGTAAGATTCTCAAAACTATGTTTCCGCCCTGATAAAAAGATTATCGCCAAACTAAAGGATATGAAATTCGAAAGAACTCCCCGCCCACCAAAAGGCATAGTAGTAAAACAAAGACCCAACCCAAGACCCCAAAAAGGCACAACCCCACCAGACATCCAAAACTTGAATACTAAGGAATAGAAAAAGAATATCTATACTTGCTTTATTTAATTAAACTCTTTCTATTTATTTGGTTTATATTATTTTGGATTAATTGCTTTGTGAGGGTTTTTGGATTAATTTTCGTAGGATTCAAGATTTTACAATATTAGTTTGTATATTTGTACTTTGGAATAAATAATGTTATTATGAGAAGGATTTCTTTATTACTTATTGGAATAATTGTATTAATTACTGGTTGTAAATCGATTCAACCATCGGATTTCCAACCTGACTTTCAGAATGCCAACCTCTTACCAAGGATGGGAATATGGTTCGATTTCCACTCTTTCGAGAATGCTTATGGAGCTAATTCGTATTCATTAGATGGCTCTACTTCACCAGAATCTCCTTATGGAAGAGGAGTATTTGAGGTAAATTACGGCTTTAAACTCTATACCGCAGAGAAGAGAGTTCAGGATGCTTGTGATATTTGGGTTAATGATGTAACTAATAATATTATGGACCCATCTCGCAAGAAGACAGGGCATATAGTTATTCGTATTGGAGATGCCTATAAGAAGAATAACTATAGGTGGAGCTGGTTATCGGGGCTTACTGTAGGTATTCCTAATGCTTTTGGGATGCCAATGTGCTCTAATAAGACTGAATTGGAAGTTATTGTTGAGATTTATGATTTAAAGAATAATCTTGTAGCCAAGTTTAATGAGAGAGGTACTGCCAAGGTTAATATGGCTGCATATCACGGTTATTATGAGTTTCAACGCAAGGCTGCAGCCCTTGCCCTTGAGGATGGATTAATAAAAATCAAAGAATTAATCCATAGAGATTACGCAGTAATTAATGCTAAGTTGAAATAAACACTATGGAAGGATTTGAGATTAGAGAAGCAAGGGCAGAAGATTCGGGGTTAATACTTTGGTTTATTAAGCAGCTTGCTATTTATGAAAAGCTTCCACACGAGGTTGTAGCAGATGAGGCAACAATATATAATTCTATTTTTGTTGAGAAAAGAGCCAAGGTAGTATTTGCTGTTTTGAATGGAAAAGAGATAGGATTCGCACTCTATTTCTTTAATTTCTCTACATTTATGGGAAGACCTGGGCTATACTTAGAAGACCTCTTTGTATTGGAAGAATATAGAGGTAAGGGTTTTGGAAAAGACTTATTGAAACATTTAGCAAAAATTGCTGTAAAAGAGAAATGTACAAGATTTGAATGGATAGTTTTGGATTGGAATACTCCTTCCATTGATTTCTATAAATCATTAGGAGCAAAACCTCTTGAGGATTGGACAGTATTTCGTCTTCAAGGAGAGGAATTAGAAAGACTTGCAGAGTAGAATAATTAGAAAAATAATTGGAATGATAGATTTCAATAATTTGATTTATAATACTAATCTTTTAAATGAAGGAAAGAGAATTGAATTATATGATAAACAAATACTTCAATCGAATTGCCAGGATTCTGATTAGTAGTTATTGTTTGCTTTTTTCAATCTCATCCCATAATCTCTATTCCCAAGACGTTCATTTTTCCACCTTCGATGCTAATCCCCTATTTCTAAACCCAGCAAACACAGGTTTTACAAGTAATAGCTTTCGATTAGGTTCTGTTTTTAGGAATCAATGGTCGACAGTAAGCAATGGATATAATTCTTATTTGCTTAGCCTTGAGATGTCTCCATATTATAATAGAGCAAGGAAAGAAGGACTTGGAATAGGCATTAGTCTTATTTCTGATATTGCTGGGAGTTTAAACTATGGTCAAAGAACAATAAGTTTATCGAGTGCTTACTATAAATCTTTATGCAATAAAACAGACAATATCATATCCTTTGGGCTGATTGGCAGCTATTCCTCTTGGGGTTATGACTATGACAAAACACAGTTTAGCAGAGAAAATGAGGATTTTGAAGGAGTATTACTCAATAGTATAAATACATTCGATTTGGGCTTAGGATTGCATTGGGCTTTTAAACCAAATAAGTTTAATCATATTGAATCAGGTATAGCCCTATACCATATCAATAAACCAAAGTTCTCTTATTATGAGGATAGCGATATAATAATCCCATTAAAATTCAATATCTACTTTTCAGATTTAATACTTATAAGCGATAATTACTCTATTAAACCAAGTATTTTATTTCAAAAACAAAACCAGTACAATGAAATCATAGTTGGCGGAGATTTAAAGCTAAACTACTCTCAAACAATATTTGAACAAAAGATTTTAAGCCTTGGACTTTATTATAGAGTAATTGATGCATTGATAGCAATGGTTAAATACCAATATAATAATCTTAATATGGGCTTATCCTACGATATCAATCTCTCTAAACTTACTCCAGCTTCACGCACCTATGGAGGAGTTGAGCTTTGGATATTATATTCTTTTAATGCATTCAAATATCGTCAAACCTCAAGTTCAATTCCATGTCCACAATTCTAAAAGCTATGGCATTCAACTTCAAAACTCTTTACTTTATTCTTTTTGGCTTTCTCTTCCTTAGCTTTAATTCTGCTTTAGGACAAGAAAAATACCAATTAGCTTATGAAAAGCAAGGAGATATTGAAATGGAAAGAGGGAACTATGAAATGGCAATTGAAAACTATACCATAGCAAGAAAATTCTTTAAAACCCCCTCAAGACTCTATTATAAATGTGCCTTAGCCTGCCAAAAGGCTAAGAACTACGACAAAGCAGAGTATTGGTATGAAAAGCTTATCAGCGAATTTGAAAATGAGGATTTGAATAAAGACTACCCATATTTATACCTAAACTTAGCAAAAGTTTCAATTCAAAATTCAAATTCAATTTATGCAAAGGAAATTCTTGAAAAACTTATCCAGAGTAATCCTCCTATGAATATATATAAGGAAGCTAAGAGAGAGTTGAAAAGGATTGAGTGGATAATTGAGAATAATTATTTATTAGAAGGGATTATAATTGAAAATCTTGGCAAAAACATTAATAATCATTCTTCTCAAACCTCTTCTTTTCTAATTAATGATAGTATTTTATTTTACACAAGTCTTATTTATAAAGAAAATAAAGATAGGAATGGAAAGGTTTATTATTCCGATATTTCAAATAAAATTCATTACTCTTTAGTAGACAGCAATTATCATTCA
>WARP01000198.1_pt1 | contig 12445 bp, 15 predicted proteins | sample 4769151 | NCBI WGS metagenome assembly WARP01 (sample SAMN08893023, study PRJNA449175) | gut metagenome | isolation source: rumen sample fed with dry roughage | host: cow | place: India: Nagpur | collected 2016 | reverse complement strand
GCATTTAGAGATGTTTATAGAATGATTAGAAATGATGTTGTAAATTGGCAAGAGCCTTATGAACTTATAAGAAAGAATAGAGAGATTGCATCTGATGCTGAGTTTTCAAATACAAGACACTTTGCAGCAAAAGTTTATGAAAATGTTTTAAGAGAGTACCATAAAGCAATATTAGAGAATATTTCAGCTTTAAGAAAAAAATTTGCATATTTTAATGGAGCTTTATCTTATTCATATATTCAAACAACACAAGCAACTATTGCACACTTTGAGCAACAAATTATTGAAAGTGAAGAGTTATATAAAAAAGAGCCAACTAGATTTTCAATCTCTCATCCAAGAGAAGATGAGATAGTTGCAAAATTAAAAGCAAACTTTGCATTTGAAAAAATTGAGGATTTTTTAACATCAAAAAGAAATTACCTATTTAAAATTATAAAATACTCAAAAGAGCAATATTTAGAGATAAATCAAGATAGAATAGAGTTTGTAAAAAATAGAAAGAATCAATATTTAGAAAAAATACAAGATTTAGAAAAGATAAGAAGTGAGATTTAAATGTTAAAAAATATATTAAAAAATCAGAAATATATAGATATATCTTCAAAAAATGTAAAAGAGTCTATAGAGTTTTTACTTGAAGAACAGATACATTTTGGAATAGTTGCAAATATTAAAAATATTAGTTTTAATCCAAAATTACCAGAAGATATATCAAAAAATTTAAATGAATACTCACTATTTTCATTAGCTGGTTATACTTTTGAATCAGCACATACAAATGAAAATGATTTATTTTTTGAAGCTGGATTTGGGCAAGATAATTTTGGAAGTGTTCTAAAAGTTCCATTTGAATCGATATTTCAAGTTATTGTGGATGAAAATATATTAGTTTTAAATTTATGTGCAACTATAGAAAAAGAGAGTACAGAACCAAAGAAGAACTCTTTTGATGTTTTTAAAAATAATCCAAATAATAAAAAGTTTAACTAAAAAATAGTTTTAAAACTATTTTTTAGGTGAGAATTTAAATAGAGCTGATCCCCATGTAAGACCACCACCAAATGCATCAAATAAGACTGTATCACCAGCTTTAATTCTACCTTGCTCAAAAGCATAATTCATAGCCATAGGAATTGATGCAGCTGAAGTATTTGCATATTTATCAACAGTTACAACAGTTTGTTCATCTGTTAAATTCAAAGCCTCTCCAACTGCTTTTATAATTCTATAGTTCGCTTGGTGAGGAATAAAATGATTTATATCTTCATTTGATAAATTATGTCTTTTCATCATCTCTTGTACATCTGAAGTTAAAGTTTTAACAGCTAGTTTAAAAGTCTCATTCCCTTTCATTGAAATACATGCCATTTTTGCATCTAAAACCTCTTGAGAACAAGGATGTTTACTTCCTCCACCAGTTGTTTTTATTAAATCTTCATAAGTTCCATCACTAGAGCAGCTAACATCAATAATAGCTTCGCTTTTATCATCTGTAGCACTAATAATTGCAGCTCCTGCACCATCTCCAAAGATAAAACAAGTCGTCCTATCTTCATAGTTTAAAATTGAACTATATTTCTCAGCACCAACAATCAAAACATTTTTCTTCAAACCTGACTCAATAAATGCTTTTGCAATATTTAAAATATATACAAACCCTGTACAAGCAGCACTTACATCAAATGCCATAACATTTGTAATACCAATTTTCGATGCAATCAAACATGCAGTTGAAGGCATACATAAGTAATCAGGAGTAACAGTTGCACAAATAATCAAATCAATCTCATCTTTTGATATATTTGCTCTTTGTATAGCAAGTTCAGCAGCTCTTGCTCCTAAATCAGAAGGAGCTTCCTCTTTTTCAGCTAATCTTCTCTCTTTTATACCTGTTCTTCTTGTAATCCACTCATCAGTAGTATCAATAATTTTTTCAAAGTCTGCATTTGTCATAATCTTTGGTGGAATGTAAGCACCAATAGATCTAAAAGCTGCATATATCATAAATTAATCCTTCATTATAAAGTAGTTGCAGTTGTTTCGCAATTACTCTCTTCTTTAGCAGAATATTTTGCTAATCTCTTCTCAATAACATCTTCAAGATTTGAACTAGCAGATAAAAGTGATTGAAATATTGCATTTTTTATAGCTTTTGGATTTGATTTTCCATGAGATATAATAACGGGTGCTTTAACTCCAAGTAATGGTGCTCCACCATATTCAGCATAATCAACTTTTACTTTTAGACTTTTAAATACTTTTCTCATTAAAACTGCACCAGTAATTGCAATTAAAGAACGCTTTAAATCTTTTTTCATAATTTTACTAATTGTATCAGCAACACCTTCTGCTGTTTTTAATAGAATGTTTCCTACAAAACCATCACAAACAACAACATCAACAGTTCCTTTGAAAATATCATTACCTTCAACATTACCAGCAAAGTTTGGAATTTTAGAGATTAGTTTATAAGCTTCTTTCGTAACTTCGTTACCCTTGCTCTCCTCTTCACCATTACTTAAAAGTCCTACTATTGGTTCATCTAGTCTTAACACAGTTTGAGCATAAGCTTGACCCATAACTGCAAATTCAAATAAATTTTTAGCATCACTATCTACATTTGCTCCAACATCAAGCACTAAAGTATTTTGATTTTCACTTGTAGGCATTAGTGTAGCAATTGCAGGTCTACTTACACCTTTGATTCTTCCAATTCTTAAAGTAGCCAAAGACATAGTAGCACCTGAGTGTCCAGCAGATACAACAGCATCAGCTTTTCCTTCACGAACTAATTCAATTGCTTTATAAATTGTTGACTCTTTTCTTTTTAATGCATCAGTTGCATGATCATTCATACTAATTACATCTTTAGTATCAATAATTTCAATTCTATTTAAAAAGGTAGTAGGGATTAGTTTTGATAAAATATCTTTATCACCAACAGCAAGTGCTGTAAAGTTATTGTTGTTTCTAACGGCTAATATAAGCCCTTCTATAATTGGCTCAGGACCGAAGTCCCCGCCCATTGCATCTATTGCTATTCTTATCATTAGTTTTTATATTCACCAGTGTTTGGATTAACCATATGAGGCATTTTCCAAGAACCATCACTATCTTTTACAGGTTTTTTAAGTGTAATTTTATAATGTGTTCTTCTTTTAGCCGCTCTTGAGTGTGAAACTCTTCTTTTTGGTACTGCCATATTATTCTCCTTTTAAAATTCTTTTTCAAAATTAGTGTTGTCATTTTTACAATCACTACATAAATAGTAATCACTTTTTATACTATTTATTTCACTTTTAATAATTTCATCAAAATCAATAATTTCATCAACTTCAATTACTAAAAAATCATCCTCTATGCCTTTAAAAATACCATTTGATATAAGAAGATTTAAATCTTCATTTAACTTTAACTCTATATCTTTAGGGCATCTTGAACAATCAACTAAAACTTCACCTGTAAGTTTTGCTTCTATTTTTACTAAACTAGGTGAAATTCTACAAAAAGTACCTTCAATATTTACTGAATCAAAAGATACTTTTAAATCTTTTTTATCTTGTGGTACTTTTTTAAACTCTATTTTCATAGTTTATTAACAAATCTCTCTTTGTGAGAAGAAAAATGCAATTTCGATTGCAGCATTTTCTAATGAGTCACTTCCGTGAACTGCATTTGCATCAATTGATTCAGCAAAATCAGCTCTAATTGTTCCAGCTGCTGCTTCTTTTGGATTTGTTGCACCCATTAACTCTCTATTTTTTGCCATTGCATTTTCACCTTCTAAAACTGAAACTACAACTGGTCCAGAGATCATAAATTCAACTAAATCTTTGAAAAAAGGTCTACTTGCATGAACTGCATAAAAAGCTTCAGCATCAGCTTTGCTTAATTGCATTTTTTTAGTAGCTGCAATTTTTAAACCAGCACTTTCAAATCTATCTAAGATTTTTCCTACAACATTTTTTGCTACTGCATCTGGTTTAATAATTGATAGTGTTCTTTCCATCTTTAATTCCTCTTTATTTTTTTAAGTCGCGGATTATATCTGAAATCTTATAAAAAAGCAAGTTTTTTAATAATTATTCAACTACTGGTTCTCCAGCAGCTCCTCTATCATCTTTCTCAATTTTACTAGAACCTGCTTCATCCCAAACTATACAACCCTCTGTAGGACAAGCATCAGCACATGCAGGTGCATCATTGTGTCCAACGCACTCTACACATTTATCTTTATATACATAATAAATATCTTCACCTGTTGGGTTATCATCATTATCAACAATTGCTCCAACTGGACACTCATCTAAACAAGCATCACAGCTTATACAAATATCAGTAATTAAAACTGCCATATTAATATCTCCATAATTTTTTTAGAAACTTTAGCTAAGTAAAAATAAAAATATTATTAAAGATAATTTTTATCTTTTAAAAAACTTTTTTATATTTAAGCTATTTCTAAATTTTTTTTGTTAAAATTCCACCATCAATTTAAAATTTATACAAAAGGATTAAAAATGTTAGTTACAAAAAAAGCTCCTGATTTTACAGCTACAGCTGTTTTAGCAGATGGAATGATAGTAGAAGATTTCAACTTATACAAAAATATTGGAGAAAAAGGTGCAGTATTATTTTTCTGGCCTTTAGACTTTACTTTCGTATGTCCATCAGAAATTATTGCATTCTCAAACAGAATTAAAGAGTTTGAAGATAGAGGAATTCAAGTAATTGGTTGTTCAATTGACTCTCAATTCTCACACTTTGCATGGAGAGAAACACCAGTTGCAAATGGTGGTATTGGAAGAGTAAAATTCCCAATGGTTGCTGATATTACAAAACAAATTGCAAAAGATTATGATGTATTATTTGGTGAATCAGTTGCATTAAGAGGATCTTTCTTAATTGACAAAGATGGAACAATTAGACATGCAGTAATCAACGACTTACCACTTGGAAGAAATGTTGATGAGATGATTAGAATGGTAGATGCAATGTTATTTACTAACGAGCATGGAGAAGTTTGTCCAGCTGGATGGCAAAAAGGTGACGAAGGTATGAAAGCAGACAAAGATGGTGTTGCTGAATACTTAGGAAAAAATTCAGAAAAATTATAATATTTAATTTATCTTTACAAAAGAGGCAGTAACTGCCTCTTTTTCTTTTTTCTTGACAAATTATAAAATATTAATTAAAATTTCACTTTACTTTATTACAAAGCTACAAAAAACTACAAAAAATAGATATATTTCTATCTAAAATCAAAGGTAACAACTTTTATGGAAGAATCTAAAGAAGAACAAAAAACGAAAACTACAAAAAAAACAAGAACTCATGTACCTGTTGAAGGTTATAGGATAGAACAATTAAGAGAACTTCCTCTTGAGACTCTAATTGATATTGCAAATGAACTTGAAGTTGAAAATCCTCAAGAGTTAAAAAGACAAGATTTAATGTTTATGATACTTGCTTCTCAAATTGATGCAGGTGGTTTCATATTATTTACTGGTATTTTAGAGATAAAAGAGGGTGGATTTGGTTTTTTAAGAGCAATTGATGGAAATTTTTCTGATACATCAAATGACTCTTATGTGAGTGCTACACAAATTAGAAAATTTGCATTAAGAACAGGTGATATTGTTACAGGACAAGTTCGACCACCAAACAAAGAGAGTGAGAAATATAATGCACTACTTAAAATTGAAGCAATAAATTATCTACCAGTAAAAGATTCTAAAAATAGACCTCTATTTGATAATTTAACTCCTTTATACTCTACTACAAAATTTAAGTTTGAATTTGATTCACAAAAATTAACAGGGAGAGTTTTGGATCTTTTTGCTCCAATGGGGAAAGGACAAAGAAGTTTAATAGTGGCACCTCCAAAAACTGGTAAAACAGAACTTCTAAAAGAGTTAGCACACGCAATATCAAAAAATCATCCAGAAGTTACTTTAATGGTTCTATTAATTGATGAAAGACCTGAAGAGGTTACTGATATGCAAAGAAGTGTAAAAGGTGAAGTATATAGTTCAACATTTGACTTACCAGCACACAATCATGTTAGAGTTGCTGAAATTGTTATTGAAAAAGCAAAAAGAGTTGTAGAGATGAAAAAAGATGTTGTAATTTTACTTGACTCTATTACAAGATTAGCAAGAGCTTATAATACTGTAACACCATCATCTGGAAAAGTTCTTTCAGGTGGAGTTGATGCAAATGCTCTACACAAACCAAAAAGATTTTTTGGAGCTGCAAGAAATATAGAGGAGGGCGGAAGCCTTACAATTATATCAACTGCACTTATTGATACTGGTTCAAAAATGGATGAAGTTATTTTTGAGGAGTTCAAAGGAACAGGAAACTCTGAGGTTGTATTAAGTAGAAATGCAGCTAATAAAAGAGTTTATCCAGCTATTGATATTGTTAAGTCAGGGACTAGAAAAGAGGAACTTCTTTTAAGCCCTGATATTTTACAAAAAACATGGATATTAAGAAATGCAATGGCAGAGATGGATGAAGTTGATGTTCTTAAATTTTTATATCCAAAAATGCAAAAAACAAAAAATAATGATGAGTTTTTTGCCTCAATGAATGAGTGATAGTTACTTAAAATCTTCTTAAAAATGTGTATAAATGTAAAATATTTACAAATTTGTAGATATTTTACATCTTTTTCAGCAAAATCAAATAAAACCTCTGGTAAGATTGTTTCCCGAAATTTGAACTAAAGGAAGGACAATGGCAAACTTAAAAGAGATTTTAGAGTATCTAAAAAGAACTAGCCCAGCACAAAATGAGTTTCATCAGGCCGTTGAAGAAGTAGTACACTCACTTGAACCACTATTCGATAAATATCCAAAATACAAAGACCAAAAAGTGTTAGAAAGGTTGTTAGAACCTGAAAGACAAGTAATGTTTAGAATAACATGGATTGATGATAAAGGTGAAATCCAAATCAACAAAGGTTATAGAGTACAGTTTAGCTCAACATTAGGACCATATAAAGGTGGATTAAGATTCCATCCTAGTGTAAATACTGGAATTATTAAATTCTTAGGATTTGAGCAAATATTCAAAAATGCTTTAACTGGTTTACAAATTGGTGGTGGAAAAGGTGGAAGTGACTTTGATCCTAAAGGAAAAAGTGAAAATGAAATCATGAGATTTTGCCAAGCCTTTGTAACAGAACTTTATAGACATATCGGTGCAACTACAGATGTTCCAGCAGGAGATATTGGAGTTGGTGGAAGAGAAATCGGATATATGTTTGGTATGTATAAAAAATTAGCAAACAGATATGATGGAACTTTTACAGGTAAATCTTTAAAATGGGGAGGTTCGCTAGCTAGAACTGAAGCAACTGGTTATGGTTGTGTATATTTTGCAAAAAATATGCTTGATGCTAGAGGAGAGACTCTTAAAGGAAAAAGATGTGTAGTATCAGGTTCTGGAAATGTTGCAATTTACACAATTGAAAAACTGTATCATTTAGGTGCACTACCTATTACTTGTAGTGATTCAAAAGGTATGATTTTAGATGAAGAGGGAATCGATTTAGATTTACTTAAAGAGTTAAAAGAGAACCAAAGAGCAAGACTTACAGAGTATGTGAAATATAGAAAAAATGCAAAATATATTCCTGTGGAAGATTATCCAGCTGGAAGAAATGCAGTTTGGTCTGTTCCTTGTTTTGCAGCATTCCCAAGTGCTACTCAAAATGAGTTAAATTTAGAAGATGCAAAAGAGCTTATTAAAAATGGATGTTTTTGTGTAAGTGAAGGTGCTAATATGCCATCTACAAATGAAGCTGTTGATTATTTTGTTGAGAAAAAAATAGCTTATGGACCTGGAAAAGCAGCAAATGCTGGTGGTGTTGCTACAAGTCAATTAGAGATGGCACAAAATGCAGCTATGATTAACTGGACATTTGAAGAAGTTGATTCAAAACTAGAGCAAATTATGTTAGGAATTTTCCAAAGAGTTAGTAAAACTGCTGAAGAGTTTGGACAACCTACAAACTTTGTTTTAGGTGCAAACATAGCTGGATTTAGAAGAGTAGCTGATGCTATGATTGAACAAGGTGTTGTTTGATAAAAATATAGCTTAAGGAAACCCTTCCTTTTGCTTAAAACTTGACTGTTTCTTATCGTTTTTTAGCTATAATTTTGCGAAAAAATTAAATAAGGAATAGTTTGAGAGTAGGACTTTTTGACTCAGGTATTGGCGGATTAACAATACTAAATTCTATCGTAAAAATGGTAAATCACACAGAGTTTTTTTATGTTGCAGATACATTATATACTCCTTATGGAGAGAAAGATAAATCAATTATTTTAAAAAGATGTGATGATATTACAAACTACTTATTAGATAATTATAAGATTGATATTTTAGTTATTGCTTGTAATACTGCAACATCTGTTGCAATAAAACATTTAAGAGAGAAGTTTAAAGATTTACCAATTATTGGAGTTGAACCAGCACTAAAACCTGCTATAAATTTTTCAAAAAATTCAAATATTGCTATTATGGGAACACCATCTACAATAAATGGTGAAAAATATAAAGAGTTAGTTGCAAATTTGACAAAAGATAAAAAGTTAAATTTGTACCATATTCCTTGTTCTGGTTTAGCAAAAGAGATAGAAGATGGAGAGGTAAATAACCCTAAAACAAAAGAGATGCTAAAACTATATTTAGAACCTTTAAAAGATAAAAATATTGATAGTTTAGTTTTAGGTTGCACACACTATCCAATAATTAAAGATGAAATAAGCTCATTTTTTAATAACAATATAACACTTTTTGATTCAGCAAATGCAGTTGCAAAAAGATTATTTGAGCTAAGTTTATTAAAAGATTATGGAAGACATAGCTCAAATATCACTATTTTATATAGTAGTAAGATAAATTTCGATAAGGTAAAATTTATTTTAAAAGATAGTAAATATGAGCTAAGCGAGTGTAAAATATGAGTGAAAATATAGTAGAAAATAGAGTTTTAGCTCTAAAATATAGACCAAGAAGATTTGAAGATTTAGTAGGACAAACTACAATTTCTCAAACACTATCTTTGGCTTTAGATTCAAATAGATTATCTCATGCTTATTTGTTTTCAGGATTAAGAGGAAGTGGAAAAACAAGTACAGCAAGAATAATGGCAAAATCATTTTTATGTGAAAAAGGACCTACAAGCAAACCTTGTGAAGTTTGTGAACACTGCCTTAGTTCAAATAGTGGAAGACATCTTGATATTATAGAGATGGATGCTGCTAGTAATAGAGGAATTGATGATATAAAAGATTTAATAGAGCATACAAAGTATAAACCAAGTAGTGCTAGATTTAAAGTTTTTATAATCGATGAGGTTCATATGCTTACACCTCAAGCATTTAATGCGCTTTTAAAAACTCTTGAAGAGCCTCCAGGATTTGTAAAATTTATACTTGCAACTACAGATGCACTAAAATTACCAGCTACAATTTTAAGTAGAACACAGCACTTTAGATTTAATAAAATTTCTCAAAGTGATGTTGTAAATCATATTTCATCAATTTTAAATAAAGAGCAGATATCTTTTGAAAAACAAGCACTTGAGATTATTGCAAAAAGTGGACAAGGGAGTTTAAGAGATACATTAACACTTCTTGATCAGGCTATAATTTTTTCAAAAGCAAATATAGATGTTGCAAGTGTTGTTGATATGTTAGGACTTATTGATCCACAAATGATGGATAAAATATTTAAAACAGTTTTAAATAAAGATGATTTTAATCCACTTTTAGAAGAGTTGCAAAATTATGAAGCAAATCAGATTTTAAATGAGATGACAAACTATTTAAAAACTGCAATGCTTGAAAAAGATAGCAGATTTAATACATTTTTTTATGAGAGATTTTTTAGAATAATTGGTGATTCAAAACACCTTTTATCACTTAATAGTGATGATAGTTTTGTTCTTATTTTAACTTTTATGAAACTTATAGAGGCTACAAATTTAAAAAGTATTGATGAGATTTTAAATCAAGTTGAATCTATAAAACCAATTCCTGAGCAAAAAATAGAGTCAAAATCTGAATTAAAAATAGAAACAAAAACAAATCCTCAAATAGTTCAAAAAAGTTTAGAAGCCCAAGTTGTTACAACTGATGTTGATGAAGTTATTTATGAGGCTATTGAAGAAGAGAGTGATATTTTTATGGATAAGTATCAAATCTTAATTGAGAAGCTTTACGATAGAAGTAGTGAACTTGGAGAGTGTTTTGAGAGAAATTTTATTTATAATGGTTTTGAAAATGAGACTTTAAATATTGTATCTTATGCTAAAGATGAGGATAGAAACTTTTTATATAAACATTTTAATCTAATCAAAACATTTACTTGTGATATTTTTGGAGTAAATACTAAAATAGATTTTAAAAAGGATGATGCCACCATAAACCAAACATCAAAGCCAATAAAAGAGCTAAATGAAGTTTTAAATCCTAAAGAAGAGGAGAGTTTTGCTACAAGTTCAGGTTGTGTTGCAAGTAGTTTGGATAGTAGTGTTGAAAGCTTAAATCAAAAAGAGCTTGAGGTAAAAGATCTTTTAGATACAAAGATGATAAATCAAGCAAAAGAGCTTTTTGATATTAAAAGAATTGTAGTAAAACCAAAAATTTAATAGGAGAGATTATGAAAAATATATTTAAATTGGCACTTTTTTTTGCTATTTTTTTTAATGTAGTTTTTGCAAATGATAACTTAGTAATTGAGTTTGAGAAAAAAAGATTGAGTCAAAATCCAAATATTGTTTTAAATAGTGTAGAGGTTTTTTATAAGAAAAAACTTGATATAAAAGGTGATTGGAGTGCATATGTACTAAATTTAGATTTAGATACACAAGATGGAAATATGAGAGTAAAAGATATTTTGTTTTCAAATAATGAAGTGGTTACCACTGAACTTTTTGATTTAAAAAGTGGTACCTCTTTTGGTTCTAATATTGCACCTGATATAAATGAGAGTTATTATGATAATTCAAGATTAATTGCTGGAAAAAGTAACGCAAAAAATAGATTAGTTGTTTTTTCAGATCCTTTATGCCCATTTTGTCAACACTATATTCCACAACTTATAGATTTTGTAAATAAAAATGAAGAGAGTATTGCTTTGTATTACTATGCTTTTCCACTTACAAGAATTCATAAAGCATCAAATGATCTATCAAAGCTAATAGAAATTGCTAAACAAGATGATAAAAATATTATAAAAAAAGCTTATGAGATAAGATGGGAAAAATATTTTGATGCAAATAGTGAAGATAGAAAACTTATATTAAATAGTTTTAATAAGGCTTTAAAAACTAAGATATCTTTAAAAGAGCTTGAAGATGAAAAATATCAAAAAGCTTTAGAGAATGAGGTTTTAATGGCTGAAAAACTACTTATTAGTGGAACGCCAACTATTTATGTAAATGGTAAAAAAGATAATACAAAAGAAGAGTATAAAAAGTTAAAAGGAGTTAAATAATGCAAAAATTAGTTATTGCAACAAGAAGAAGCCAATTAGCACTTTGGCAAAGTGAGTATATAAAAGCCGAGCTTTTAAAACACTATCCAAATATGGAAGTAGAGCTTCAAGAGTTTACTACAAAAGGGGATAAGATTTTAGATGTTCCTTTGGCAAAAATTGGTGGGAAAGGGCTTTTTACAAAAGAGCTTGAAGTTGCAATGCTTGAAGGAAGTGCTCATTTAGCTGTTCACTCACTAAAAGATGTACCAACACAGTTTGAAGATGGTTTAGTTCTTGCTGCTGTTTCAAAGAGATTTAATCCACAAGATGCACTTTTAAGTAACAAATACAAAACAATTGAAGAGTTACCAAAAGGTGCTGTTGTTGGAACTACAAGTTTAAGAAGAAGAATGGCTATAAAGATGTTAAGACCTGATATTGAACTTAAAGATTTAAGAGGGAATATCAATACAAGAATAGCAAAACTAAATGCAGGTGAGTATGATGCAATAATACTTGCAGCAACTGGAATAGAGAAGTTACACTTAGAAAATGAGGTGAAATATTTCACTCCTATTTCAACAGATGTTATGATTCCATCTATGGGACAAGCGACTTTAGGAATTGAGACAACAAATGATCCAAAAATAATAGAGATAGTAAAAGTTTTAAATGATAAAAATGCGCAAATTGAGTCAACAATTGAGAGAGGTTTTGTAGATACTTTACAAGGTGGTTGTCAAGTTCCAATTGGTGTAAAAGCAACAATTTTAGATGAAAAAAGTGTAAAAATATCTGCAATTGTAGGACTTCCTGATGGAAGTGAATATATAAAAGATGAAAAAATTATAGATATAAACTCTTTTGAGAGTGCTGGAAGAGATTTTGCAAATGAGTTTATAAAAAAAGGTGCAGTTGAGCTTCTAAAAAGAGCTGAAGCTATGGC
>WARP01000089.1_pt1 | contig 12484 bp, 9 predicted proteins | sample 4769151 | NCBI WGS metagenome assembly WARP01 (sample SAMN08893023, study PRJNA449175) | gut metagenome | isolation source: rumen sample fed with dry roughage | host: cow | place: India: Nagpur | collected 2016 | reverse complement strand
CCAGAGAGATGCAAGACCCTGCAAGGCAGCCACTTGTTAATTTATCCGAGGGATGCATCCTGGGGTGTTAGAAGCCGTTCAGGTGGAGGTAAATGGTGGGGAGGAGGAGCAAAAAGCCAAGAAGTATAAAGATAATCAGGATTTTGTAGAACCACTTTATCCAGATTTCGTAGGGGATTCTTGCTATGCCGAGTGCCCCGATCAGTACCGCAGATGTTGGGGTGATCATGTTGGTAAATCCATCACCAAACTGGTAAGCCATTATGGTTGCCTGCCTCGAAAGACCGATCACATCCGAAAAGGGAGCCATTATAGGCATCGTTATAGCGGCTTTTGCAGAGGCAGAGGGAATGAAAATGTTCAACAGGGTCTGTATCGCATACATTGACCCGAGCGAAGCTGCCTTACCGGTCTTTTCCATGGCATTGGCCATGCTATTCAACATAGTATCAATGATATTGCCATCGCTAAGGATAAAGATAATCCCTCCGGCCAAACCAACGACCAAAGCAGGAGTGAGCATGGAACGGCAACCCTCTGTAAATTCATTAACAATCCGATTGGAGCCATAACCTGCAGCAATTCCCGAAACCACACCCATGGCCAGGAAAAGGGCAGAGATCTCCTTGAGGTACCAGCTATATCCCAGCACTCCCAAAATAAGGAAGATAATAGTAAAAATGAAAAGGTTAAAAATGAAATACTGGTAAGAGCGCCTCACCCCAATGAATGCTGTAATCAAGTAAAGCAGAGTCAGTAATGGAATAAACGGAGCCGTTATGCTGCTCAGCCCCACCTCAAGGGTAGAGAGAGGAAACACCACAGAATAAGCAACCAAAGCAGCACCCGTGGCAAAATACATGTACCAGGCACCCCTTTTGCCCTCCTTCCCGTCAGGAACCGCAGCACCATCACTGCCAGACACCCTGTCGCGCCAGTATCCATCAGCCTCGAACATAGGCGATTTCAAAGGATCCTTGCGAACCCGGGCCGCATAAACCAAGACAATAGCAATGAATATAACAGTCAAAAGAATCCAGCAGACAAACCTGTACTCAATTCCCGAAAACATGGGTAACCCGGCAATACTCTGCGCAATTCCGATTGTAAAAGGGTTGAGTATGGCCCCCGAAAAACCAATATGGGCAGCACCATAGACCATACAAAAACCCGTTATCGAATCGTAACCCATTGAAATAGCCAATGGTATCACGATCGCCACAAAAGCAAGGGATTGCTCGCTCATGCCAAATATTGCACCGAAAGAGCTGAAGAGCAGCATTATCAAAACAATCACAATATTATTGACACCCAGGCTTTTGACCAAACGATTCTTTTCCAACCCCCTGATGTGCCGCAGGAAAGAGCTTATACCCACATCTATTGACCTGCTGCTGTTGAGGATAAAGAACGCCCCGCCAATTATTAGTATAAAAGCAATGATTGCACCCTGACGCTGGAAACCACTTAAAAAAGAGGCAAAAACATGCCAGCTCTGCGGAGTCGCCTCCACCCTGTGGTAGGAATCATCTACAACCACCTCCCTGGAAACACCATCAATCTCCACAGACATGTAATCGAAACGACCTGCAGGCACTATCCATGTAAGTACGGCAGAGAACAGGATAATGGTAGTTATGATAACAAAAGTATGAGGTATTTTTTTGAGCATGATAAAGTTAAATTATAATTCATGAACAACCCCGTTTACAACATTCAACCGGGTCCAAACCACGGGATCTGAGCTCCAATCGGCCAGATTGAACTTTGCCGTGCCACTGGTATTACCCCTTACACGCACAAACCTCAAAGAGCCTCCGGAGGCACTCCAGGAAAGAGGAGAAGCCGCAATGCAAACCAATGCAGAGGTATCGGCAGCCTCCATGAAAAAAGCACTCCTGCCATAAATCGAAGCCATCCCCGAACCATCGACGCAAACAGCTGAGTACTCATCGCAGGCAATGGCTTTGGGAAGCACCTTGTGCTCCTTGGCGATACGGGCCATGAACACCACCAAACGGCCAAAACGGTCACGTTCCGAAAAATGGGTGTCGGTAACGATACCCCTTAACAAGGGAATATGCAGGAACCCCTTTTGGATTGTAACCTTAGAGTCAAAAGGATTCAGCAAAGACTGGCCGGAGAGTGCAGAGCCGGCCTCTCCGGTATATACAAACTCACTCAGCACAGCCATGCCGGCACTTGTCCCACCAACCGTAACCCGCTTCTCCTGCAATAGGAACCTAAGAGCACCGGCAACCCTGGTTCCTCCCCACAGCCGCAGATATGAAGACTGGTCACCCCCGGCAATGAACAAAGCCTCAGCATTACGGATGATCCTCTCTACACTATCCTTGTCGGCCTTGTCCCTGGAGTCGATTACCAAAGTACGCACCGAATTTACCGAAACACCCAAAGATGAGAAGAGGTAAGAGTTGTACCCATCCTGGCCGGAAGCCCTCAGCACAACCACATCACCACCATCGGCATTAATTAAAAGCCACTTCATGGCCTCATCCACATCGGTTCCTCCACCAGCTAAAAGCAAACCTGCCCTGTGCGAACTGGTTATATCGGCATTGCTTCCTGTCAGGTATATCTTTGGAAGCCCTGCCTCAACCACCGGATCCGGACCCTCATTACCGTCCGGCTCATAAGTGTCGGGGTTTGCACAGCACACTCCGGCAAACAGGAAGATTCCCAGAATAATAGCAGACAATCTGTTCATGATATCCCTAAAACACATAGCTGTCCCCGGGTGAGAGAATCCTTACAGTAAAAGCAGGAGATCCGCTCCCTTCGGGCATATCCAAAGGTTCAAAAACCAGGACATCGCTCTCTCCAACCACCTCAAAGGAGTTGTCGGGTTTTACAACGATTGCGGTAGCCTCGTCAATCCCCACCCCCCTCAAACCGGGATTGTCCAGTAACACCGAGAACAAACGATTTTGCCTCTTCCTGTATAGAAAATGCTGGTCTACTACAATGTTTTCCAGGAAACCGAAACCCTCGGCAGTCTCAATATTGTCCCGTCCGATAAAAACAAAACTCTCTTCGGGTACCAACTTGTTCTTTTCCTTTCCAGTGATCATCACCTTGCTCATCACGGCAGCACCCGCACTGGTGCCGCCAACCACGCCCCCTTCCCTGTAAATCTCACGGATCTTCTGTAGAACAGCCGTTCCGGAAAGATACGAAGTAAGTACATTTTGGTCACCCCCCGAGAAAAAGACTATATTGACACCATCCAAAAGAGCAAGATTGCCGGGAGAATCCACACTATCCTTATGGCAAAACATTACCTTGCAGGAATTCACCCCAAGCCTCAGAAACTGTTCCCGCTGGAAAGCTCCGGTCATCTCTGCCTCACCACTGGCAAAAGGAACAATCAACACATGCTTCTCCCCCTCGCCGGCCAGGTCCACCATCCTCTGCATCATCGAGTCGGAACGCGCACCTCCGCCAATTATAAACAGATGACCCTTGGAATCAATAACCTCTCTCCTGAAGGCCTGAACGGCAGGATTCCCGCCAGAACAACCAAAAATTGCCGCCAATGCAGCCATTGCAAAAAATATTCTCTTCATAAAAATTATCCGGTGATTAATGTATAAGCAATACGGGCAGAGGCCGAAAGGTCCTCATACAAAACAAACTCATCGTTACCGTGCGGGTTTTGAGCCCCCACCCCAAGGTTGATTGCCTTAAGCCCCTTAGCATTAAATGAGTTTGCATCGCTGCCACCCATCGACTTGACCCCTTTGGCCTCCAATCCCTCACGTTTGTAAGCAGATAGAAGCCTCTGGTAAGGAATTTCATTTTCCCTTACCTTATATGGCAGGAACTCCCACTCATATCCGAATTCCACAGAGCCCCCCATGCCGGCGGCAATCTCTCCGAACTCGCGGGCAACAGAATTTATCTTCTCCTCCCCAAATTCAACCGAGTCAGTCCTCAGTTCGCCAATGGCAATGTACTCGTCCGAAACCACATTGGTAGCCCTGCCCGAATTCACGATACCTATATTGGCATTGGAATTCTCGTTGATCCATCCAAAAGGGAACCGGGCAATTGCTGCAGAGGCAAGCTGGATAGCGTTGACCCCCTTCTCGGGGGATATCCCTGCATGCGCCGCCTTACCGCGGAATGTAAAGGTGAACCTCATGGCACCACAGGTTTCCGAAACAAAGTTGCCGGGCCTCATATGGGAGTCAAAGATATAACCATACCTGAGGTTCTCCCCTGGGCAGAAGTACTTGGATCCGCCCAAAGTAGTCTCCTCACAGACAGTGAAAAGCAAGGTGCATGGCTTGATACGCCCCTCCAGGAGCGCCCTCTCTGCAGCAAACAGTATCGCCGAAAGGCCTCCCCTGTCATCGACTCCCAGGATAGTGGTACCGTCGGAGGTTATCCTGTCTTCGAGAAATTGAGGAGCCACACCCAGGGTAGACCTGGGTGTGTCCATATGGGCCGCAAGAAAAAACTCTCCCCCTCCGCCTATCTCAACAATCACATTCCCCGAATTCCCTTTGGTCTCCTCAAAAGCGCTGTCGGTCCTGCTCTTTATATCCAGCCTTGTAAAGAATTGTTCAATATACCGGGCCACCGGCAGCTCAGCACCCGAAACCGCATCTATTTTGATGAGTTCCGTAAATATATCCAGATGTCTCTTTTCCATCCTAATGGCTAAACAGTTTTACATTCCTTATATTAATGTAGTACTGGTCGGTACAGTTCCCATGGAGTATCGCCACATAGATTGTCTTTCCTTTGAACTGAGAAAGGTCCACGGTTTCCAGGGTATAGTTCTTCCTGGCATGGATTGCAGTAAGCTCAGTCCAGTCACGCACCACAACAGCATCCCGGCAATTCTCCAAAGTCATCGGCTCTTCGGAAACCACAACCCGGTACTGCTCCCTGTAATCTCCGGAGGCACCCGATGCCACCTCAAAAGTAAAGGAGACATTATCAATCCTGGAGGGCAGGGTAACTGCAGGCGATACCAGGTAGTTTTCGGGATTGAGGGCCCCATCTCCCGACACATAGGAATCCGACGTCATGGCCTGGCGGTAGTAGTTCCAGTTGTAACCATCCCCGTCCTTGTCTATTATGGTCCAGGTATCGGGAAGTCCTGTCAGGAAAGAGTCGTCAATGTAATAGACCTTGTCGGGCGATATGATATACTGCATAAGGCCGGTAGGTTTATTGGCCAAGGCCTCTTCCGAATCGTTGAGTAATATGAAGAATTGTTTGCCCGATTTTACCAGAAGGTTCACCTCAATGTAACCAAAGAACTCATCCTTGGCAATTGTAACACTTCCCTTATTTGTAGCCGGTGTAAACCGGGCTCCCGTAGTTGTCACTATCTCGTAGTCCGTTCCATAAACGGCATCGGAATAAAGGGTATCTACCCACTTGGGATCGGTTCCCTGCGGAACGGCAGCCACATATTTATCCTTGTCGCTCAGGTAGTAAACCTTGTCCACTATCTCGTAGTTAACAGTAATCTGCCCATTCGAAGGTTTGATGATCTGGACACAAACAGAGTCCTTCCCCACTTTGGAATTCTCCTTGAAGATCAGATTACTCTTCACCCCCTGGTTGTTCTTTTGCGCGCTGAACTCGTAGAATTGGGGGCCACTGTAGGTCCAATCCTGTTTTTCGCAGGCTCCAAATACCACCAAAGCCGTCAAAAGAATCACGGTTTTATATATGTAATTGTTTTTCATCTTTTTAATACTTAAACAGTTAAAAGTTCCTATTAATAACCCGGATTATTCACCAGTTTCTTGTTGACATCCATTTCAGTTGTACTGATAGGAGAGACAATCCTAAAGTCGGCATAAGGAATCGAGGGTTTCCCCTCCGGACGGGTTATGTCCATCCCCTGCCTCTTGAGGTCAAAGAAGCGGTGACCTTCGAATGCCAGTTCAAGACGCCTCTGCAACAGTACTTCCTGCAAAAGGGATGCATCCGAAGCAGGGGTTTCTCCGATATTCCGCCTGATGCGCAAGTGATTCAGATCGTTACGGCTCTGTTGGTACTGATTCTGGCGGGCATAGCCCTCTGCCCTGTTGAGGTAGATTTCCGAAATCCTGATAAGGGGAATGTTGTCCAATCCAAAAATACCGCCCCAGCTATTGTATTTGGTGGTCCACCAAAGCTCCTGCCCCGACAACCGTACTTTACGGGTTGCCGAGAAGCGTTTGTCGTTCACCTTGTCAATTGCAGCCATGAATTGTGTAGAAAGGGCAAGGTTTGCCTCTCCCGAACCTTTCCCGTTGCCAAATCCATCCTCATCCCGCACACCATCGTCATAAGTACCGTACATAGCTTGAAGGGAAGAGGATCCAAGGTTTTCGGATGTAGTGAACATCAGTTGGAAAATTGACTCCGACCCTTTAGAAAAGATATCTGTGTATGCACCAGTGTAAACCGTAAGGGAAGAGTTATCAATTACATAAGTAGCCGCATCCACTGCCTTTTGCCAATCCTCCTTATAGAGGTAAAACCTGGACATGAAAGCCTTTACACCAATGGCACTGATGCGTGAAGGAGCCATTCCGTTATCGTTCCCCTGCAGGTTGTCAAAAGCATCTGTAAGGTCAGTCTCGATTTGAGTCCACACCTCACTTACCTTGGCCCTTGCAACCGAAGCATTTTCGTTGATATTCCCGCCCGAATTGTAAAAAGGATCCAGGATCAGCGGTACGCACAGGTCAAAGCCTCCCACAAGGTGGTTTGGAGTACGGCTGTAGGTCATCGCAAGGTAAAAGTAGTTGAACGCCCTTAAAAAGAGAGCCTCTCCCTTGACTGCCTTGACCTTTGAGGTTTCTGACAGCTTGTCCAGGTTTGCAAGGGCCTCATTCAAAGTACCGATCTGTTTGTATGCAGTCTGCCATATGTCTATCTGCGCCCTGGGCTGGAAGTCGTAATGACTTTTATACCTGGAGGCGGTAATGGATAGTTTGCAGTTGTCTGCAAGCACCTCGGGGAGGGTAATCATATCCCGTCCAAAATAGGAAGGATCCTGCAACATATCATAAACACCGATCACCATTCCCTCTGCCCCCTCTACTGTAGCAATCTTCTCTTCGGGGAGGGCATGCTTGGTGTCGATATCGAGCAGGGAGTCGCAGCTGACGTTGAATAACCCCAGCAATGCTATTAATATATATACTCTTTTCGTTTTCATCTTTTCAATCATTAAAAGTTAACCTTTATACCAAAACTATAACTTTTGGACTGAGGGTAAAGCCCCCTGTCGTTGCCAATGGATTCGGGATCGTAACCCTGGTATGGAGTGGAAGTCCAAACGTTGTAGGCAGTCCCGTAAACCTGTACGTCGGACAATTTGAGCTTGTTGACCAAACTCTTAGGCAGATCGTAACTTATATTGATATTCTTCAATTTTATGAAATCGGTGCTTTCGAAGATCAGGCTCATACCGGGGTCCACGTTTGCATCATATTTCATGGGATTACCAGGATAGGAGCCGTTTAGCATTGGCAGAGGCACCCAGGTCACATCTCCGGGAGCTTTCCAGTAATTGTTGTAAATATCCTTGAGCAGGTTGTTGTCGGCTGCTTGTCCAATAAGCACAGTCTTATCGCTCCAGTATTTGAGCGCACCTCTCTGGAACTGCAGGAAGAAAGAGAGGCTCAAGCCCTTCCATCGGAATGTATTTTCCATACCGCCATATACGGCAGGGTCTGTCCCCTTGATCCAGTAACGGTCATCAGGTGTAGGATTGTAGGTAATGTAACCATCCTTGTCATAGTACATTGGCCGTCCGTCCGAAGTGTTGACCCCCGCCCATTTGTAAACATATGACTGGGTGATTCCCTTGCCCACCTTGTAGCTTCCGAGTTCGTCCAGGCCATCCTGGAGCTCAGTGATGTAGTTTTTATTGAAGGAGAGGTTGAAGGAGGTCTCCCATTCGAAGTCCTTCCCCTCAACATTAAGCGAATTCACGTGTATGTCAAGACCTTCGTTCCTGACCCCTCCCATATTGGAGGGGATTGATGTAAACCCTGTTGTGTAGGGAATCACCCTCGAATAGAGCAGGTCTTTTGTATCGTCCCTGTAAAGGTCAAAGCTGGCAGTGATCCTGTCTTGGAAAAGACCAAGGCTGAGGCCGAGGTTCTTGGAATGTTTCTTTTCCCAGGTAAGCTGCCTGTTCCCTATGGTGGACTGTACTATACCAGGTTTGCTGTCATATGACACATTCCCGGTATATAGGCGGTGCGAAACATAATTGCCTATGCTGGAGTTACCTGTAACACCATAACTGGCTCTAAGCCTAAGGTCGCTGATCCATTCCATCCCCTCCATGAAGGACTCTTCGTTGATCCTCCATGCAAACGAGAGCGACGGGAAGGTTCCCCAAAGGTTTTCGCGGCCAAAACGGGACGAGCCGTCATAGCGAACAGTTCCCGAGAATATGTATTTGTCTTTCAATGTATAGGATAGCCTGGTAAAGAAACCGGCCAATTTCCACTCCGAATAGGACTCATCGGCACTCACCGGAATAGCTCCGCTGCTCAATAACCGGAGGTCGGGGTTGGCCACACCATTGGATTCTCCAGACTGCATATGGTATTGGTAGTTGGTATAGGAGAAACCTGCCACAGCATTTACCCGGTGGATCTTGTTGAAGGTCTTGTTGTAGTTGAGCACCTGCTCCGACTGGAAATTCACGATATCCATTGCAGAGGCCATGATCACACCATTGTCTCTCCTTCCCAGGCGCGTCCTCGGGTCACTGTAGTGATGCTCGAACATCCAGGTGAAATCGAAATTGTAACTACTCTTGAAAGTGAGCCCGGGAGCCAGGTTGAATGTGAGGGCATTTGAGGTGGTCAGATTGTAGGTTTTGCCTGTGTATTCATTGAGTTCCAGCATCTGCGGGATGTTATACAGGTAGTAACCATATGGAAGGTCGGCATAATATTCTCCATTCTCATCCCTTGGGCCTACCCCAGGTAACAAAAGCATAGCTGTTCTCGAGGGGTTTGCCGCAGCTGTTGTGGTTGCCTGGATATGTTTTGTGGAGCTGAAACTTGTATTGGTAGAAAATGTCACCCAATCCTTAACCTTATGGCTGACGTTTAGCCTGCCCGATATCCTGTCGAACCCCGTATGTTTTATAATACCTTCCGTTTGGTTGTACCCTGCAGAGAAATAGACCTTGGTCTTATCCCCTCCACCCGACATGCTCAGCTGGTAATTTTGCACTATCGCCTTACGGAAGATTTCGTCATACCAGTTTGTAGTGGGAGCGTTGGAAAAACCATCGTCCCCCCATCCGAATCCTTTGAAAAGGTTGAGGTATTTTTGATGTTCACCGGTACCGTATAATTTGTCATAATTGGAATACTCCAGCAGTGCATACTCAGCCCACTCCTTTCCGTTCAGGACCGGAACCCTGCGGATGAGGTCCTGCACTCCCATTGAGGCGTTTACCGTAAGTGCGGTCTTTTCGGCCGATCCCGATTTAGTAGTGATGATCACAACCCCGTTAGCTGCCTGGGCTCCGTATATCGAGGCAGAGGCACCATCTTTGAGTACTGTAACTGACTCTATATCGTCGGGGTTGAGCCCGCTCATTATGTCGGCGTTGGCCAGAACGTTTGTAGTATGGGAACCGTTTACAACCTGTACTCCGTCAATGATGTAGAGAGGTTGTGTCCCGGCGTTGATAGAGCCTCTGCCCCTGATGTTCACCGAAAAAGAGCTGCCCGGCAGTCCCGAAGTCGATACTATCTGCACCCCGGCAAGCCGGCCCTGAATGGCTTTTTGGAAACTGGCATTATTGGTTTTGGAGAGCTCTCCTGCAGAGATGTTTTCAATTGATCCTGCAATATCTTTCTTGCGTTCAACTCCGTAACCCACAACAACTATCTCGTCCAAAAGTGTCTCCTGGTCGCGCATTGTGATATCTATTGTATTGCGGCCTGATACGGCTACCTCTTGGGTTTGCATTCCGAGGAATGAGAATACCAGGGTATAGGCCGACCCCTCTTCGGGGAGAGAAATCTTGTATATCCCGTCCAGCCCCGACAATGAAGAAAGGGTCTGTGACTCCTTTACGGTTACATAAACTCCCGGTATGGGACTACCTCCAAGATCCTTGATCATGCCGGCAACTTCGAACCTTTTTTGTTGGCTGTCACCGGCTATCTCTGCACTCTTTTCTGTGGTGCTTTTTGGTGCCGGCTTTTTGGTCACATAAATCACTTTGTCTTCGATCTTGTAGGTGAGGCCTGTGTTTGCAAGGCACTCTTCCATGATGTGGTTCACCGGTGTAGAAACAAACTCCTTGTTAACCACTGGAGCACCTTCCAGGTCTTTATCTTCAAAGACAAAGTAGTGTCCAGTTTCGTTGGCTATCTTTTTGACAGCATCTTTGAGTGAAAGGAACTCGATCTTGATGGAATAGACCGAATTTTGCTCTTTCTCCGTTGGAGTGCCCTGTATGTATCCCGGCAACAGCATCGCAACTATCAATGCAGCAATTACTGGGATGGGCCTCTTTAACAATTTACATAATGCCCGGTTTTTCATAAGTTATAGATTAAATTTGATTAATTGGTTTCCTTTATCTTATAATGATCAGGTTATCCGACTTGATGATCTCCACCGACTCCAGATTGTCAATGGTTTTAATGAGGTTGTCGGGGGTTTCGTCCCTCCGGAGCCTTCCCGAAAGAACCAGCTCCTTGAGGTTGTCCGACCTAAACATTACATTAACTCCATACCAACGTGATAAATTGTTCATTATATCTTCCAGCCTTTCCGACTCAAAGTAGTAAACACCCTCTTTCCAAGAAATGAATTTGTTTACATCCACCTCCTTGACCTCTCCGGTGCCACTCTTTTTTTCATACACATACTGCAATCCGGGCACAAGTTGCACCGCCTGTTCCTCCTCATTGCCGCACCTCTCCATCTCTCCGCTTTTCCTTTTTATTATCTCCCTGACCTCTACCTTTCCCTCTACCAATGTGGTCACCACCTTGGTCTCATAAGAGTATGCCTTTATATTGAAGGTCGTTCCCAAAACTTTGATATGCTGGAATGTCGTTGATGCCAAAAATGGCCGGGAAACATCTTTTGATACCTGGAAGAAAGCCTCTCCGTTAAGCATTACCTCACGTTGGTTGTTTGCAAACCGGGCCGGGTATGTAAGGGAAGATTCGGAATTTAGTTTAACCAAAGTGCCGTCCGCCAACTTAATAGTGAAGGTCCTTTTTCGTGGTACATGCAGGGTATGATCTCCCCTGCCACCATTGACGGAGAGGGTGTAATCCAGGGTATCTCCATAAACCATTATCCCCTTTTTGGCAAGTTTGGCCAGGGCAGACGGGTCCGAAAGTTCGGACAGGTCCCCTCTGCCTGTAACCAAAGTTATTTTTGACGGATTGATTTGCTGATTATTACGAGTAGCAATATTATAAAGGAATAGTGCTGTTGAGGCTGCCAACAGCAAAATGGCAGCTGCCCTCACAAACTGCCGCATGGAGACAGGAGCCGGTGAGAGGGTTCTCTTTACATGACGGGCCTGTGCTATACCTCTTTCCATGCAATCCTTGTCCGAAAGCCTCTTTATGAGCATTTTACGCCCCGTCGAATCTCCGGCCCAACCCTCCAGCTCCTTTATCTCTGCCTCTGTAGCCTCTCCGAGTATTTTTCTAATTATCAGTTTTTTGACTCGCAGTATCTCCTCTTCGTTATGTTGTGTGTTCATCTGTTTTAATTATATAGTCGTGATGGGTCTCCTGTTAAGAAGACAACAAAAAGTGTAGAATGGGCGGAATAGATATGGAAATTTTTAGAAATCTTTCAAAAAAATCATCAATAAAACAAAAAGATCCTTCAATTGCTCTTTGAGTAACTGCTTTGCCCTCTGCTTTTGACTTTTCACTGTATTTATCGAAATATTGAGCTCCGCGGCAATCTGTTCATTGGACATATGTTTCATATAACCAAGCTTAAACACCTCCCTGCACTTTGACGGGAGGCTTTCTACAGCCTGAGCCAGTTCCCAAAGCACCTCATCCTCAATTCTCTTCACGAGGTAATCCTCCTCGTCCGTTGTGACAGGTTCTTGGGTGTTGGTTTGAGGAATCTTTTGTGACTTCTTAAGGTGGTTGATACAAGCATTATGTACAGACCTGTACAGGTACGGCTTCAAATCTACGATATTATTAAATGAACCCTCCTTCTCGAAAATATTCAGGAAGACATTATGGACAATATCCTCAGCATCATCAAGCGAATGGACCATCCTGTAAGCAAACAGGCACAGCCTAATCCGGTATGCCCGGTACATCTTGTCCACCTTTATATCCAATCCAGAAAAATTAACCAAACACAAATATACAAAATCCCCCCAACCCCAAGGCCGCATCCCTCGGATAAATTAACAACTCGCAGAGGCTGTGCGCTGTGCGGCTTCCCGGCCGGGATGCATCCCTCGGAT
>WARP01003841.1_pt1 | contig 12491 bp, 10 predicted proteins | sample 4769151 | NCBI WGS metagenome assembly WARP01 (sample SAMN08893023, study PRJNA449175) | gut metagenome | isolation source: rumen sample fed with dry roughage | host: cow | place: India: Nagpur | collected 2016 | reverse complement strand
TTGTTTCCTATTTGATCGAAAAAATCAATGACTTATTTTTAGATTTTTTTCAAAAATAGTTTTAGTGGATATATAATTAGTATTAAATTGTACATAATTATAATTAAGTACAACGAATGACCTGATTCGCCTTATATGCTCTTCTTTTCCCCTCTCACAGGGCACGCGCTCTCCGGCTGGCTAATCTTCCCGAAACAAAGTAACTGATTTTCCCCTGATTTTTTGCGAACGTTAATGAGTCTTTCCCGAAAAAAGAATCAACGGATCCCTGCAAAATGCCGATTTTGTTTATAAATAAACTCAATACTGAACAAATCCCGGGATCTGTCTCTGAACTTCGTTGATCACATCTTTCAGCGGTTTTTTCAATGCAGCCGCTGCTATTTTCATATCTTCAAACTCAGGTTTTGCTGAAATGATACGTCCCGCGTGTTTTGAAACCTTGACCCGCACAGAAAATTCCTCACCGGAGATCATAAACCGATACGCTTTCCTTTCGCGTTCTGCCACGATCCGCGGCTCCTCTTTTACCCGCACTCCAAGCGTTCCCGTCTCCTCCATCAGGATCTCGGTCAGGGCACGGTACCGTTCAAGGGTCGTGATCACCGATATCATAAAAACAGGACGATGCTTTTTCCCGAATCCCTGGGTAACGAACACATCAACGGCCCCGGATGCCAAAAGCCGCTCGACAGCATAGCCGATCACCTCTCCGGACACGTCATCGATATTCGTCTCGAGAATAACGATCCGTTCCTCCGTCAGATCAAAGATATCGCCCTCAACGATCAACAGCCCCGACTCCTTTGCATAGCCGGTTTTTTCCGGCGTCATCGAAGGGATCGACTGCCGAAAAACCGCAAGATGTGCCAGAAGCGAGGCCCCGGCCGGCGTCGTACGTTCCATCTTTGCAGAGCTTTCGGCAGCCGGCATTCTGTGCCGTGCGCAGATCTCCAGTGTTTCAGGCAGACAGACCCCAAGTGCCGGCGGTTTTGCATACACCGGACAGGAAAGAAGATCCATTGCATCCAATAGTGCAAGCGGGCACAACACCTCCGTCAAAACCCCGGAAGGGGAAAACGCTCCTTCATGAAACTTCGAAAACACGGCCTCCAGATCCGAAAAAACCGCATATGCCTTTTCCTGAGCGGCCGCCGAAAGATCCAGCGCCTCCATAACCTTTTTTGGATCCTCTCCTCTCATTTTGGAGACAACATCCGCGGCATTTTTTCCTATATCCTTTGCATCGCCAAGATCAGTCAGAGCCGCCGCTAAGGCGGCTCCGCTGATACCTGCGGTACCTGGATCAATGAATAACGTTCTCATTCCGGAAACGGTTTTTTCATCTCAGCATAGATCGACTGGGCAAGCTTTGCCACCTCGGCCGCCTTCTCGTTTGCGCCCGGAATCGACCGGGTCAGATATGCGCCGTTTTCCGCCTCTTTTGCCGCTGTTTTCGCGTCCATATCAAACAAAGCGGCAACCGCGGCCGGAACCGTGATATTGATGATCGTATGTCCGATATACTGAAGCTCCTGGGCAATGGTTTAGCCGCTCGCAAACGATCCGGCATCTGCGCCGGCAGAAGACCTTTTTAGAAAAAAGTGATTGGGATTATACGCTGAGCTCTTCGCGAAGTTCTGCGAGGGTCGCCTTCCTCTCCGCGTAGGCATCGTGCTGATGGATACTCTCCTCATTCGTCTGCCGGATCGTGATATGGGTATCCCCGGGCAGGTCAACGAACGTGGAAACGACTCTTCTTGCCATCTCACGAACACAGTCTTCGACGAATCTGGCATTCTTATGAGCTGCCATCACGACATAGCTTTCATCGCCGCGTTTCAGGAGTTCGTAGATCTTTGCGCTCATCGACTCCTTGAGGACCGTCACGATCTTTTCGAGCGGGACAATGATATCGCCGTCCGTCTCCACACAAAGGAAACCCCGTCCACGCTGGTTGTGGCTTGCCATCGGGATCTCGTTGAAGAACGCATCGATCTTCTCTTCGGGGATCTCGAGCTGCTCCATCACATGCATCGCATGATCCTTCATGATGTTTTGTGCGCAGGGACATGCCGTGATACCCGTTACCTCGGCGCCGACGCTTTTTCTGACGATCGGCTTGCCGTTCGTCCTCTCGGCAACTGCGTGGGCATATACATTGATGACCTCCTGACATGACGTCTTGGAGACCGGGGTCTCACGGTTCATCATATAGAAGCTTTTCATGAAAACCTCCGTACGGTCTGCATATTCATGATGATCGAGAAGTTTTCGTGAAACGATCCCGCATACATCCTCAATACCTTTGACATCACCGCTCGTTGCCTGCTGGAGCACCTCATCGATCACTTCAAAATTTCTGGAAAGGTTTGCGCCTTTCAGACTGCTTGGCAGATCGACAAACACATCAAACTCTGAGATGAAAATAGCCGGCCGGGTCTTCCCGGGTCTGCCGACCTCGACAAGTTTTCTGACATTTTTCACACCAACACGCGTCAGGCTGATTCTCACATCCGGGGCGGTGGACTGCACATCTGGTAATGACATTATATATCGTGTCCTGTTTTCGTTACTTTGCCGTTTTTGGGTTTAAAGGCAAGTCAACGTGTAACTATGTGTATGGGGATGAGGGTATATAATTTTATACGTATGCGGACTCCATCTACTCCTGAAGATATGATGCGGAAATATCCTGTGACTGATAATGATATCGGTTTAATTGCTGGAAAATGCGTCGCGATCCTTGGTTACGGCTCGCAGGGCCGCGCCCAGGCCGGAAATCTTCGTGACAGCGGCGTCAATGTCATCATCGGGAACCGGCCGGGAAAAAGCTTCGATCAGGCCGTTTCCGACGGGTTTTCCGTCATGTCAGTGCAGAATGCGGTCATGCGCTCTGATATCCTTGCAGTTTTCTTCCCCGATGAGTCCGCGGCGGAGATCTATGCAGAAGACATCGCTCCGTTTCTCAAAGAGGGCCAGTGTCTGGTGTTCGCCCATGGATTCAACATCCATTTCGGCTTCATAACTCCGCCGGAATACACCGACGTCGTCCTCGTCGCGCCAAAAGGGGTCGGACCCATGGTCAGAAAACTGTATCAGGAAGGGTCCGGGGTCCCCGCACTCGTCTCCGTCCATCAGGATCACACCGGGCGCGCACTGAACACCGCTCTTGGATTTGCGGCAGGTATCGGCTCGGCCCGTTCGGCAGTTCTCGCCTCGACGTTTCGAGACGAAACCGAAACCGATCTTTTTGGCGAACAGGCCGTCATCTGCGGCGGTCTCCCGGCCTTGATATCCGCGGCGTATGACACCCTCGTCGATGCCGGCTATCCTCCGGAACTTGCCTTCTCCGAGTGCGCCCATGAAGTGAAACTGGTCGTCGATCTCATCTATGAAGGAGGTTTTGCAAAAATGCATGACTTCGTCTCAAAAACCGCAGGTTACGGCGGGATCACCCGCGGCGGCCGGGTCATCGGCGAAGATTCCAGAAAAGAGATGACAACGATCCTCAACGAGATACGCAGCGGGGAGTTCGCGGATGAATGGATGGCCGAGAAGCGTTCCGGGAGTAAAACGTATACCGGCCTTGTTGAACAGGTGAAAAAAAGCGACATCGAGACGGCCGGAAAAACATTCCGCGATCTCCTGAAATGATCAGTTCGAAAAACAGAGTTTCCTGACGGTTTTTCCCTCAAGGCGAAGCTTTCCCTCCCGGAGAAGCCCGCTGACCTCCCGTTCGAGCTCCTCCCTCTCCCGCCCTTTCGCCGCGCCGAAGTACGGGTTTGAGTTCAGCTGAAGCCTCACCGTCTTCGCCCGCTCGAGGCCGAGAAGGAACGAGATGAACTCCGGCGTCGTCAGCATCCCGTCGACTTCCTTTGCTCCGGCAAGGATCATCTTTGCCGGACTGCCAGCCGGCGGCGCCTGTTTTACCTTCCGGTCCCCGCAGACATCGCAGTTGCCGCAGGCCCTGATCTCCTCGTCAAAATACGATAAGAGGAGCCGTCTTCTGCACGATCCTGCCGTACAGTACGCATACATCTGATCCAGCTTCTCTTTTGCGATCTCCGACTTTTTCGGATCGGCGAACTCCCGCCCGAGCATACTTTCGATCTTGCGCCGGTCTCCCGCGGAGTAAAACAGCAGACATTCCCCGGGCCTGCCGTCCCTGCCGGCTCTCCCCGTCTCCTGATAATACGACTCGATATCCTTTGGCATATGGGCATGGATCACATACCTGACATCCGGCTTGTCGATCCCCATCCCGAAGGCGACCGTCGCACAGATCACTCTGATCGAGTTGTTCAGAAATCCTTCCTGGACCCTGCTCCGTTCCGGTGTCGGCAGACCCGCATGATACGGATTTGCCAGGATATGCACCTTTCGGAGACGCTCCGCCAGATCCTCGGTACTCGCCCGGGAAAAACAGTAGATGATCCCCGGATCATCCTTGTGGGCAGTGACATAACTGATGATCTTCTGCATCCTGACCTGGGCGTTCGGCTCGGAAAATGCCGAGTACCGAAGATTTTTCCGGTCGAAACTGCCGATAAACTCCGCCGGATCTTTGAGCCGCAGCTCGTTTGCGATATCCTCACGGACCCGCCGGGTAGCCGTCGCCGTAAAAGCGGCGATCGGCACATCAGGGAACTTGTCCCGCAGATGTTTGATCTCCCGGTACTCGGGCCGGAACTGATGTCCCCACATCGAGATACAGTGCGCTTCGTCCACGGCAAAAAGTGCGACCTTGCAGCCGGCAAGCGTCGCAAAAAATGCCGGGGTCACGGCCCGCTCCGGCGAAACATACAGGATCCGGATCTTTCCTTCCCGCATCTCCCGCTCGACCCTCTGCCGTTCATCGTAGGTCTGCAGACTGTTGAGAGTCTCAACCGTGACCCCCTGATTCGAAAGAGCGTCCACCTGATCCTTCATCAGCGCGATCAGGGGAGAGATAACGATCGTCATCCCTTCAAGCATCATTGCCGGAAGCTGATAACAAAGGGATTTTCCCCCGCCGGTCGCCATCACCGCGAGTACATCCCTCCCGCCGACGATCGTCTCGATGATCTCCTGCTGATTGGGACGAAACGTCTGATGATGGAAGTATCTTTCAAGTGTCTGCTGTATCGCTTTCGTCATGAAATTTTATGCCAATGCCATTCTTCACCTGTATTTTGGTGCTGACGGGGTATGCATTTTTCTCTTGTCCCCGGTAATCACCGCTCAGCTTTTGGGAGTGAACGATTTTGTTTATTTGTTTATACCAGATACGCAGAAAAATCAGATACCAGCGCCCTGTCAAGTTCCTGCTCATTCCCGACGCTTGTCTCCGTAAACAGGAAAGCGAACAACCCCATTTCCGGCGCTTCAATTTTGCGAATGTCCAGGACATGTTCAAACTCATTGCAGAGTCTGCCGTAATCGAATCTGCCGCTTTCTATCTCTTTTCCGCCTTTGTCGATCAGGATCATGCTGTAGATCTTTCCGGATTTTTTGGCGAGGATCTTGGCAAAATCCGGCTTGATCTGATGCAGATAGCAGTCAACTGTGTTGACACCGTACGCAAAATACGCTATATCCGTAGAACAGGAGCCGGCGAACCTCAGCGGATTGAATTCGATCGGGATGATATCGTCTTCTGTGACCCTGACCTCTATGTGCATCGGAAAATCGGTTATATGCAGTTTAGTATTGATCCGTTCAAGGAATAGGGTAAACGGCTGAAGATACTCCAGCATGATCTCTGCGGATGTATAATATATCCTGTCTCTGACATCGCTTTCGGATGCAAACCGGTGCGTCAGGATATTCAGTATGACCGGCTTTCCTTCTGTATCGTAATAAGCGTCGATCGCATACTCCGTACCCCTGATATACTGCTCGAGAAGGAATGTTGAACCGATCACGGTTTCCGGAAAATCCGCCGCCCATGTTTTGCTATTCTCCTCAATGTCGGACACGGCATTTCTCAGATCGGTCTCATTGAACAGCGCATAAACGCCGACGCTGAAAAATCCGACGGATGGTTTCAGAATGACCGGATACGGCAGTTTTGCATGATCGCCGCTTCGAAGCTGATCCAGGGTGACTTCTTCGAAAAACAAATTCGGATAGAGGCCGGATACCGTTTTACGAAACAGCGCCTTGTCTTTTAGAATACTGATCTTACGGATTATCCCGCTCTCAGGCAGATTCGTATAGATCCAGTCAAGGGCATGTTCGGAAACGGTGTAGAGTCGTTCGCCGTCATGATACCTCTTTACTGCCTCTTTCGTGCTTATGAAATTAAGGGCATTTCCTCTGCTGTTGGAAACTGCGTATGCGTTTTCAAGTACGGGAACGCCGTTTTTTGCGAGATATTCAAGCAGAAGATCGGAAATGTAGGGCTCTTCTAAAATTATCATAAATGTACCTCTTGAAATGATAGAAAAATAGGGATCTGATTTCAGATACCCGGAATGTAGGATGCCTGTTCTTTATAATAGGGTATATACACGATCCGCGAGTTCTCCACCGTGAAGTTGTATCTGAGAACCTGCAGGATCCCCGGCTTTTCCGTCTCGTATCTGAGATAGAGAAACTCCGTCAGCTCGCGTGCCGTACTCTGATTGATGAAAATGGGCCGATATTCCCCATCCCGGCCGCCCATCACCTCAACGATCTCCGGATTTCTGATCGTCAGATCGATTTCCCAGGGTTCAGCAAGATAGCGGGGGATATCGGCCGCACAAATATAATAGCTGCGTTTTCCGGCAATATTTGGAAGTCCTGTCGATGTATCCCCGCCGGCGAGCCGGTCGGTCACCTCGAAGTTCACATCGAAGCGCCAGAACGGAATATATTCAGGTTCCACTCCTTTCATCGCCACCATCGCCAGAAGATCGGGTTTTGCCAGATCATACGGCACGATTTTTACGGTGTCGGCGGTGATATCCAGAAGATGGCCGCACCCCTTGCACGGGATCACCACCTCGCCCCACGGCTGTTTTACCTCCTCTCCGCAGAGCGGGCACTGAAGCACGGTCGATTCATGGTTCAGGATCTCCTGATCGGTCAGCTGTTTTGGGATCCTGACCGCAGGACGAAGCGTCGAGATGTGCTGCATCGTCCCTGACGCCGTAAACGTTTTTCCCTCCCTGAACGCCGGATATCCCGCCATACACAGGGCGATACCCAGAAGAAGCAGAATGATCTGGAACATCTCGACCAGATGATACGGTCCCGCATGGATGAGCATCGCGATCGAGGAACCGATCATGATCCCTCCCGCCGCAAGGGAGAGGATCATCATCCTTGTCCGGGCGGTGAGATTGATCGGCGCCGTTCCGCCGAGAACTTCGCCTTTCACCCCATCCACGACCGCGGTGAAATGACCGCCTTTGTACTCGTAATGGGCGATCCAGACCGGAGCATACACCAGTTCGAACACCTTCGGGATCAGAAACGACTTTTTCAGCGTGATCGTGTCGATCCGCTTCTCAACGGCATTTTTGATCATTCCGTGCACCGCTTCCCGGCCGCGTCTGCTTGCCTCGACCGCCGATCCTCCCGGCTCCATCGAAACGACCGAACCCCGCACATACGGGATCTCGCCGCCGGGATCCAGCCAGAGCTTTTCAATGCCGTATTTGCCTGTATCGCAGGCACACTCCGTCCAGATGAACTCCTCGTCGATAAGCTCCTCGAAGATGTTTCGGATCACGTTTCCCGTCTGCTCGGTGTACTCCGAGTACCCGCAGGCAACTGCCTTACCTTGAGCCACGAACCGCCAGAACGGCAGATACAGCAGATAAAGTTCGCTCACGACCGCATGCTGCGCCAGACCCGGGGCTTTGATCCCTTTTGCAAACCAGGTACGAAGCGTCCGGTCGGCGACCCCTTTGGTGATCTTGGCTTTGTACCGGAACTCGGCGACCTGATCCTCGACTGAACGTTCAAGCCCCATCCTTTCCCTCCTTTCGTTTGAGGCTGATCATACCCAGCATCTCGCTCTGATACAAAAAGAAGATCAGCAGTCCGGCCACCAGAAGAAAGAGCCAGGGACTGAAATAAACGGCGGTCAGGGAAAGGATCATCACCGGGATACAGGCGATCAGCGCGGTTTTCCGCCAGTTCACCGGCTCTTTGATCGGATGCCACTCGTCATAGACCCGACCGGACTCGGCGTCCACCTCGACCATATAGATGGAGTTTTTCACTTTGTAACTGATCAGCCAGAGCGGAATACCGATCAGCTCCTCCGCCCGGGCGATCCCGTGGAGCTCGGGATAATACACGCCGGCAAAGACTGTTGCCGGCAGAATCGCCGCATCCTGCGGCACCGGGACCACGGAAGAATTTTCCCGCTGCATATTCTGCAGACCGGAAAGGAGCGTTCCGCAGGCAGGACGGTAAACGACCACTTCATTGCAACCGTCTTCCCGCGTGTATTTCCAGAAGGGATAGTAGAGCATGACCGCTTTCCCGAACCTGATCTTTTCGGCCGGGATAAGCGGTTTGGTGTCCGACTCCAGCCACATGCGTGCGATCTCACGCGCCCGCTCCTCGCTGACAAAAGGAGGGATCACGCCGGAGCACTGCAGAGAAGCAGGTATTCCTTCTGGTGTTTCTGCCATAAATGAGTCAATATATTTACGTACATTCAGATAGATGTTTTCTTGCCTATCCGCGAAAAAATCCAGCGGGCAGCATCCGATAGCGAGCATATTTATATCTTGCATGCACACAAATATACATCAAAGTATATTGTTGTGATAATGGATGCTGAATATAACCACGTTTCTCGATGCAAACTCCTGCCGTCTGGCAAAACCGGTCTTTTTCTGTCCGGAACGAAACACCTCCTACACCTCCGCTGAAATACTCTCGATAAGTTCCGCGATCGCCCGTGATCTCCTCTCACTCGGTGCCGTGAAAGGCGACCGTATCCTCCTCTATATGAACAGCAGCCCCGAATACCTCTTCTCCTACTTCGCCGTATGGAGGATCGGCTGCGTGGCAGTTCCCACAAATCGCGTCTATACCCCAAGCGAACTTGCCTATATGGCGAAAAACTCGGGCGCGAAGATCTTCATCACGGATTCCGAAGGAGTTTCCGCCGCCCGCGATCTGCAGGTCAGGATCTATGTCCCCGGAGACATCGAATCCCTGCGCGGCGAACCCCGTCTCCTGCCGGCACACACCGAACACGACGACCTCTGCCAGCTGCAGTATACGTCCGGAACGACCGGCAAACCCAAAGGAGCGATGCTTACCCACGGAAACTGGCTCGCCGCGATCCACAACATCTGCGATGTGCTGACCTACAAACAAAACGACGTGTATCTCGGCATCTACCCGATGGGGCATGTCGGCCTCGCCTGGGGCATCGCCGCGATGCGGGCCGGCGCCCTCTTCGTTATGATGGAGCGGTACGACTACGACACCTACCTCGCTCTCTGCAAAGAGCACAAAGTCACCGTTCTCGCGGGCATGCCGCCGGTGATCCATTCACTCACGGAAGCCCCTGCGGGACCCGAAGAGAGCCTGGCAAACGTCAGAGAGATCATCTCCGGCGGCGGTCCTCTCCACCACGATATCTGGAAAAAGTTCCATTACCGGTACAACATCCCGGTCATCAACGCCTACGGTCTTTCAGAGACCGTCGTCATAGGCACCGGGACCGTGATCCGTCCCGAGGATTACGCATCCGCCGACCGGTTCCAGAGCGTGGGCCACCCGGTCTGTTTCTCGGAAGTCAAGATCGTTGACGAGACCGATCCCTCGATCGAGCTGCCGATCGATACGCCAGGCGAGATCGCTCTGCGGGGGCCCGCGGTCGCCAAAGGATACTGGAACATGCCAAAAGAGACCGCCGCCTCGTTCCTTGAGGACGGCTGGTTCCTCACCGGTGATGTCGGGTACCTCGACAAAGATCTCAGACTCTTCCTCACTGACAGGAAAAAGGACATGATCGTCATGTCCGGCTGGAAAATTTATCCGACCGAGGTCGAAGAGGTCCTCATCGGTCACGAAGGGGTCGCCGAGATCGCGGTCTTCGGGATCCCCGACGAACATCGGGGCGAGATGCCGGTCGCCGCCGTCGTTTGGCGGAGGGGCTGGGACAGCTCATCAAAGGAAGACTCTCTCGCTGCATATGCAAAAGAGCGTCTTGCGGGATACAAAGTTCCCCGCAAAATCATCACGGTGGACGCCCTCCCCCGGGTAAACGGCTGGAAGCTCCTGAGACGGGAACTTCGCGAACAATACTCATAAAAAAATCAAATAACGCATCATGAAATCACGTGATATAGCACTCGTCGGCATTTTACTTGCCGCCGGAGCAATTGCCCGATACATCTCCTTATTCGTACCGGGCGCGATCGTCGCGAATCTGACGATCGCCTTCTACTGCCTTGCGATCATCCTCGTCGTCCCGAAGTTCAAAGAAGCTCTCGGGATAGGCGTTGTAGCCGGAATCATCTGTGCCGTCTTTTCGCACTCGATCTTTCCTCTTGGAAACCTCATCTCCGAGCCGATCGGTGCCGTGGTCTGTTTAGCGGTGTATAAACTCGTCAAGGATCATACCCGCCTTGCCCCGGCAATTTCAACTGCCATAGCCACCCCTGCGAGCGGATTCACCTTCATCACGGTCACCTGCTTCGTGATGTTCTTCACCACCGAAACGACCGTTGCGACCGTTCTCGCGTTTGCTATTGCCCTGATCCCGATCGTGATGAGCGCCATGATCGTGAACGTGATCATCGCCCAGATCATCGCGATGCCCGCGACCTCGGTCATGCAGAAGACGAAGACCGTCATCAAAACCGCCCACACCGAGGCAGCGCCGAGCGATTCGGTCGCCTTGGACAAACTTACATTTACCTATCAGGCGGCAGATACGCCGGCTCTCGACAATGTCTCGCTCAAAATAAATCCAGGCGAATTCATCGTCGTCAACGGTCCATCAGGAGCCGGAAAAACCACACTTGCCCGAGCGGTATCAGGAATTCTTGCTCACGCATATGGGGGAACTGTTGTAGGGAACGTCTCTCTTTACGGGAAATATGCCGATGAATACAAAGACGTGACCGAGCTTTCGGAAAAGGTCGGGATGGTTTTTGACGATGCCGATGCCCAGCTGATCTTCACCACGGTCGAGGAAGAGATCCTGACCGGTCTCGAGACCCGCGATCTCCCTGAGACCGAGGTCAGAAAGAAACTCGACGAGATCTACAAGATCACCTGCACGGGTCACTTAACGGACCGTGCCCCGCATAACCTCTCCGGAGGTCAGAAACAGCGGGTCGCGATGGCCGCGGCCCTTTCCCGCGAGACCCCTCTCCTCGTTCTGGACGAGGCGACCTCCGAGCTGGACAAAAACGCCAGACGCCAGGTGTACACCCTGCTGAAAGGCATGACGGCCAAGGGCCACACGATCGTTTTGATCGAGCACATGATCGACGAAACGATCGGCTATGCCACCCGGATGATCACGATGAATGCGGGCAAAATCGTCTACGACGGCGTTCCGCGGCTGGATGAGACCAGCTGCCCTGCGCTTGAAAAGACCGCTCCGACCCATGAAGTCGTTCTCGAAGCTGCGCATATCACGCACAAATTCCCCGAGGTCCTTGCGTTGGATGATGTCTCGGTCTCCTTTTACAAGGGAGAGATCGCCGCGATCCTGGGTGAGAACGGATCGGGTAAGACGACGCTCGTCAAACATCTGAACGGTCTTCTCCGTCCTGATCTGGGCTCGGTCCTTCTGAAGGGCGAGGACATCGCCTGCCGGTCGATTCCGGAGATCGCGAAGCATGTGGGTCTGGTGTTCCAGAACCCGGACACGATGCTGTTTGAAAACACCTGCGAGAAGGAGATCCAGTTCGGTCTGAAGAACATCGGCAAGTCTGATGCTTCGCCGGCGGATTCTCTTGCGGCGGTGGGTCTTTCCGGCAAAGCGAAGATGAATCCCCGTCATCTGAGCCGGGGCGAGCGGCAGAAGCTTGCTCTCGCCTGCGTTATCGCGACGGGTCAGGAGATCGTTATTATGGATGAGCCGACGACGGGTCTCGATCCGAAGGAGTCGTATGAGATCATGCGTGTTCTGACCGGGATGAGGAATGCGGGCAAGACGATCCTTATGGTGACGCATGACCCCGTGCTTGCGGGTCGGTATGCGGACCGGATCATCGAGATGGAAGCGGGCAAAATAACCGCGATCCGCGGAGGTGAGTGAAATGGAAGACATTATGCAGTATATCCCGGGGAACCGGTTCGTTCACCGGTTGTCGCCGATGACGAAGATCTTCTTCGCGGTCGGTATGATGTTTGCGGCGATCTTCACCTCGAACCCGCTGCTTCTGTCGGCGATGGTGGTGTTTGTGCTGGCGTTCGCGGCGATCGGCGGGCTTATGAAGCCGCTTATCCGTCAGGTGCCTCTGCTGATCATTCTGGGTCTTGCTCTGGTCGTTTTGACCGTCCTTACAAGTGCGTCGGGCGATGTGCTGTTT
>WARP01002810.1_pt1 | contig 12516 bp, 10 predicted proteins | sample 4769151 | NCBI WGS metagenome assembly WARP01 (sample SAMN08893023, study PRJNA449175) | gut metagenome | isolation source: rumen sample fed with dry roughage | host: cow | place: India: Nagpur | collected 2016 | reverse complement strand
CTGCAAAGCCGCTTTACAGACTTCTAAAGCCGCTTTACGGGTCTGTAAAGCGGCTTTAGAAATGTAGTATTGTAGTCTTAGTACGAAATAACTTGATTATAATATAGAATAAGCAGATCTAAATTTCAAATCAAGAGTTTATCTTGTCTAATCTTATTTTATCATTGGTTTACCAACAGGTAATATTGTCTTTTGAAAGAATGTGTTTAGGTATTTTGCTCCTAATACATAGAAAGTTACTAATGATGTTCCTGCTTCAGCAAGTCCTGCGATAAATCCCCAAGTGCTTGAATGTGTAAAGGTGTAAATCATTAATGCTATTAGCAAGATGTCGATAAGGATAAGCAATATAAACATTATTGGATTCATCTTAAGTGTTGATATAGTTAGGAATATTGATAGGATTACATAGCCTAATAATGCAAAACCAAACTGTCCCATATCAAGACTTTCCTGCATTGGAATACCGAAATATCCTAATTTAGTCATCCAAGTAAATGATACCCCTAACCAAAACAGTCCATAGGCAGAGAATGCTGTTGCTCCGAATAGATTATTATGTTTAAAGTCGAAGATACTTGCAATAATTTGTGCAATTCCTCCTAAGAATATTGCCCAAGGAATTATCCCTGAAACATCTGAAGTTATTCCTAATTTATTTGAAGCTGCCACCATAGTTACGATAGCTAATCCGAAAAGACCCAAGGTTGTAGGGTCTGCAACTTGACTTTTAACAGTGTATACGTTTTCTTGATTCATTTCTTTTTTCTGTGATTCTATTATTTAATTCTTTTATTAATTCAATGGCTAATAAATTTGAAAATGACACAAAAAAAAGTAGTCTCAGGATTGGGACTACTCTTGTTTTGTCAGCAGATTATATCTGCTTTCAATTACATAGCTGGTGTTTCAGCAACAGTTTCAGTTGGAGTTTCAACTACAGTTTCAACTTGTTCTTCAACTACAGTTTCAGTTGGAGTTTCAGTTTTTCCACCACAAGCTGCGAATACTGCAGCAACAGCTAATAAAAACAATGCTTTTTTCATTTTTTCTTTTGTTTTAAGGTTTGACAATTCATTTGTTTTAACGATGCAAAGATACTATAAAAAACATTATATGTGATAAAAAAGATAATAATTATTTTTAGAAAGTAGTTATGTGGCAGTGTAACAGTGTTATATGGTGGTAAAATCTTGTATAATTAATTTGAAATTCCACTTAATTCGGCTTGAAACTTAAGTAATTCTTTGTTGTCTGGATGATAAAACAAAGCGGAATCAAGTAATATTTCCATCTTACTAAGATCTTTTTTCCTCTTATTAATATCTATTATATCAATCCACGCTTTTGGCTCATCCTTATACCTTTTTAGGAAATTATCTATAATTGCCTCTGCCGTATTATACTCTTTTAAATTCCTATACTTATAATATAGTGTCCTTACAGGGTCGTAACAAATTGGCTTCATCTCAATACACCGCCTTGCATAGAACTCAGCTGAGTCGAGTTTTCCAAGTTTAAGGTAGTAATTAGAAAGTCTAAACTCCCTTAAACCGTAGTATGGATTGGACTTATCGTTAATTATAATATCAATAGCTTGGCGATATTTCTTCTCAATATCAAATCTCATCCCAATGGTTAGAGCTATTGGGTTGGTACTTTCGTCTATTGTTGGAATAGTAGGAAATCTCCTTGCCCACTCTTCGGCGGTGTAATTTATCCTTTTGTTACCATTGGTCTGGAGAATCTTCTCTTTCTGCATAATAGAGGAAGTAAAATGCATGGTCTCAAGAAGAGTTACGGGAATGATAATTAGTAATAGGATATAGAAAGGAAGTTTCGTTGGCTTGGTATCTTGTTTCATCTCCCTGAGATAAGCTATCAGGATTAGGGAAAGGGAAAGTGCAAGGTATAACTGCATATCTGCTCTCTCTAAAGGGAAGTTAAACATTGCATCATTCATATAAGTAACCATACCCAAAAACCCTGTTAGGGAGATAAATCGAGAGTTAGTTCTTATTCTTTTCTTGTTTTGGGTCTTTAAAAAGAGGATTCCTGAGGATAGGAATAAGAATAGATAGGATAGAAGTCCAAATATGCCAAGCTCAGAGAACATTTCAAGATAATCATTGTGGGCATGGTCGGAGACAACAAAGTTTGGCTTCTTCTTAGCTTCAACTTTCATTATGGCAACCTTATGATTCCCCACACCATAACCAAGTATTGGCCTACTCTTAATTATTTCTATTGTATTTTTCCAAATTATCAGCCTGCCCTTAGAGTTACCCTGCTCGATACTCCTAAGTCTGCTTGCAACAGTATAGTTATTCGTATCAAAGTCATAAACTTCTGCAGCCTTGGAATGACGTGCGAAATGTTCAAAATTAAATTTCACAAACCCGTCTCCTGCTAATAATCCACTACCTATTGCTAAGAGGATGATAATACTTGGTTTTATTAGTTTTATATTAGGCTTGTGTTTTATATGATAGTAGGTTATAAAGCCAATAAGAATTACTCCCTGCATTATAAGACCAAGGAAGCTTGTTCTGGCACTAAGGATTACAAGGGTGAAACTTAGAAAGAATATAAGTATAAGGGCGAAAATGCGAAGAGCTTTCTTGCGAAAAAATACTATATAATAAAGAAAGGGCAGCTTGAATAGAATAGCTGCTGCAAATATATTCTTGTTTCCGTAGAATCCATTAAGGTATAAATTCTTGCGAGGGTTGGAATAAACCTCAAGATAGTAATAGGGAAGTATGCAGGAAAGAACATTGAAGGTGGCGATAATTAGACTTAGGGTAAGGATAGTTTGAAATAGTCGTGGTTTATTCTCGATTAATAGGGATAGAACTAAGTATAGAATAAGAATAATCACCCATCTATTTAAGGTTAAAATACTTTCTGGTACATTAATTGCTTGTAAGAAGGAAATAAGCATAAAGGATAGGAGTATGAACCAGGAAATTGTTATCCTGTTAGTAAGTAATCGAGTATTAAAACTAATTTTCCCCTTAAATGAAAAGAAGCTTAGGAATGATAAAACCCCCAATAGAGTTACGGAAAAGAAGAAATGCTTTAGCGATGTGGAGTCTAAGACCCATAAAGGGGGGAATATCTGGGTGAGAAGTAAGATAGTAATAGCGGTGGATGCTAATATAAATACTTTATTATTTCCTTTCATTTTCCTTGAGATTTACTTTTGTTCTAATAATATGCAAAAATACATTTTTGTTATTAGAAAAAAAAATGTACTTTTGTAACCTTAAAGCAAACAATATAAAGAAACATAATACTAAAACAAAATGAAAAGAACGTTTATTTCAATTTTTGTGCTATTAATAATAAGTATTATTAGCATTAACACCTATGCTCAGCAAGGTAAATTCAAGGGTACAGTAAAATATAACCTAGCTTGGGAAGGTGAAGTCCCTCCTGGAGTACCTACATCCTTAGAAGTAAAGATATATGAGGAGAAATCATCCTTCAATAATATACTTTCAATGTTTGGGGAACCTACTATCACTAATGCTGAAGGTAAGTTTTCTTATTCTCTTTTTGACTTTTCACAGGTGCCAATCGAAGGAGTAACAGGCAAATGGTACATAAGAACAAAATTAGACGAAGAAGATATTAAGAAGAATGTTTATGATATCACCTCAGAAACAAAACTTATTGCAGGGAAAACAGCTAAGAAGGTAAATGTAACCTTTAATAAGGAAGACGGAACCCAGGTTAATGAGACTATATGGATGTGTGACGAGATTGGACCTAGCTTAGACTTGGTATTTTACCCAGGATTAAAGGGAATGCCTTTTGAATTCCCTGTTGATGCAGAGAAGTTTAAAATCACCTTTACGGTAAGTGAGATTACTGAGGGTAAGATTAAGGAAGCTGATATGTTAGTTCCAACTGGATATGAGGAACAATCACAGGAAGAATTCGAAGAAATAATCAAGATTATATTTGAAGCCCTTGGTGGGGGTGGAGATGATATTTAACCAATAAAAGGATTTATAAGTGGCGAAAAGGAAAACAAAGGACGATAATAGTTATAAAAAAGATATTAAATCTAAGTCTTCTTCTGATGAGAGTTTCTTTAAATTACTCTCTAATGCAGTTAGAAGTGAGGCATTCCTCAGAATATCGGGGCTATTCCTTATTTTAGTATCATTATTCCTGCTATTCTCCTTTGTTTCCTTCTTTATAACATGGTTCAAAGACTATAATATTATCTCAAACGCTACACCCATCGAGATAATAAAAGGAGATAAGAATATCCAGAATTGGGGTGGCAGCCTTGGAGCCTACCTTGCCTACGTCCTTATCTCGAAAACCTTCGGCATATCCTCGTTTGGATACCTTTATATATTAGTAATATTGGGGCTAAGGTTATTTTCATTGGAATTTAAGTTCAGAAAACATCTTATAATAGTAATTCTTGCCATGCTATGGCTTAGTTCCCTTACGGGGTATCTTGTTTATAACCTCAATATAGAGAGGTTTGAGATGTACTCAGGGGCAGTTGGAATGGCTCTAAACTCCTGGTTAGATGGGGTGATAGGAAGAATTGGGGCAGGCTTACTTCTTTTCTTTGCAACCATTATCCTTCCTATGATACTCTTTGGGGTAAGATATTCCTTTCTTAGGAAGATTCGTATGCCTAAGAGGAAGATTAAGGAGGATAAATCTTTGAAAGAGAATATTGAAACCAAGATTGATGAAAACTTAAATCAGGTTAATCCTCCAATAGATGTTATAGAAATTTCCCCAAAACCAAATAATCAAACTCTGACACCAGAAGAAGAGGAAGCATTACTTGGATTTGAGATTAAGAGAAAGGATATCAACTCGGTAAATGAAAGTTTTAAACCAATCGAAACCAAGATTGAGAAACCTAAGAAGGAGGAAAAGGATATTGAATTTGAGGTTGAGGTTGAGGTAAAACAAAGCTTGGTTTTGGATTCTCAGGAGGAAGATTTATTGGAAATGGAAGTTAGAGAGGTTAAGAGAAACGGCATTGATACCCTCTATGATCCAAGGGAAGATTTGCCCGATTATAAGTTTCCGCCTATTGACTTTTTGATTAATTACGAGGAAAGGAACCTTGAGGTAAAACAAGAGGAACTTTTAGCTAATAAGAACCGAATTGTTGAGACACTTAAAAACTACAATATAGACATCTCAAAGATAGTTGCAACGCCAGGACCTACCGTTACATTGTATGAGATTGTTCCTGCCCCGGGGATAAGAATAAGTAAGATTAAGAACTTAGAAGATGATATCGCACTAAGTCTTTCCGCCCTTGGGATAAGAATAATTGCCCCTATCCCAGGACGAGGAACTATTGGTATTGAAGTGCCGAATCAAAACCCTCAAATCGTCTCTATGAGAGGGATGCTAAGCTCTTCTGAGTTCCGCAACTCTAAGTTTGACTTGCCAATAGCTATTGGCAGGACAATATCTAATACCCCCTTTGTGGCAGATCTTGCTAAGATGCCCCACCTTCTTATGGCTGGCGCCACTGGACAGGGGAAAAGTGTTGGTTTAAACGCAATTATATCATCACTCTTATACCGTAAACATCCTGCAGAACTTAAATTCGTAATGGTAGACCCTAAGAAGGTTGAGCTAAGTCTTTATACCAAGATAGAGAGACACTTTTTGGCCAAGCTGCCAGACGCTGAGGATGCCATAATAACTGATGTTAGAAAGGTGGTACGAACTTTAAACTCCCTTTGTATTGAGATGGACACACGCTATGACTTACTTAAGGAGGCACAGGTTAAGAATATAAAGGAGTACAATTCTAAATTCATCTCAAGGAAACTTAATCCTGAGAAAGGTCATCGTTACCTTCCTTATATTGTATTGGTGATTGATGAGTTCGCAGACCTAATTATGACGGCTGGAAAGGAAATAGAAATGCCCATAGCTCGCCTTGCCCAGCTTGCAAGAGCTATTGGTATCCACCTGATTATAGCTACCCAGAGACCATCTGTTAATATTATCACTGGTATTATCAAGGCTAATTTCCCTGCAAGGGTGGCTTTCCGCGTTACCTCGAAGATTGACTCTAGAACAATCCTCGATATGGGAGGAGCAGACCAACTTATAGGGCGGGGAGACTTACTTCTGTCCACAGGAAACGACCTTATACGACTCCAATGTGCTCTTATCGACACCGAGGAAATAGAGAAGATGGCCGATTATATTGGGTCTCAGAGGGCATATTCCGAAACTTTCTTGCTACCGGAATACCTTGATGAGAACTCAGAACCAAGTAAGGAGATAGACCCTCGCCAGATTGACGAGAAGTTCGCAGAAGCTGCCAGGATAATAGTAGCTCTCCAGCACGGGAGTACTTCTGTTATCCAAAGGAAACTAAGTTTGGGTTACAACAGAGCAGGAAGGATTATCGACCAATTAGAAGCTGCTGGCATAGTCGGACCTTTCGAGGGCTCGAAAGCAAGAGAGGTGAAAGTTAAAACGGAGGCTGAGCTCGAGGAAATACTCAGAGAATTTCATAAATAAAAGTTTTATATTATGCGAAATCTAATTTCAATGCTGTGTATCATAGTTTTGATACCCCTAAATCTTATTTCACAAACCTCAATACGAAATGGCGTGGTGGAGGATAGAAGAGCTGGTGAGATAATATCAAATCTTAAAGCAACTCTAAATAAGGAATATCCAGTCTCTTTGGACTATTCAGTTAGCTCAAACAAGGATTCATTCACAATGAAAGGCAGTCTTACCATCAATAAAGAGAAGTATTACGGCACCTATGATAAGGATGAGATTTACTCTAACGGTGTTTCGGTGTGGATATACCAAAGAGAGGTCAATGAGGTTACTATTAACAATGCCTCAGAAGTTGAAAACGAGGTGCTTAATATCTCGAAATTCCTCGCTGATGCCAAGATTAAGTTCCGTCCAAAGTTAATAAGAGAGGAGGCGGGAAACCATATTATCGACCTGATTCCAAGAACAAAAAGCCAGTTTTCCAAGATTCGCATCTACGCAAGTAAGTCCACAAACCGCCTAACCAAGATTGAGGTCAGCTATCATAAGGGTGATAAGTTTATATATAAGATTTCCAACTACAAACCTAAGGTTCAGGTTAAGGATTCCGACTTTTCATTTAATCCAAACAAGTTTCCAGGAGTAATAATAGTAGATTTGAGGTAAATATTTCTTCAAAAATTTGGTACTTAAATAAAGTTTAATTACATTTGCAACGTTAACCTTATGTCGCAAATGTAAGAAAAAATAGTTTAATACAATTCTTAATAAAGGCTTCTCGTTTTATTTAGACTTGTTTATTGTTTAGAATCTCTTTTATTCTATTTTTCGAGGATTAGTCCTTTGTTGAAGGCTTTGATTAGGAGTTTTAAGTCTTTGATTTGGCTCCTTAGTTCATTTCCTATATCTGTATCTCTTACTAATATTGGATTCTCCTTATTTTCTACTATTAATAATGAGGAGATTATATCTTCATCTTTTTCTATTGCTTCTTGTTTGCATGAGAAAGGCATATGTTCGGCAATAAATAATCTTGTAGAGCTATATACTAAGGTATAGCCACCAATCCCTGTTTCTTTTTGATATGGTCTTGACATTCCTCCATCTATTACAAGTAATCTACCATCCGATAGTATAGGACTTTCTCCCTTTTTAACCTTAACAGGAACATGACCATTAATTATTCTTGAGTCTTTAATATCTAATCCAAACTCTTTAAGTATTAGGCTTGCAACGTCTTTATTATTCCTGAGTTTGAAATAAATATTCTGATTCTCTTTATGAGGCTTTTTATCCTCAATCAAATATCTCTCAAAGGTTGCCATCCTGTCTTTCCCGAAGATTGGAGAAGTGTCTCCACACCATAGGTACCAGAAATAATCCCTGTCTGGATGATTATTAGCATTTTCCTTATCCAACCAAACCTTTCTAACTGTGTCTTCAAACCTGTCGCATAATTCCTTGCCATAAACTTCCTTGCCTTTAACGTTGAATTTCTTAAACTCAGTTTCGGAGGTCATTGGAATACAACCATGGCAAAGTAGATTATTATTATAAACTAAATACATTCCTCCTTTAGAAAATAGAAATGCAATATGCTTTTGAAGCTTTTCACTGTTTAGGAATGATTGTCTAATCTTTTCAATAACTATTTCCTCTTCTTTAGTAAGGCGATGAGGATCGCTTGGGTCAATGGTAGGGAAATGGGAATCAATAAGAGGATAGGTTTCTCCATCAATGCAAATCTCTCCCTTTTCGTAGTTAATCATATCCAAAACAAGGCGGTGACTCATATTAAAGCTTGGATTTCTCTTGATTAATTGTCCTTCTAATTTAAAGGTTATTACAGAGATAGCCTTATGAATAAGGGTAACTAATCTTACATCTGTTTCCAATTGTCCTTTTTGAGTGCTTTTAGGAATAAATGGAATAGCAGGGTCGTTTTCGTATTGGGATAGGGCGAAACTAATAATAGGCATAAGGTTGATACCATATTCATCTTCTACTGTTTCTAAATTAGAATGTCTTGCACTTAAACGAATAACTTCTGCAACATTTATGTCAATTCCACATGCTGCACCCATCCATACTATATCATGGTTTCCCCATTGGATATCTACAGAATGATGATTAGTAATTAAATTCATTACCTTCTCTGCATTAGGACCTCTATCGTAAATATCCCCAACAACATGAAGCCTGTCTATTAATAATCTCTTTATAAAAGCACAGATAGATTCAATAAAGAAATTGGCTCTATCTAATTCAATAATAGATTTTATAATACTTGAGAAATAGCTTGCTTTATCGATAGAGCTTTCATAAAGAAGCTCATCTATAATATATTCATAATTCTTAGGCATTGCTTTTCTAACCTTAGAACGAGTATATTTCATAGCAACATCTCTTGCGACGCAAACCAATCTATTTAATGTCGCAATATACCATTTCTCATTAAGTACACCTTCTTTTTCTAAAATCTCAAGTTTCTCATGAGGATAGTAAATAATTGTTGCTAATTGGTTTTTCTCAGCTGTTGAAAGCTTGTCTTTGAATATCTCCTCTATCTTTCTCTTAACGCTACCAGAGGCATTAGAAAGTATATGATAGAAGGTTTCAAATTCTCCATGTATATCTGTAACAAAGTGTTCAGTTCCTTTTGGTAAGAGAAGGATAGCCTCAAGGTTAATAATCTCTGTACTTGCTGCCTGAACATTTGGGAATTGTTTTGCTAAGAGCTGAAGGAATTTCAGCTCATCTTGGTTTATTATATTTTCCATATTTGCTTGTTTTTAAATCCTTGTGCAAATATATGAAAAGAAATCACTTAAAAAAAACTTATTCTTGGTAATTTAATTATCTTAACGTTTTCAAATAGTTTAGAGGTTTGTCTTTGAATGAATTCAAAGCTATCGTTGGAAATTAATTCATCTGAATCAAAGGCAGTATTATAGATTAAAGTATGGAGTTTTATATTATAAGATTTGATTAATTTTAAATTCAACATTGTTTGACTCACACTACCTAATCTTCCACAGGTAACAAAAATCAAAGGATAGTTCATATCCCTTACATAATCGATAATAAAATAATCCTCAAGTAAAGGGACCATTAATCCTCCAGCTCCCTCGATAATTACTTTGTCAAAATTCTCCTCAAGAGTCTTTGTTGAGGATTTTATCTTATTAAAATCAATCTCTCTTTTATCCAATTTGCAGGCAAGAAGGGGAGAGCAAGGATAGGAGAAAATCTCAGGCATAGTTGTTTTATCAATATCGAAAGGAGTATTCTCAATTCCCATTATCTTTCTATGCAAATCAATATCTTCGCTATAATCAGTATTACCTGTTTGGATTAGTTTTTGAGTTATTACTTTCTCTTCTTCGCTCATCCATTGCTTGGCAATATAGCCGGTTGCATAGCTTTTACCAATATTAGTATCTATACCCGAAACAAAATAAGTTTTCTCTATCATTATTAGCTTTTCTTTTTACAAATAAAATAATAAGGATTATAGGTTAGGCAATATCCCTTGTCCTTAATATAGAATTTTTCGTATCCTTCTATAAATTGGATTAGCTTCCCCTTTGTCCAATTAGGAGAATTAATTGCATTTACCCCAGTATTTCTAAGGTGGACCAATATTTCTTTTGGAGTGGAGAAATAGAGCTTTATAATATCCTGATAAGAATAAAGAATCTCAAAATTCTTTTCTAATAGTATTTTATTCTCTTCAAAAGAGATATAATCTAATCCTTGATTGGTTATGGTCTTAATCTCAATAAAATTCTCTTTAGAAAAGCTTGAGAAAGCAAATAATCCATTAGTGCTTAATAGGGAATTAATCTTTGAATAGAAGGATTCTAAATTATTAAACCATTGTAGGGTGGATGAAGAGATAATTAAATCCTGATTATTTGGTAAAATTATAGTTTCAGCATCTCCTTCAAAATAATTAACTAATTCCGAAAGAGATTTATCCTCTAAATGGATTTGGCAAATATCATTTAGATTAAGAGTATTAAACTCAAAACTTCTATTTATTTCCTTTGACAAAAGACCTGTTCCACATCCAATCTCCAGAATTGAATCGAAATTCCTCTCGCCCAAGACAATAATTTCTTCAATCAGCTTTTTGGCAATCTTATTTTGAATAATTGCCTCACTGGAATAAGTCTTAGATGCTTTGTGGAAACGTTTTCTAATTAACTCCTTATTCATTAATCAGGTCTTTTATTATTTTATAATCATAGTGGTTTGCCTCCACTATCATAATCTCAGTTTTATCTTTAAAAGCATTTATTTGATTTTCCATTAGAAAAATTCTATCTTGCTTACCAATAACGGCTTTATCCCAAATCAATTCTTCATTAGGATTGATTATATATTGACTTTTTATCTCTCTTAATTCGTTTTGCAAATCCTCAATTTCTCTGTCCCTATTCTTTTCTTTAAACTTTTCGTATTCAATTTTTGAACCAGTAATTCTTAATTGAAATTTCTCAAGATTTCTTTCGTTTAGAGTATCTAAGGTAGAATTAAAAATATTCTCAGAAATCCCTTTACTATTATCTATAGGGAAATTAGTTCCATTAAAAGCTGTTGAGCTAATTATATTATAGCTATTATTACCTTATATCTTGCTTGAAGCGAAGACTCCCATCGACCAAGCAATTAGCTTAATCTCTTTATAAGAATTTAATATAAAATAGTCGAAGTCAAAATCTCTGTAATCATATACAATAGCTAAATCCTTATCCTTTGGGTTTAAATCCCTAAGGAGCTCAGGGCTTGTTGCCCAACCCGAAAAGAATAATACTAATTGCTCGGAATAAGTTTGCTTTATAAACTCTACCTTCATTCTAAATTAAACTAATTAATTGGTTAATGCTTTCAAGCTCAATATCTGAATTAAGAGAAAATCTAATTCTTTCACTGCCTTTCTTAACGGTTGGAGGTCTAATGCCTAAGGCGTAGAACCCTTTCTTTTGTAATTCTTTTGACTTTTGGGTGCAAAGAAAAGAGTCTCCAATTATTAAAGGAATAATATGTGAAGAGCTTGTAGTTTTATAGCCTTTATTTATAATGCTCTCTTTTAGTATGAGGGATAGTTTATTTAGTTTTTCTCTTCTCTCTCTCATCTTAAAAGCATCCTTCCCCTTATCAATAATATTCTCAAATACATATTTAGTCCAAAGAATATTAATAGGGGGTAGGGCAGTTGAGAAAATAAAACTCCTCATCTTATTTACTAAAAATTCTTTTGTTTCTTTCTCACAAACAATATAGGCTCCAACTGAAGCAATAGCCTTTCCAAATGTCCCAACAAGGAAGTCAATATCTTGAATCAGATTTTTCTCTTGACTAAGTCCTAAAAAACTCTCCCCCCTTACTCCAATTGCGTGAGCCTCGTCTATATATAATAGTATATTATTGTATTTCTTTTTAATGGTTACAAGCCTTGCTAAATCAGCCTCATCCCCATCCATGCTAAATATACTCTCACTAATAATTAATATTCTTTGAAAATCATTTTTATGCTTTTCTATCAACTCCTCTAATTGATTATAATCGTTATGTGAGTAACGAATAAATTTAGACTTGGATAATAATACCCCATCAACAATACTGGCATGAATAAGTCTATCAGCTAAGATTAGGGTTTGTGGATTTGTGATAGCGGGTATAATGCCAATATTTGCATGGTAGCCAGAATTGAAAACCATTGCCTCTTCTCTTTGAAAGATATGGGCAAGGAATTCTTCTAATTCTCTATATGCTTTAAATTCTCCTCCTAATAGTCTTGAAGAACTATAACTTGGAATAAAATTCTTAGAGTTTATTTTGCTAAGAAAGTCTTCTCTTATTTCCTCACTATTACTTAGTCCCATATAGTCGTTAGAGGATAGATTAATCATAGAAATCCCATCTTTTAGGATAAAATTATTATTATTCTCTCCCTTAGGTAATTCTCTTAAATTCCCTTCT
>WARP01006278.1_pt1 | contig 12558 bp, 14 predicted proteins | sample 4769151 | NCBI WGS metagenome assembly WARP01 (sample SAMN08893023, study PRJNA449175) | gut metagenome | isolation source: rumen sample fed with dry roughage | host: cow | place: India: Nagpur | collected 2016 | reverse complement strand
AGCAAAACCTCCTTCAGCTTATCCAGAAGCGCCGACTCAAAACACGACTCATCCATAACTTCAGCCGGCTTCAGACCTAAAAATTCAAACACATACGGATCGCGGATCACCAAAGCAGGCGTCAACTTCTCCGCAGAAATCTCCACAAGCCCTGCAAGCTTCTTCTTATCCTTCGACAGACCCGACCTCTCAAAATACATCGAATCGATCTGCCGCTTCAGCTCCCGGACCGACCAGACACCCCGCATACACTCAACTTCATAAAATGCACGCTTCAGCGGATCATCAATCTGCAAAATTTCTGAAATATGCGAAAAAGACAACGATGAAACAAGTTTATCGATAGGTGCTTTGAATTGTGGGGACACTGTACCCACAATTCCTTCTATTAAAGTATTTCTCTCATGTTCCAGATCTCCGCAGACCTCAAGATACACAGCCCGCACCTCTACGGGCAATAAACCGGCAACCTCAGGATACCGCTCATAAAACTGCACATACCGGAAAAGTGCCCGTTTATCGCAGCTCCGCATCCCCGCAATCTGACAACGCCAAAGAAATACGCTCAAACAACTTATCCCCGTACCCTGCCCGATCCGTCACCATGCAGTTCAAACTCCTTAATATACGCTCCCACACACCAGTTTCGAAGCGTCAGCGAAACATTCACCGTCTTCACTGCAGACAAAACAAACCGCGAATCGACATCGCGAATCGATCCGACCAGAGCATCAAACGAAAAATCCGGCATTCTAAACCTCAAACCCCTTCACCTTATCCAAAAGCATCGTTGTATGCGACCAGGATATTTCTGCAGACAGTGTCTGCACAATTTCAGCATCGGGAAAATCCTCTGCAAACTTTCGCATATACCAGAGGTTCCGGACAGAAAACCCTTTCAAATCCGGAAATTCAGATCTGATATCCTTTGACAACTGCTCAACAAAACCCGAACCCCATGCTGACTTCGCTAAAATCACCTGCCCTACCAGCCAGTATAACCCCATCAACTCGCGGTTTACTGCAGAAAATGCCCGGACCCTGGCACTCCGAATATCTTCCTTAATTCGTATAAGCACATCAGTATATTCAGGGGAACGCAGCTCTTCCTCCATCTTACACCTCAAACCCCACGCTCTTCAACTGCTCCCGGATCTCCTCCTCCGCTTTTCTGCTCTCAGCAAACAGCCCTGAAAGCTCCCCCGTCAGCCGCCCCATCTTATCCTCGAATGCTTCCCCGTCATCCTCAACCTCTGCAAGACCCACATACCGTCCAGGCGTCAGAATATAATCCTGCTTTGCGATATCCTCCGTAGAAACAACCGCACAGAACCCCTTTACCTCCTCCAGCGTCCCCTTTTCGAACTCCGACACCGTCCTCCCGATCAGTTCGATCTCCTCCGTTGTCAGTTCACGAAGCTTCCGGGACTTCATCGTCCCCATACTTCGGGCGTCGATAAACACCGTCTTATTCCTCTGCTTCTTATCCTTGTTAATAAACCACAGAGACACCGGGATCTGTGTTGTATAAAACAACTGAGGAGGCATCGCCACAATACACTCCACCAGATCCGCCATCACGATATTCTTTCGGATCTCGCCCTCCCCGCCCGACTGAGAAGAAAGCGAACCATTCGCGAGAACCAGACCAAGCCTTCCGTGCGGAGCCAGATGATGGATCATGTGCTGCATCCAGGCAAAGTTCGCATTCCCTGCAGGAGGGATCCCAAACTTCCACCGCACATCATCCGCCAGATTCTCCACCCACCAATTCGACGAATTAAACTGCGGATTTGCCATAACAAAATCCGCCTTCAGTGTCGGGTGAAGATCATTGGTAAACGTATCCGCAGCAAACAGTCCCAGATCCGCCTCGATACCCCGGATCGCCAGATTCATCTGCGCCATCTTCCAGGTCGTCGGATTCGAATCCTGACCATACACCGAGATATTATTGATATTTCCCCGGTGTTCCTCGATAAACTTCGCCGACTGCACAAACATCCCGCCGCTCCCGCAGCACGGATCATACACCCGCCCTTTACACGGCTGAATAACCTCGACCAGCGTCTTCACTACACAGGCAGGCGTGAAAAACTCCCCCGCACGCTTCCCCTCCTGCTCTGCAAACATCGACAGACAATATTCATACGTCCGCCCGAGAATATCCTTACTCTCCCCGTGATCTGCCATCTTGATATTCGTAAACAGATCCACCACTTCACCGAGCCGGCGTTTATCCAGCTCAGGGCGGGCAAACGTCTTTGGCAGAATATCTTTCAGACGCTTATTTTCCTTTTCGATCTCCCGCATTGCGTTATCGATCGTCGTTCCGATCTCGGCAGTGTGAGAGTTTGCAGCAATAACCTCCCAGCGTGCATCGGCAGGAACATAAAACACGCCGTCAGCCAGATACTCGTCCCGATCCTCCTCAAACCCCTTACCCTCCTTTTTCAGAGCGGTATATTTCTGCTCAAACCTGTCAGAAATATACTTCAGAAAAATAAGACCCAAAACAACATGCTTGTACTCCGATGCATCCATATTCCCCCGAAGAACGCAGGCTGCATCCCAAATTTTCTTTTCAAAACCTAAATCTGCTGTATTATTATCTGCCATGCCAATCGCCACTTCAAAAATGAAGATATAATGATTCTTTATGGTGATTTAGGAGGGATAAATTCATCGTTGGGACAGTCCATCCTCTCACAGGTTCCACCCCCTCATCCAAAACCCGCTCTCCCAAACCCCAAATCGAAACCTCCAGTCGCAAACATTCTGTTTGCTCAGCTAAGGTCGTCGACTTCGTCGCCAACCCGCAGTCACCCTCCCGCACCCCAAATAAAAAAGACGCCGAATAGATCAAATCTCAGATTTGCGAACGGTTTTTCCCACAGAATTTATCCAAAACTGCGGATGTGTTATTTCAAAAACCCGCACGGGATATCCACAGCGCATTTCCCGCAGACGTTCGCCCCGTATCTCTTCTCATTCTCCTGACACAGCGAAAAGCAGACCCGGCGATCGAATCCCTCCTCGCTCAGCGCCCCCGTCGGGCAGTTTTTCACGCACTTCAAACACTTGCCGGTCAGTTTATACAGACACCTCTCCTCCGTCTCCGGCATATCGGCGACGACCGGCAGATCGGTTACGATCGAGCCGAACCGTCCGCACGAACCGACACGCGTTATCAGAAGATTGTTCAGACCAAACGTCCCGAGACCCGCGATCTCCGCGACGTGCCGCTGCGACCAGCAGCTCATCAGAATCTGTTTGTCCAGATGGACGGCGTTTTCTGCAAATGCTGCCCGAAATCCGCGGTCCCTGAGGTAATCGATCAGAGAGGTGTTTAAGGAGGCGATCAGCCGATTCGTCTCGACATAACACTCGGCCCACCTCTTCGAAGCGTATCTCCCTGAAACATTCGAAAGGGCGACCTCCTTTTGAAACGGCAAAAAATAGGAAATGACGACCGTCGGATCGGAAAGGATCTCGGCCGGCATCAGATGTCCCGGCATCACGGTGGTTTTCAAACCGGGAAACATCGGAGAATCACAGTCGGCAAAACCGACCAGCGGTTTTCGCAAGTAGGAAGCGTCTTTCACATACTCTTCGATGAAGGCTGTGATCTCCTCCCGCATCCGTCTACTCCTTGAAGACCATGTCCAGAAGATCGACTGCCTGGACGAGCCCATAGGAACCCTTCGCCTGCACCTCTTTTTCGGTGTAGACCGAGACCTCATCCGGTTCGCCGAGTCCGCGGATCGCAAACGGGACCGGGTCATTTGTGTGGGTCTTCTTCGCGATCGGGGTCGGGTGATCGGGCATCAGCATGATGCAGCCGTCGAAGTTGTCGAGGATATAGCCGACGGCTTTATCCAGATTTTCGATTGCTTTGATCTTCTCTTCAAGACTTCCGAGGTGACCTGCCTCATCGGTTGCCTCGACATGCATATACACGAAGTCCGCATCGCCGTTCGCGGTCTCGACTGCCGCCTGAGCTTTTCCAAGGAAGTTCGTGTCGAGATAGCCGGTCGCACCGGGGACCTTGACGACTTCCATGCCGGCGCACTTCGCAAGACCGAACAGCAGATCGACTGCCGAGATGACCGCTCCCTTCTTATGATATTTTTCAGAGAAGGCCGGCATCGCAGGCTTCGACCCTCCGCTCCACGGCCAGATCGTCGTCGCAGGGTTTTTCCCTGCAGCGATGCGCTTTTTATTTACCGGGTGGTTCTCGAACACATCGGAGGCCCGCACGATATAGTTCATCAGACGCTCGGCATCCTCTCCTTTCGGGAGGTAGTCGTTGATGACCTCGCCGACGATGTCGTGGGGAGCGGTCGTTTCGGATCCTTTGCCGTTTGGAAGCATCATGACATTTCTATAGGAGACACCCGAATACCAGCCGGCTTCAGGGATCTTCTCTTTGAGAGTCTCGAAAAGCTCCGCTCCCTCAGCGCTCGAGATATGGCCGGCCGCAAAATCCTTCATCTTCCCGTTCTCGACCGTGACCAGATTGCACCGGTAGGCGAGTTCCCCCTCTCTGAAAGGGATCCCCATGCTGAGCGCCTCGAGCGCTCCCCGTCCGGTGTAATATTTCAGCGGATCGTAGCCGAGGATCGACATGTTCGCAACATCCGAACCCGGGGAGAGCGAGTCGTCCACGGTCTTGAGCATGCCGCATCTGCCTTCACGGGCGATCCTGTCCATATTGGGTTTGTGTGCCGCTTCGAGCGGGGTCTTTCCCCCAAGCTCTTCAAGAGGCTCGTCAGCCGCACCGTCAGCAAGAATAAGGATATATTTCATGAAACTCTCCCTCATATATCCGGCGGGCATCGGAATAAATTGCATGGTTGCGACACACAAAGCCCGAATGCTAATTAGTGAGGCGGCTCCTATGTATTAAGAGACATATGGATATTCTGAAAGGGGCGTGCATGGCGGTCGCCGACAGTGTGCCGGGAGTTTCCGGCGGAACGATCGCGTTTTTACTTGGATTTTATGATAAGTTCATCTCTTCGGTGGACGATATGCTCACCGGGACGATGGAGAGAAGAAAGGCCGCGCTGCCGTTCCTGCTCAAACTCGCCGTCGGCTGGGCAGCTGCGTTTCTCATCTGCGCCGTGATCCTCGCAAATCTTTTTGATACCTATATTTATGAAATAAGTTCGCTTTTTATCGGTCTGACCGTATGCGCCGTCCCGATCGTCGTGATGGAGGAGCGCTCGAGCCTGAAAAATCATTATCCGCATATCATCTTCACCGCGCTCGGCGTGGCGGCGGTTCCTCTGATGATGTACTTCAATCCGGTCTCCCGCGAAAGTTCGGTGGATCTGACGCAGATATCTCCTCAGCTTGCACTGTTTCTTTTTATTGCGGCGGTGTTAGCGGTCTCGGTGATGGTTCTTCCGGGGATATCAGGCTCGACGATGCTTCTGATTATGGGACTGTACGTCCCGCTGATCTCGGCTGTGAGTGCGGTCATCCATCTTGAGCTGGCGTATGTGCCGATGCTCGTCGTCTTCGGGCTCGGAATGATCACCGGGCTTGTGTTCATCGCAAAACTTCTGAGATACTGCCTCGAAAAATACCGTTCGCAGACGATCTATCTCAGTATCGGGCTTCTGATCGGCTCACTGTATGCGATCGTTCTCGGGGCGACCACGCTGGATGTGCCAAGACCCCCGATGAGTTTTGAGACGTTCAGCATCCTGTTCTTTTTGCTTGGCGCCGGCATCCTTGCCCTCCTTCAGTATCTGAAGAAGAGAGCTGAGAAAAAAGCTGCGTAAAGTGGTTCAGATTCCCTGCGGATTTCTGTACTGCAGATACGAAAGGAACCTTTTGACAGCAGGCGAGACGGTATTTTTATCCCGGAATGCGATCCCGATATCGCGGAATGCCGGGACATCCAGTTCTTTTGCCGTGATGTCGTAGGGAATACGCGTTAATATCAGCTGCGGCAGGATACTGATCCCAAGTCCGCTTTCGACCATCGACATTATGGCATAATCATCCCACGTCGTAAAATGCACGTCGGGCTTAAGGTCATACCGTTCAAAAATTTCCGAGATTTCTGCTTTCCCCCCTTTTTCCAGAAGCATGAAAGGATATTTTTCCAGTTCTTTGATCGGAAAACGTTCACGAGCCGCCAGTGGGTGATCTTTTGGAAGAATAACAAGCAGTTTGTCCTGTTCCAGAAAGATGGTTTCCAGATCCGAAGGTGCCGGCAGACGGAGAAATCCGCAGTCCACCCGGCCTTCGCGGATCCAGGTTTCGATCTCCGTGTAATCTCCCAAAAGCAGTTCGTAGTCGATGTTTGGATAATCTTTTTGAAATTCCTTGATGATATTGGGCAGCCAGTGGGTCGCCACGCTGGAAAACGTTCCGATCCGAATAAGGCCTGACTCCAGACCATGGAGTTCATTCACCTGAACCAGTAGATTTTGATACTCTTCCAAGACGCGTTTGGCATGCGGCAGAAGTATCACACCGTCTGAGGTCAGTCTGACTCCGGACCTTCCCCTCTGCAGGAGGGATACGTTCCATTCAATTTCCAGATCACGGATCATCCGGCTTATCCCTGACTGGGAGTATCCTAAGAGTTCTGCAGCTCTGGTAAAACTTCCGGACTCCACTGTTTTTGTAAATGCCTGGTATTTCAGAATATTTGTGTCCATCGTCAGGTTCCTTTAACCATCTGTTTTTGTCATGCTAATCATAATAAATATTTGGTAATGTCATCATTTCAAATATCCATAGAACCATATCTGTAAAGACGGCATGAACGGGGAATTTATAAAATATACTGCAGCACTGCTTTTATTTGGTTCAAACGGGGTCGTTGCAGCCAGCATTGCCCTTTCGAGTTATGAGATCGTCTTTTTACGGACGCTTATCGGGAGTATTCTGCTGATCGGGCTGTTTCTCATCCTGCATGGAAAACTCACCGTTTTTAACCATATGCGCCAGTTTGCCTATCTTGCCGTCTCCGGAATAGCGATGGGAGCCGGGTGGATGTTCCTGTATGAAGCCTATCAGCAGATAGGAGTCAGTCTTTCCTCTCTGGTATATTACTGCGGACCGGTGATCGTAATGGTGCTTGCTCCGCTGTTGTTCCGCGAAAAGCTGACACGGCAGAAGACAGCCGGATTTTTTGCCGTTCTTCTTGGCATCATTCTGGTGAATGGTCAGGCTCTTTTTGCCGGCACGATCAGTTTCGGTTTATTCTGCGGTGCTATGTCGGCTGTTATGTATGCGGTGATGGTGATTTTTACGAAGAAGGCGACGCACATCACAGGTCTGGAAAATTCGATGGTGCAGCTGTTCATCAGTTTTCTGACGGTTGCCGTTTTTATCGGGATATTCAAAGGGTTTGCATTTGAGATCGCAGGAGAAGACATCCTGCCGATCCTGTTTCTCGGCGCGGTCAATACAGGCATAGGATGTTATCTGTATTTTTCTTCTATCGGCCGGCTGGATGTCCAGACAGTGGCAATCTGCGGCTATCTCGAGCCATTGTCAGCGGTAGTTTTTTCCGTCCTGCTTCTTGGCGAGGTGCTGTTTCCGATGCAGATCTTCGGTGCGGTGCTTCTTCTCGGAGGTGCGGTTTTGGGAGAGATGTCGGGGTCTTCGGGCAGAGGAGAGAAGGTCTGAGGTCGTCGTCTATGATCAACTCCTGCCGTTTGCCTCATCTCTTCACCCGCTACGCCCTGCCCTTTCTGATTTTCCGCGGGTTATTTATCCCGGGCAGTCCAACTATTGAACACTGAAAACTTCCGGGCACCATTCATGACACACGAACAAAAAAACATCCTATCTGTACGGGATATGGAACGTGAAGAAATAGACAAACTCCTCTGTTCTGCTGCAGCCTTCGACCGCGGGAACTATACCGGCCGCGAACTCGACGGCAAACTCCTCGCCGTCCTCTTTTTCGAACCAAGCACCCGGACCCGCATGTCCTTCTCCGCTGCAATGATGCGGCTTGGCGGCAAGATCCTCAACCTCGGCAGTGTCGAAGCCACCTCCATCACCAAAGGTGAGACCCTTTCTGACACGATACGCGTCATCTCCGGATACTGCGATGCGATCGTCCTGCGTCACCCCAAAGAAGGCGCCGCCCGTCTTGCAAGCGAAGTCGCCTCGGTCCCTGTTATCAACGGAGGCGACGGCGCCGGCCAGCACCCGTCCCAGACCCTGCTCGACCTGTTCACCATCCGCGAATCCATGCGGATCGAAAACATCGACGTCGGCCTGCAGGGAGATCTCAGATACGGAAGGACCGTCCACTCCCTCGCCTTTGCCCTCGCCAAATACAATAATGTCCGTATCCATACCATAGCTCCCGACGGACTCGATTTTCCGCGATATATCAAAGAAGACCTGCTGGATGCCGGTATAGAACTCATCGGCCATGACAATATAGAAGAGGCAGTTTCCGAGCTCGACGTGCTGTATGTGACCCGCCTCCAGCGCGAGCGGTTCCCTGACCCGGTCGCTTTTGCAAACTATGCATCCACCTACCGGATCACTCCCGAACTCCTGGAACTTGCCAAACCCGGCATGATCGTTCTTCATCCTCTCCCCCGCGTCGACGAGATCGATCCGGCAGTCGACGCTCTCCCGTGCGCCAAATACTTCGAACAGGCGCACAACGGCGTTCCTATCAGAATGGCCATGCTGAGCGAGGTGATGAACTGATGGTGCGCACTATCTCAGACGGGATCGTCATCTCGCCGATCAAAAACGGCACTGTCATCGACCACATCACCCCGGGAGAAGGGCTGACCGTTCTCCGGATCCTCGGGATCCGCGACGGAACGAACGTCACCGTCATCGTCGCATCCAATGTTCCCAGTTCACGCGGCGGGCGAAAGGACATGGTCAAGATCGAAAACCGCGAACTCCTCAAAGATGAAGTGGATAAAATCGCTCTCGTCGCCCCGGACGCGACCATCAGTATCATCAGAAACTTCAAAGTCTCGGTGAAAAAAACCGTTGAGGTCCCAAAAAAGATCATCGGCGTCATCAAATGCCCAAATCCGAACTGTATCACCAACACAAAAGAGCCGGTCCAGAGCCGCTTCGTCGTCCACCCCAGAGGATTCCGCTGTCAGTATTGCGACTCTCTCATCTCCTGCGAGATGGACATCGGCGATTATATCTGAAGATTTTCTTTATTCCAGAGACGGATCATCTCTTCTATGACATGAAGAGGCGCCGTCGTTTTTATCCCGGTATCGCAGAAATGCGTGCGGGTCGTGTAGTATCCTGCGTCATTTAAGCTCGCGATCAGTTCTTCCATATTCGGCGGCGAGACCTTCATGTTCCGGGAAACGATGTGATAATCATAGTATGTGCATGTTTCCGGCTCTGCGAGGAGATATGTCAGCAGCTTTTCCATCTGTCTTTTTGTGCCGAACTGCAGTTCGGGCAGGATTTCCTGCATTTCGGCAAGGACCTCCTTTTCCTGCAGAGGCCCCATCCACAAGGGACCTACAGGTATGGTCTCGACGCCGCAGTGGGGGCAGATATGCGTTTTCGGGAGAAGACTCCCCTTCTGCTCGGCACGGTAGAGACACTTCGGGCACTGCATCACAAATCCCATCTGACCGATCGTTTCATCGGCGGCCGTGACTTTGCCTATGACCCGAACATGCGAGCGGAAGTAGTGGGACTTCGCAAAACTCAGGATCGGCTTCATGCCGCGGTCGTATTTCACAAGTTCCCGGGCCATCGCCCCCATCATCATCCTAAGACCCACTTCCGCATGATACTCGGTGTTTCTCGGCGTCGCAAAATATCTGCGGCAGCCTGCCTTGAAATGCGCTCCGCAGAGAGGGGCCGTGTCCGTCGCCGTGACAAAAAGATAATGTTTTGCGGCTCTGGACGCAGCGTCCAGAAACGGGATCGGGGTGCCGAACGGATCCAGATCGATCGAATCGAATCGTGCCGTGCACATCAGCCGGTTCGCATCATCGCAGGTCACGCTGATGTCGCCGCCAAGTTTCTCCGCATTCGCCCGGATTATCCTGACCGCCTGCTCGTCCCGGTCATTGATCGTGACCGGAATCTTTGCCTCGTTGGCGATCCGAAGGCCGCGGACGCCAGTTGCCGCCATCGCGTCCAGATAATCAGCCGGCTGAATGATCTTCGTGAGGAGCACCGTCATATCGCGGTTGAACTCCATTTTGGTGTTGTAAAAGACCGGAGCCGAGCCGGGGGGAAACTGAGTGTTTTCGTCCTGGACCGGGGCGGTAAAAGTCGTGCTCCCTTCCGTGATCTCCCTGCATTCCATGATTGACCCCAAAAATGTAAACGGGCATGTAGGGATTCGAACCCTAGATATTCAGCTTAGGAGGCTGACGCCATATCCTGGCTTGGCTACATGCCCTGATTCTCATAATTATTCGGGCTTCACGGGGATATCTTTTTCGAAGCGGCACACCCACACATACGATACATGAGTCTGGCTGGGTATGGAAAGATCATCCGTCCGATGAACGCGGGCGTCTCGGGTATCACCGCAGGCATCGCCTACTTTATCGCTAGCGGCACGCAGCCGCTTTTTGCGGCGCTGCTGTTTTTTATCGTGCTTGTGATCTGCGGTGCAGGAAACGTGCTGAACGACGTGTTTGATAAAGAGATCGACAAAGTGAACCGGCCGGATCGTCCGATCCCGTCGGGAGCGGTCACGCCGCGGGGCGCTGTTGTATGGGCAGGTGTCCTCTTTGGTGCGGGGATCATCGCCGCCTGTTTCACGAACTTCTGGTGTCTTGGCATCGCTCTGGTGAATACGATCCTATTGATCATCTATGCGGCAAAGTTCAAGGGTGTCCCTCTGATGGGCAATCTGAGCGTAGCCTATCTTTCGGGGAGCATCTTCCTCTTCGGCGGGTTTCTGGTCGGGCCGGAGTCCTTCCTCGTGATGCTGCCTCTGTTTGCCATCACGTTCTTCGGGACGCTCGCACGCGAACTGCTCAAGGATGCCGAGGACATCGAGGGGGATCGGATCGGCGGGGCACGGACCCTTCCGATGCGGATCGGGGTCCGGGGAACCGCAGTCCTCGCCGTGATTTTTGTTCTGTGCGCCGTGCTCTTCAGCTTTGTTCCGTTCCTGACCTGGGGGATCGTCTATCTGGTGCTGATCGGCGTCGTGGATGCGTTCATCATTCTGGTGACGATCCGGGCGTTGGGATTTACGCGGCCCGACGAACTTTCTGCTTCGAACTGCACGGCGTATCTGAAGTACGGGATGTTTGCGGCCCTCTTTGTGTTTCTGCTGATGGAAATCTTTGCGGTTTTCCTGTGAAGAGCCTGATAATTCAGAACATATTAATATCCGTGAGGTTGAAGGATTAATAAGCATACTTGGGGTAGCATGAAAGTATTAGTAAAAGATAATCTGCACATGGCGGAGGCAGGATCCTACTTCCGGGGCTCTGTACTGATCGAGGGAGACTTTCTTGTTCCGCCCCGGACGTACTTCTGGCGTGATCTTGTGGTTACCGGAAAACTCTTTTTGTGCCCCGAGTCCCACGTTGCCGGGAATGTGACCTGTAATGGTGCGGTCGTCTGCCGTGATTCGGTGATCGAGGGGGAGCTGAACGCGGGAACAGAGCAGCTGACTGTGTGTGATAATGCAAAAGTCCGGGTGATCCGGTCGGACGGGAACGTTCTGCTTCGGCCGGGCGTCATTTCCGCCGAGGTGAGGGGGGTCAATATTTTAGTGATGGGCAAGATCCAGTGCGGGAAGCTGATGGGCAAGAACACCCGTGTTGTTACGAACTAACATCCATCTTTTTTACATCTGCACTACAAGATATACGTATGACAGATGTCGTTTTGATCTCCGGAAGCCCGCGGGCGAAAGGAAATACTGAGTATGCACTGAATGTATGCAAGGACGCGATCGAGAAGAGGGGGCTCTCGGCAAAGATCATCTCGCTTCGGGGAAATCCGATCCAGGGTTGTATCGCCTGCGGTGAGTGTAAGAAAAACGGAAAATGCAGTTTGAAAGACGGACTGAATGATATGCTTGATGATATCAAGGCGGCAGACGGGTTTATCATCGGAGCGCCGGTGTATTTCGGAACGGCACGCGGGGATGTGATGAACTTAATCCAGCGTGTTTCGATGATCGCCCGGTCGAACGGGAACTGGCTTTCAGGGAAAGTCGGCGGTCCGGTGGTCGTGGCACGACGCGGGGGTCTGACCTCGACGCTGCAGGAGATGCTGATGTCCTTTTTCATCTCCGATATGATCGTCTGCGGTTCAACTTACTGGAACATCGCGTTCGGCCATGGACCGGGCGATGTCGCAAACGATGCAGAGGGCATGGCGACGCTGGAGAAGTTCGGCGATAATGTGGCGGGACTCATCCTGCAGCTGAGAAAATAATTCAGAGAATATCTACTAACCCTTTTTTTCAAATAGGACTTACGCGGTGTTTGTGTAACTCTAATTCGTAAAGGAGTTTTTTGGGTGTGGAAACATAAAAATAACCAACCGCGAATCGGCGCGAATCCGCCCTTCGGGCGAGAAGAATCGGATTTG
>WARP01005143.1_pt1 | contig 12562 bp, 14 predicted proteins | sample 4769151 | NCBI WGS metagenome assembly WARP01 (sample SAMN08893023, study PRJNA449175) | gut metagenome | isolation source: rumen sample fed with dry roughage | host: cow | place: India: Nagpur | collected 2016 | reverse complement strand
TTTTGAGCGTAGCGAAAAAACTACTTACCGAAATAATTCTTCCTGTAAATAAAGAAGGCTGCACATGCAAGTAGTGCAACTGATATTCCCACAGTAGAGGAGAGCTCATTGGAAAGCGAAAAACCCTCAGGGGCAAAAAGCAGGTAAGTTACAATGACAGCAGTCATAAATACTGCAGGAATCAAAGTCACCCAGTAGAATTTCCGTTCCTGGGCAAGGTAGACTGTAATGGTCCACAAAACCACCATTGCCAAAGTCTGGTTGGCCCATGCAAAATAACGCCAGATGATGCTGAAATCTATCTGTGTCAGCAAAAAGCCAATAATAAACAGCGGAATACTTACAAACAACCGGTTTTTAATGGGACCCTGTTTGAATTTCATGAAATCGGCTACAATCAAACGGGCACTACGGAATGCTGTATCACCCGAAGTAATCGGAGCAGCAACAACACCCAGCAAGGCAAGAAATCCTCCAAAAGTTCCAAGCAGGGAGTTGGAAATCTCGTTTACAATTACTGCAGCATTACCACCATTCGCAGTCATTACTTCGTTGAGTTCCCGGATTCCTCCGAAGAAACTCATACTGATTGCAGCCCAAATCAAGGCTACCACACCCTCCGAAATCATTGCCCCGTAAAAGACTCTTCTCCCGTGCTTTTCATTAGTAATACAGCGAGCCATTAATGGCGACTGGGTTGCGTGAAAGCCCGAAATAGCTCCACATGCAATTGTAATGAACAACATAGGAAATATGGGAAAGTCACCGGAATTGACATGGTAGTTTTTCAAATTGGAAAAGCTCAACTCCGGAATATGATATCCCTTTACAAAAAGGGCTGTAATTAGCCCGACAGCCATAAATATCAAGGCAAATCCAAAAACTGGATATATCCTGCCGATTACTTTGTCAATGGGCAATATGGTTGCCAGCAGGTAATATGCAAATACTACCCAAACCCAAAAAGTCATGGTGGCAAAATCAGGTGTAAGGCCTGCAAGGATCTTTGCAGGTCCCATTATAAATACGGCACCTACTATTATCATCAACAATACTGTAAAGCCACGCATGAATTGTTTGGTTCCCACCCCCATATATATGCCCACAATTTCTGTTATGCTCAACCCTTTATGCTTGATGGAGAGCATCCCTGAAAAATAATCATGTACAGCACCGGCAAAAACGGAACCCACAACTATCCAAATAAAGGCAACCGGCCCCCACATGGCACCTGCAACCGCGCCAAAAATAGGCCCAAGCCCGGCAATGTTCAAAAATTGGATAAGGAAGATGCGCCACCACGGCAATGGCATGTAATCCACACCATCTGTCATGGTGTAAGCAGGTGTTTTCCTGTTGGGATCAATACCAATAATACGTTCAATAAGTTTGGAATAGAAAAAATAGCCCAGTAGCAATACCAGGATGGAGGCAAAGAAAGTTATCATAAGTAAAAGTTAGTTTAATCCCTCAAAGATAAATTGAATCACAGAAACAATCACTCCATATTCAAACGTCTTGAGAAAAATCTTTCACAAATGACAAGGATGGCTAAGTTAATCCCCACCAAGACCCATATCAAGGCTTCCCCTGATTTAAGAATAGAGATCAAGTTATCAACAGAATCCAAATAATTACCTATCTGGCTTGATTGAAAGAATAATTTGTTCGTAGCAAACAATGCTGCAAGGAACAAAATCCCCACAAATAATGCTATGGCAATATTGCGGATGGTCTCTCTCTTCGACTCCCTTTCGAGAGCCTCTCTCCTGATCTTATCCATTACCCTGCTTTCAAATCCAAAAGGGATTTCACTCTCCTCTATTGAAGTTAGTAGCTCTTTAATAATCACATCCTTTTCATCCATAACACAATTTATTATTGTCCAACATCACTGCCAGCCGTTTTTTAATACGGTGCAAACGCACCTTAACATTGGATTCCGACATTCCGGTTATTTGTGAAATCTCCTTTATACTTTTATTGTGGTTGTAAAAGGAGAGCAAAACAAACCTGTCATTGGTGTCCAGGTGGTCAATGACACAGTAAAGAGCCCTGAACATCTCTTCCTTCCTGCCCTTATCTTCAATCTCTGCCACCGAAGAGTCTTCGACGAAAGCCATATCATAACAAGAAACGACATCCCTCTTTTTAATTCTTACTTTTGATACCGACATATTGTAGGCAATCTTGAAAAGCCAGGTAGAAAAAGAACTTTCACACCGGAAACCGGATAATGAGAAAAATGCTTTAACAAAGACATCCTGTGCTACCTCCTCGGCATCTTCCTTGTTGCCAACGACCCCTCTCACAATCGACAAAATCCTGGCAGAGTGGCACTCAACCAGTCTGGGGAAAAGGGAAGAATCCCCCTTTTTTACCTGTTCTATAATGTATAGTTCTTCCTCCTTTTTCATCACCTGGTTAGACGCAATACCCGGTATAAAGTTACACTATGTAACCTTTTTTCCAAAGCATCGTCAAAAGGTCAAACAATATTAAATTTCAATTATCATGATGGATTTTATCTCAATACCTGCAACATTCGGCATTGGTGCCTACGCTTTTTACAAAGTAATCGAACTCTTTGTAAGAAAAAAAGAGAGGCTGTTGCTCATCGAAAAGCTCAACACCCTGGAAAACGTAAACACCTCCAACATCAATCTCTCTGCAATATTCGGAGATGGAAAGATCGTGAAAAATGAATTCCTCGCACTCAGGATAGGTTCATTGTTGATGGGATTAGGCTTGGGTTTACTGGTAGGTTTCTTTATTGTAAACCTGGCTTTCGGTAATATGACCAATGTTACTTATCACATGGGCCAAACCCAAAGTGTTGTATATGGAGCATCAACTCTGCTTTGCGGAGGGTTGGGACTGATTGTGGGCTTTATCACAGAGGCCAGGATGAGACGGGCCAAATAGAGTGCAACCCGGAGGTCACGGTATAATATTNNTGCTGCAGATGGCGGGCTATCTTGTATAGCCGGCCATCTTTAATGAAACAAGATCCCGTCTGTTTGAACCAAAATGGAACGCCACTTCTGAGGCATTCGTCACGCAATAGCAACACCCAGCTGTAATCACATGCACGGGCTTCAGTGCCCGACTCACCTCCGGCAACCACCTGACATGCCCACTTGCCTATTTCAAAAGGGGTAAGATCCACAGGACCAAGCAAAGGCTCGCAAATAATCCTTTTATGTTTGATTGGAGCCTTTATAAAAACAGGCAGCCTTTTGTTGGCACACTCCTGGTTTTCCACAGTACAACATATAGTGACATTGGCATATCCCTCGCCCCAATCAGCGGGCAAACATTTGTCAAATCTCTCTATCCGTTTGGTGATTATAAGAAAATCCAAATCACATCTTTGACGTATAAACTCCCATGCCTCCCCTCTCCATGGATCGGCATCCTCAACAAAAAAATCGGAAGTAAAACAGGTATACACCATGGATCCCGACGGAATTTTGTAATCTCCGCCCCTTTTTTTGCGCACAGGCAGGTCAAAGTTCTTTGTTTTATGCACCAAAGTACTGTCTATCCCTCTTTTGGAATCACCTCTGTAAACATAGCAATGCCTGCAACCTTCACTGAATTTGTGACAACCGTGCCACAAATTCCAAATAAATGATTTTTGTACCTGCTCTTCCATAATCGCAAATATAATCCTTTGTAAAAATTTCAAAAAAAAGTTGATTTAAAAACTTTCAATTCTCTTTTTTTGGCTTGCAATTTGCATACTGCTGGGTGACAAGAAAAGTTTTTAAAATTCGCAACCAAACAGCCCCAATTATTGTTAATTTTTAAAGTAAATAACAGAAATATTACAATTATTTATAACTTTTTTATTAAAATGGATAAAAAAACAATAGTCACAGGAGTAATAGGAGCCGATGTTCACGCTGTCGGCAACAAAATTTTGGCCTATGCACTTGAACAAGCCGGTTTCAAAGTTGTAAACCTTGGGGTTATGGTATCGCAGGAAGAGTTCATAGAGGCTGCTATCGAAACCAAAGCAGATGCAATCCTTGTTTCTTCTCTTTACGGTCATGGAGAAATTGATTGTAACGGACTTAGGGAAAAGTGCGACGAAGCAGGTCTCAAAGGAATCCCCCTTTTGGCGGGAGGCAATCTTGTAGTAGGTAAACAAGACTTTGATCAGGTTAGCAAAAGATTCAAAGAGATGGGCTTTACAAAAGTTTACCCTCCCGGAACTCAGCCCGAAACAACAATTGACGAACTTTACCAAATGTTGGGTTTAAAACAACAATAATGAAATTTCTGACCGCAGACATAGGTAGTACCTACACCAAACTTGCCGCAATAGATTCGGCAACAAGGGAGATACTGGCCACTTCTGCGTCTTTCACAACCATCTCCACCGATGTCACCAAAGGCTTTTACAATGCACTGGAGATCCTGGAAAACAAGATTGGCAAATTTGACTACGATAAACTACTCTGTTGCAGCAGTGCCGCCGGTGGTCTAAAAATGGTTGCCCTTGGTTTGGTACCATCTTTAACCGCCAAAGCAGCCAAAATGGCTGCATCAAGTGCAGGAGCAAAAGTTGTCAAAACCTATTCCTTTGAAATCAGCAATGCCGAGGCTAAGGAGATTGAAGAGATATCACCCGACCTTGTTCTGTTGTGCGGTGGTACAGATGGTGGCAACAAAGAGATTATTATTGCCAATGCACAAAAACTATCGACAATAAAGGGGACCTTTTCAATTATTGTGGCAGGCAATAAAAGCGCAGAGGATCAGATAGCCCAGATTCTCCGGGAGTCGGACAAACACTGGACCATCACCCAAAATGTAATGCCTGAGTTCAATAAACTCAACATAGAGCCCGCCAAGGAGTGTATCCGTGAACTCTTTATTGAAAGGATTATCGAGGCAAAAGGACTTACAACTATCAGCAAGATGTGCACCGGAGATGTGATACCCACACCACTGGCCGTAATGCAGGGTTGCAGCCTGCTCAGCATAGGAACCGAGGAACAGGAAGGTGTTGGCGAACTCATAGCCGTGGACCTGGGTGGAGCCACAACCGACGTCTACTCAATGACCGAAGGCACCCCTTCCAGGGATGATATTGTATTTCGCGGGCTTCCCGAACCTTTTGCAAAAAGAAGTGTTGAGGGAGACCTTGGGATGAGGTACAGTCTCAAATTCCTTGCCCACGAGTGTACCCACAAATGGATTGCTGCAGAGGCAGGCGAAAGTGAGGAGTTGGTAAAAGAATGGATAAAAACATGTTGTGCCCAGCCCGACACAATAGCCCCACATGGAAGCCCCCAGCAACGGATAGAAGAGGCTTTGGCAAAAGGAGCAGTAAAAACAGCACTGGAGAGGCATTGCGGCTATATTGAACCAGTCTACACCCCAATGGGACAGATGTATACCATCAACGGTAAAGACCTCACCAACGTACCTCTTGCAATCGGAATAGGCGGAGCAATAATCAATAGCCCCCACCCAAACAAGATTATGGAAGGGGTAAAGGCAGGCAAAGGCGATTTGAATTACGCCAAGCCCAAAGATCCAGTAGTGAAAACCGATTCAAGCTATATACTTGCTTCCATGGGCCTGCTCTCTGCATTCGATCCGGAGACCGCCTTGGCAATCATGAAAAAAGAGATATTCAATAAAATTTAACATTTCTGTATAATGGAAATTAAAAACAAAAAATTGACCGACGACCAGTTCTTTGCAGAGCGCAAAGAGATCCTGGAACACTGGCCCACAGGCAAAGGTGTAGATTTTGCCGAATCAGTGGAATACCAAAAATCAATTCCCGAAGCAAAAAGATTTGGAACAAAACTGGCAAAGGCAAAAGAGGAGCGCATCACCCTTATCCAGCCACGTGCCGGAGTTGCCCTACATGAAGAGCACATCAAATTATTGCAATACCTGGAAAACGAAGGAGAAGCCGATCTTCTTCCTACAACAGTAGACAGCTACACCCGGCTCAACAGATATCCAGAGGCCCAGACAGGGATAGAAAAAAGCAAAGAGAGCGGCAGGTCTATGCTCAACGGATTTCCGATTGTAAACTACGGAGTGGAAATTTGCCGGAAGGTAACATCGTCCGTTAAAAGCCCCGTTCAGGTAAGGCACGGAACTCCAGATGCAAGGCTGTTGACCGAAATTTCGATTGCCGGTGGATTTACCTCATACGAAGGAGGCGGAATATCATACAACATTCCCTACTCAAAAAACCACTCGCTGGAAAAGACAATTTCACACTGGCAATATGCAGACAGGCTGATTGGCATGTACGAAGAGGCCGGGGTTTCAATCAACCGTGAACCATTTGGACCCCTGACAGGTACACTGGTACCTCCCTCAATTTCCAACTCTGTTGCAGTTATCGAGGCTCTTCTTGCTGCCACACAGGGAGTCAAGGACATAACAGTCGGATACGGACAATGCGGTAACCTGATCCAGGATGTTGCAGCCATCCGTTCACTCAACATCCTTACCAGGGAGTACCTTGACAAATTCGGGTTCAACGATGTAAGGGTTACCACAGTATTCCACCAATGGATGGGAGGCTTCCCCCAGGACGAATCCAAATCTTTCGGAGTGATTTCTTGGGGTGCAGCAGCAGCTGTTCTCGCAAAAGCAACCAAAGTTATTGTAAAGACCCCGCACGAAGCAATGGGAGTACCGACAAAAGAGGCGAATGCAGCCGGACTAAGGGCAACTAAACAGCTCACCTCGATGCTCAAAGACCAAAGCTTTACCGACATACCGGCAGTAATTGCCGAGGCCAACATCATAATGGAAGAGATGAAATGTATCCTTGACAAGGTAGAGGAGTTAGGTAAGGGTGATTATGCAATCGGAACAATTGCAGCGTTCGAAGCCGGTGTCATTGACATCCCGTTTGCACCCAGCCGCTACAACGCTGGCAAGGTTATGCCTGCAAGGGACAATACCGGAGCAGTCAGGTTCCTGGATGCTGCCAATCTGCCATTTACACCCGAACTAATAAAATTCCACAGGGAAAAGCTGGAAGAAAGGGCTCGTTACGAAAACCGTCCGGTAAGCTTCCAGATGGTAATCGACGACGTATATGCAATCGGCAAAGGTTTCCTTGTCGGAAGACCAAATAGAGTTAACAGTTAAATAGCTGAAGCAATGAAGATAAAAAAAGTAATCTGCTCGTCAGGAAAAACAGGTTTTTTCTTTGACGACCAAAAAGCAATCAAGGCAGGAGCGCAAAACGACGGAGCCTTTTACAAAGGGAACCCTGCAACTCCGGGATTCAAATCAGTAAGGCAAGCCGGCGAAAGCATCTCCGTTATGTTCATCCTGGAAAACGGGGCAATAGCTCATGGTGACTGTGCTGCAGTCCAGTATTCCGGAGCGGGCGGAAGGGACCCTCTGTTCCTTGCAGAGGATTTTATCCCGGTTATTGAAAAACACATTGCACCTCTTTATGTTGGAAAGGAGATCTCCTCATTCCGTGAACTGGCAGATATGGTTGACAAAGGAATCAACCCCGAAACCGGCAGGATATACCATACAGCAATCAGGTACGGCGTTACACAGGCCTGCCTGGATGCAGTTGCCAAAAGCAAATCCAAGCTTATGGCACAGGTGATTGCAGAGGAGTATGGCACGTCAATTTCACAGACCATGGTTCCCATTTTCACCCAATCGGGCGATGAACGTTATACCAATGCCGACAAAATGATCATGAAGGCTGTAGAAGTACTGCCACATGCTCTCTTCAACCATGTAGAGGGCAAAGTAGGGCTCAAAGGCGAAAAGATAGAAGCATACTTGGAGTGGCTTCGTAACCGGATTGAAACCCTAAAACCATACGCCAGCTATAAACCAGCAATCCATATAGATGTATACGGAACCCTTGGAATTGTGTTTGACAACGATTTCGAAAAGATAGCATCATACGTTGCCAACCTCGGAAAGATTGCAGCCCCTTATGAACTAAGGGTTGAGGGCCCTGTAGATATGGGAGAAAAGGATGCCCAGATCCAGGCACTAAAGACAATACGCGAACTAGTGGAAGCCAAAGGATCCGATGTACAGATAGTTGCCGACGAATGGTGCAACACACTTGAGGACATCAAAGATTTCACCGAACATAAGGCAGGCCATATGGCACAAATCAAAACTCCCGACCTGGGTGGAATAAACAACTCCATCGAAGCAGTGATCTACTGCAAGGAGAGGGGAATGGGAGCCTACCTCGGCGGAACCTGCAACGAAACCAACCGCTCTGCAGAGGTTTGCGCACATGTGGCAATGGCAACATCTCCTGTACAATACCTAGGCAAACCCGGCATGGGTGTAGACGAAGGATACATGATTGTATTCAACGAAATGAACAGGATCCTGGCTTTAAAGGATGTTTTATAACTTTACAAAAAAGAGATCATGGAAGAAATCAGAATATTATCACCCACAGCCATCCTCGGATACGGATTCCCTATGGAATCCTTTACCGAAGGGATGAAAAGAAAACCACACGTGATAGCAGTAGATGCCGGCTCGACCGATCCGGGCCCCTACTACCTTGGTGTAGGCAAATCATTTACCGACAGGAATTCTGTCAAAAGGGACCTGGAAATCATGATTCCGGCAGCAATTGAGGCCGGAATACCGGTTATCATCGGCACTGCCGGGGGAAGTGGCGGCCACCCCCACGTTGCCCTCACCCTTGACATTGTAAAAGAGATTGCCAAGGAAAAGAGTCTTTCATTCAAACTGGCTGTCATAGAGTCCGAGCTAGACAAAGAACTCATTAAGAAAAACCTGAGGGAAGGGAACATCGAACCCCTCTTCCCCGCAAAACAAATCACGGAGTCCGATGTGGACGATGCTGTAAGGATTGTAGCCCAAATGGGCGAAGAGCCTTTTATAAATGCCCTTGAAAACGGCGCAAACGTAATACTTGCCGGGCGTTCCTACGACCCGTCGGTATTCTCTGCACTGGCTATCAAAGAGGGATTTGACAAAGGACTTGCCATCCACCTTGGCAAGATCCTTGAATGTGCAGCCATTGCAGCCCTTCCGGGGAGCGGCAGCGACTGTATGTTCGGCTACCTGCGCAAAGAGAGTTTTGTTCTTGAGCCACTATCCCCGCTTCGCAAATGCACAACCCTGTCGGTTGCAGCCCATACCCTGTATGAAAAGACTAACCCCTACATTTTACCAGGTCCCGGTGGAGCAATCAATTTACATGAAAGCAAATTTACCCAAATCAGCGACAACATGGTTGAGGTTAGCGGCAGCAAATTCGTACCAACCGAGGAATATTTCGTAAAGCTCGAGGGTGTGAAGAAGGTTGGTTACCGTACAATTTCATGTGCTGCTGTGAAAGACCCGGTTATGATTTCCAAGATAGACTCTATAACCCAGAGTGTAAAGGAGAGGGTAATCAACAACTTTGAACACTACGGCATCAAGGACTTTTTCCTGGATTTCAAGATTTACGGTAAAAACGGGGTGATGGCAATGTTCGACAACCTGGAAGAGAAGGTAGCCCACGAGCTCTTGATTATCATAGAGGCAGTAGCCGATACACAGGAGCATGCCGACACTATCTGCGGTTTTGCCCGGAGTACCATGCTGCACTTTGGTTACGAAGGCAGGATTTCCACTGCCGGCAACCTGGCCTTCCCTTTCTCCCCTTCGGACTGCAAAGTCGGAGAGGTTTTCGAATTCAATGTTTACCACCTGATGAAAGTAGACGACCCGGCAGGCATGTTCCCTGTCCAATACATAACATTTGACAAAGGAAATTAAACTGGAGAGCACAACAATGAAACATAAACTGATAGACGTTGCCTCTGTTATAAGAAGCAAAAACTCGGGGCCTTACGAACTTACTTTCGATATAATATTCAAGGATTTCGAAACATATCAAAAGGTAAAACAAGCCCATTCCATCAACGAAACCAATTTTGCCCCGTTGTACAAGATATCCAAAAACGATATAATCAGCCTTGTCTATTTTGATCCGGCAAAAGCGGTAAAGATTACTATTGTAAGACCACTTACCTCAGGAGCACTGGGCGAGACCGATGTTTACGGGGCACAACAACACGCACCTTTGATGGAAATGGAAATCGACTTTTAGGACCATCCGTAATTAAAAAACAGACAATAATATGAGAAACCTGATCCAAGAGTACTCCGTCTCTTCGCAGTATTTTGCCCCCAGGGGCAAAGAGAGGCTCATGTTCCTCGGTGAGCAGATCACCCAGCGACATTTGAATTACAATGACAGGCTCATAGGTATTGTAGGAGATTCCGGTTCCGGAAAATCATCCCTCATCAAGGGAATGTTTCCGGGACTGGAACTTTCCAATGACGATGATGTGCTCAATCCCCGTAAAATAATGCAGGTCAGGGACCTTACCGAAGATTTGAGGGATGCTGCATCCTACCACATCGACATGAGGTTCCAGACAGCTTTTACCCAGATGTTTGAAATAGTCGATTTTGTACAAAGCCTGCTGCTACGCAAACGCAGGGTCATAGTGGAACATTTTGACCTGCTCTATCCGGCGCTCGGTAAAAATGCAGATATTATTGTAGGAATTGGAGAAGAGATTATTGTAACAAGACCAAGTATTTTTGGACCACAACCCAAAAGTATTTTCGAAATTGTACACAAATCCCTCAAATACCGAAAAATGGCACATACGGTTGAGGATATAACCATGGAAATCATGGAAGATGATTTTGGTATAGGCAAAAAACACTATTTCAGCTCGGATATTCGCAAAGGATTTGTACTCAAGTTTTTCCAACACTACGATTTGAATCTTGAATTACTGGAAAAGAAAATCCTGGATAAGCTGTCCAAACATCTGTCGGTCTCCTACTACGACGAAGACCATATCTCGATAGGGGAGAAAATCATTGAGTGCGACGGACCCAGGCTTCATGTGAGCAATACCTCCGAAATCATCAATTTTTCTTTGGTAAAGAGGTTTGTGCACGACCCAAAAAGCAACACTTGGTGCCTGGTAGGGCTCATTGACAACAATTCCGATGATTTGGAAAACCGTAACACACTCTATTTTTTAAAGAGAAAAGATTAAAATGAGAATAGTAGAAACAGATAAGATCACCACACTTGTAGAGAGACTCTGCATAGATGCAAACTGTATCATAGGCAACGATATCCTGGAGAGTTTTTCAAAATGTGCATCTTGTGAAAAATCGGCCCTTGGCAGGGAGATACTCCAGACTCTCTCCAGCAACGCACAAATAGCACGGACAGAAATGAGCCCCATTTGCCAGGACACAGGTATGACCGTTGTATTTGTAACCATGGGACAGGAGGTCAGGATAGAGGGAGGATTCCTGGAAGATGCAATAAACGAAGGTGTAAGGAGAGGATACGAAAAAGGTTATCTCAGGAAATCAGTTGTGAGAGATCCATTTGACAGGGTCAACACAAAGGACAACACCCCTGCAGTGGTTCACTACGAAATTGTACCTGGCAATCAGTTCCATATAACCGTAGCTCCAAAAGGTTTTGGCAGTGAAAACATGAGCAGGCTCAAAATGCTTAAACCGAGTCAAGGACTGGATGGAGTCAAGGATTTTGTACTCGAAACAATATTTGAGGCCGGTGCCAATCCCTGTCCTCCCATTATCGTAGGAATAGGAGTAGGCGGGACTATGGAAAAATGTGCCTATCTAAGCAAAAAAGCACTTCTTCGCCCGGTGGGTACAACTAACCCCGACAACGCCCTTGACACAATAGAAAAAGAGCTTCTCGAAAAAATCAATAAATTAGGCATAGGGCCTGCTGGTTTTGGAGGGAGTACCACCGCACTGGCAGTGAACTTGCTAACCTACCCTACTCATATTGCAGGACTGCCTGTATCGGTTAATATTGGATGTCATGCAACCAGGCATGCAGAGGGAGAACTATAAAAACAACGACAATGAGTGAAAGGATCAAACTAGAAACACCATTCCAGGATTCCCGACTGAAAGAGCTTAACGCCGGGGATATGGTATATATTTCGGGAACAATATACAGCGCAAGGGATGCAGCACACAAAAAAATGTGCGAGTTGGCTGACGACAACCAACCAATGCCTTTTGATTTCCACGGTACAGCTGTCTACTATGCCGGGCCCTGCCCCGCTAAACCCGGAGAACCGATTGGTTCGGTTGGACCAACCACAAGCGGCAGGATGGACCTCTACTCTCCCGCCCTTATTAAAAAAGGGCTAAAAGTAATGATAGGCAAAGGACTACGTAGCAAAGAGGTAACCGATAGTATAGTAGAACACGGAGGTGTCTATTTCGCCGCTATTGGAGGTGCTGCGGCCCTAATGGCAAAATGTGTAAAAAGTGCAAAGGTGATTGCCTTTGACGAACTTGGCACCGAGGCAATAAGGGAGCTGGTAGTAAAAGAACTACCGGTAATCGTGGCTATCGACAGCAAAGGTGTGAACATGTACCAAAAAGCGATAGAAGAGAACAGGGAGTAACATCCCCTTTTTCTTTAAATGCTGACGTTCTGCGGACATATATGTAAATAAAAAATCCAAGT
>WARP01003479.1_pt1 | contig 12616 bp, 11 predicted proteins | sample 4769151 | NCBI WGS metagenome assembly WARP01 (sample SAMN08893023, study PRJNA449175) | gut metagenome | isolation source: rumen sample fed with dry roughage | host: cow | place: India: Nagpur | collected 2016 | reverse complement strand
TTTTCCTTGGTTGTCTTAAAAAGTATCAATATAATAATTCATGAAAAATATATTTTTCAAATCGCTTATAGCTGTATTTGTTTTTATTTACGGCATAAATTTCTCTTTGGCACAAAATACAATAGCCGGCAGGGTAGTAGAGGGGGAGCCTGCCACTCCGGTAGAGTATGCCTCAGTAGTACTGAAAAACAGAAACGATAGCATAATTGCCGGAGCTATTACCGATAAACGGGGTGTGTATCGTTTAAAGGTATCAGAGACAGGAGCACACGTGCTACACGTTAGCTTTATCGGATACAAGAGTGTTTCGTTGCCGGTGGAGATAAAACCCGGACTTAATTCCATGAAAACACCGGTGGTTTTGATTGCAAACAGTTCTTTGCTTGGTGAGGCTACTGTTACCGCATCATTAAACGAACGGCAATCGGGAATTGAAAAAACACGGATCAATACTTCGGCATCAATCTCCTCGCCAACAGGTTCAATCACAGAAATACTCAAATCGGCTGCAATGGTGTCGGTAGACAATAACAATACTGTTTACATAAGAGGGAATTCCAATGTGCTGGTGTTGATTGACGGTGTGCCTACTACTTTAGGGGCATTGGACGGGATGCCGGCTTCTGCCACCGAGAGCATAGAGATAATAACCAATCCTGATGCCAAATATGACGCCGAAGGGACAGGCGGGATTATCAACGTAATAACAAAGAAAAAGGGATCTGAGGGTTTTTCGTTATATTCGACAATAAACTGGGGTGTGGCGGAACGGGTTAATGGCGACCTGATGGCTGTACTCAACACCAACGGATGGAACCTGGCATTGAATTATTCCGGCAAATTCCATCCCGAAGAGGTGGAAAGCTCACTTCTACGGCATTTCCACACAACCGGTAACTCAATAGAGCAGAACATTTCATCGCACAGGGAAGATGTTAATAATATGTTGTCTGCCACTGTTTCAAGGAATTTGAATAAGGATGAGCGTTTTTCGCTCAATATTAAATTTGCCAATCCAAAATTGACAAACCGTCAAACACTGGATATACTCAATTCTTCGTTAACTGATTATGATGTATTAAAAAGGGAAAATGACTTTTTGCATGACAGGAGGTTCCTGGAGTTGTCGGCCGATTATAAATTCACATTGAAACCCAATGTAAGCGGGATTGTCCTGAGGAGTACCTTTTCCAGGAACAGGGGCAGACGCGAAGCATATTACAAGGAAGACGGGGTTTATGTGCAGAAATCTAACGGAGGAGGATATCCCCAAAATTTCACCTTGCAGGCAGACCATAATCATAAGTTCAAAAACAAGTCCGAGCTGGAAAGCGGGCTCAAGTTATTTTACCGTGGCAACGATTTTAAATTTGATTCTTATCAAAAAGACGGGAATGGTGATGAATGGCTGATTAATGATTTTTTCAGCAGCGATCTTTTTTATCAGGAGAATATCTATTCGTCCTATTCAAATTATTCGGGGTCATTAGGGCCATCATTGAAATATAAAGCTGGCTTTAGGGTTGAACTCAGCAAATCTGAACTCAATATTCGTAAAGAAGATGAAAGATTGGATAAAGAGCATCTTTTTCTTGCCCCTTTTGCATTGGTATCCAAGTCATTGTCGGAAAGCTCAACCCTCGACTTCTCTTTTTCCAGAAGGGTGACCAGGCCTGTTTACATGCAGATAAATCCTTTTGTGAATATGATCGACAAAAGTGTATATGAAACAGGAAATCGTAATCTTATACCCGAATCAATTTCCCAGGCGGAGGTTTCCTACTCCTATTCAAACAATGTTTCGTCCTTAAATGCTTCCTTTTTTTATAATATCACAAATGATTTCATAACCCAAATATCTTCACTTTATGGCTCGGAGGCTCTGATGCTGACATATGTAAATGGAGACAATAGTACAAAGGTTGGTTTAGACTTGAACTTACGGAAAAAACTGGTAAGTTACCTGACCATCTCTTCAAGCGTTAACCTTTATTATGGTAAGACAGTCGGTCAGGTCAATGGTTATGATTTAAGTACTCATAAAGTGATGTGGTCAGGTAACATGTCAGTAATTGTCAAACCCTCTCCAAAAGATGACTTGTCGTTCCAATATTTTTACAACTCTCCTGCCGTTTATCCTCAGTTTGAGGTGCAGCAAATCCACTACATGAATGCCTCTTATAAAAGAGAACTGGTAAAGAACTTATTAACGGCCAACATTACAATAACGGATTTATTTGATACAAGAAAATGGAATATTGTATCGAATAACGTCATATACTCATTGGACAATAAAAGCAAGGAACAGAGCAGGATAATTTGGATCGGACTTACCTTTAACTTCAACAAAAGGGATATAGCCGGTTCCAAGAAAAACCTGACAGGCGACGAGCCACAAAGTATGATCAAGCTAGGATATTAACGGGAGAGTTCATTTTTATTGCAACTTTTTTACATAATGGGTGTTTATGATTTATATTAATCAACAGCTATTATGAAACGAATAATAATTGCCATAACCGCACTGCTCTGTTCTGCAGGAAGTTATATTTACGGGCAAACACCTGTAACCCCACCCTCCGATTTCTATTCCCTCTCTTTCAAAACCATAACCGGGGAGGAATTTAAGTTTGACCAATTGAAAGGGAAAAAGGTGCTTATTGTTAATACAGCATCGAAATGCGGGTATACCCCCCAGTTTGAGCAACTGGAAGAGCTTCACAAAACATATGGAGACAAACTGGTGATTCTTGGGTTTCCATCAAATGATTTTGGAGCACAGGATCCGGGTTCCAACGAAGATATCAAGTCTTTTTGCGAAGAGAACTATGGAGTAACATTTAAGATGATGGATAAGTCATCTGTCAAAGGTGCAGACAAGAATAAGGTATATCAATGGTTAAGCAGCCCGGCAAAAAACGGATGGAACAAAACGGAGCCTTCATGGAATTTTGGCAAGTATATAATTGACGAAAAGGGAAGGCTGGTAGCCTTTTTTCCATCGAAAGTAAAGCCTACGGACAAGGAAATAACAGACAAAATTAAATAATCAACCTTTTTTGCTAATTTTGCAGGCTGATTTTAAAAATGAAACAACAAAAAGAGTTTTATGGAGGGAAGTTATAATTACCGGTTTCCCAGACCGGCAGTGACCACTGATTGTGTGATATTTGGATTTGATGGGAATAAAATCAAAGTTCTTTTGATAACAAGAGAAAATGAACCTTTCAAAGGAAAGCTGGCGTTGCCCGGTGGTTTCCTTGAGATGGAAGAGACCCTGGAGGCTTGTGCACTCCGAGAACTTAAAGAGGAGACCGGTGTTACCGAGGTCAGGCTACGCGAAGCCGGAACTCTCTCCGGAATTGACAGGGACCCAAGAACCAGAGTTATTTCGATTGTGTTTTACAGTTTGCTGAATTCCGACAGGATGTATTCTGGAGACATTATTGCTCAAAGTGATGCAAAAGAGATATCATGGGTAGAGCTGGACGAGCTTTTATCGGGAGACAGATTGGCATTCGACCATAAGAAAGCTGTTCAAATGGCATTTGCAAACCTGGCAGGCAGGCTAAACAAAGAGCCGGTTGCCTTTGAATTGTTGAATGATGTCTTTACTATTAAGGAGTTGCAACGTGTATACGAGCTGCTTCTAAACAGGTCGTTTGACAGGGCAAATTTCCACAAGAAAATGGTCGGGGATCCTACGGCCAAAGGTAAGGTAAAGAAAAATGGCAGGAAGAAAAACACAGGCATCTTGACCGATACCGGAGAAGTTATGAAAGATACAAAGCATAAACCAGCCAAGTATTACATTTTTGATTTGCAAAAATACAATGAACTGATGGAGAAAGAAGATTTCAATTTTGGCTTCTAAAGTTTATATTGAGACTTAAAGTTAGCGGGAAAGGAATTTCTCGCTAATTTTTTTGCTGTAACTTTTAGAGACCTGTATATCTTTTACAAGTTCATTGTCTAGTTCCATGAAAAGACCCTCTTTTTCCCTCCGGACTACTTTGACCCTTTCCAGGTTTACTAAATAACTCCTGTGGCACCTGACAACATTTGTATCTGCCAGGTGGTTCTCTATTGTTTTAAGACGGTTTCTGAGCAGGTATTTTTTTAGTTTTCCATGGTTTTCATAATAAATAGTCACATAGTTGTCTGCAGATTCTATATACAGGAGATCTTTGCTGTGAACCGAAATACGCATTACATCCTTTTCGTCTCTGAATGCAATAATTCCAAAAGTAGAGGCCTCTCCTTCGCCCGAAATTATCCTTTCCAGCCTCATGGAGCTCTCTTTCCATCCAAAATAGAACCATAGTACTGTATAGGGTAGAAGTATGACCAGGGTTGTATTCACAAAGGAAGACTCAAATATATCAATTGCATCTCTTTCTTTGTTTACAGATAGGGTGTATAACGTATAGAACAGGGACATGCACAAAATTTCTATAAATACCCATAAAGCATATTTTGTGTACGATATTGAATGATGTTTTCCGTAAAAGTACATCACCAGCCTGCTGATTATTACCACCAGAACCCCTGTGAGGATAATGAGTGAAGAGTAGGCAAAAAAGAGGAATTCCGAAACCGGATACCAGCTGGAGGAGCTGAATGGTTTGTATATGTTGATGAATACAAGTGCAAACAGGGCTGTAAAAACAACCAGTTTCACACTATTCCTTTTTTCGCTGATATATTCCGGTATATTCATTTCTATTGCAAAATTAACTATTATTTTACCACGTATTACTATCGTCCACCCCTTATTGAGTAATTTGGTCCCATAACCGGGGAGACTAACCCATTTTTTTTTGCTTGTTACCGGACATTCTTTCCTTTGAAATAAAAATGGTCCAAAAAACAATCATATCATTCGAGGAAAAGTTGGGAAGCAACGAAATATCCCTTTTAAGGGAGAGGCTTATTTCGGATAATTCCGGAACAGGAGGGGATTCAGTAATAAAGGAAAACCGCATGGTAAACCTTAAGGTAACCGTGCCTGGCAACCATTCCGATGGTAGAAGCTACCGCTCTGCTATTTTGATGTTCCACGGTCTAAATGAAAGAAGTTGGCAAAAATATGAACCGTGGGCCGAGTACCTGTCTCTGTACACAGATGTCCCGGTTGTTCTTTTCCCAATTTCTTTCCATATAGACCGTTCTCCGCGTGACTGGAGTGATCCCAGGAAAATGCAACCATTGGTAAGGGAAGAGATTGAGAAGAATATATTTGCAGGTAATGTAAATGAGAATTTGACATTCGCAAATTATGCACTCAGCTCCCGGATAAAAAGGAATCCTGTCAGGTTTTACATTGCCGGGAGGGAAACTATATACAACGTATGTCAGTTTATGTCGGATGTGGCCAATGGTGCTTATCCCCTCTTTGACAAGGAGTGCATGTTCAATATTTTCTCATATTCCATTGGTTCATTGCTTTCACAAGTGCTTATAATGTCAAATCCCGGCGGTTTTTTCAAACAGAGCAGGTTGTTCATGTTTTGCGGAGGCTCCCTTTTTGCACAGATGAACGGAAACTCGAGGATGATCATGGACAAAATTTCATTCGAACGGTTACACCAGTTTTACAGGAATGATTTTTTAAAATTATACAACTGTGGATTATTGGGCGAAGATATTGTTCCGGAGGCTTTTGTTGCTCACATAGAGAAAAGTGTCTTAAAAAGCAAGAGGGATAAATTTTACAAGGAAAACCACGACAGGATAAGGGTTGTTGCCCTCACCGGTGATAAAGTTATTCCGGCCGACGGTATCAGGGCTGCCCTCGGACCTTCCTGGAAAAGCTTGTTGAAGGAGATTGACTTCCCTTTCGGGTATTCACACGAAATCCCCTTTCCACAGGACGGGAAAGGGGATCGTAACCAAATAACAAGGTCTTTCCGGAAGGTTTTTTCCAGTGCAGCCAGGTTTTTAAAACATTAGCAATGAACGAGGATCAAGGTTGTCCCTTTCAATATCTTTGAAGTAATTGACTGTTCCTACCTTGAGTTCCACAGTGGAAGCATCGTCGCACAATATGATTCCTTTACGGTGCATCTGTAGCACACTTATGGTCCACATGTGGTTCACACTGCCTTCAATTGCGTGGTGCAGGGCACGAGCTTTGTGATGCCCGTTCACAAGTATCATAACCTCTTCGGAGTCCATTATGGTTCCGATACCTACTGTAAGTGCAGTTTTGGGCACCTGTGAAATATCATTGTTAAAGAACCTGGAGTTGGCAATTATTGTATCGGTGGTAAGGCTTTTTACACGGGTCCTGGAAGAGAGTGAGGAGCCCGGTTCGTTAAATGCAATATGACCGTCGGGACCTATACCTCCAATAAACAGGTTGACTCCGCCATACTCCTTCATTTTGTTTTCGTAACTTTCACATTCAAGATCCAGGTCATGAGCATTGCCGTCGGGGATGTTTGCATTTTCCCTTTTGATGTCTATATGTTGGAAAAAATTCTCCCACATAAAGCTAAAGTATGATTGAGGGTGCTCTTTAGGAATTCCGATGTATTCATCCATATTGAATGTTACCACGTTTTCGAATGATACCAGGCCTTCCCGGTAATACCGGATAAGTTCCTTATAGGTTCCGTAGGGAGTAGACCCGGTCGGGAGACCAAGCACGAAAGGCTTGTCGGGTGTAGGTGCGAATTCTTTGATCCTCTTTACAACGTAAGCAGCTGCCCATTGGGAAATTTGTTCGTAGGAATTCTGGATAATAAGTCTCATAAATTGGATTTTAAGTATTTCAAATTGTTTTTAGAAACTCCCTTGCGTTTGCAATGGCCGCAGAAGTAAGTTCCGAACCGCTCAACATCCTGGCGATTTCCTTAACCCTGCTTTCGTTTTCTATTTTCGTGATTTTTGTAGCAATGGCTCCTCCTTGCCCCTCTTCTTTATAAACCAGCAGATGACAATTCCCTTTGGATGCAATCTGTGGAAGGTGGGTGATTGCAAAGAGCTGGATGTTCCGGGACAATTCGCCAATGAGGTTTCCCATCTTGTCGGCTATGCTCCCCGATACCCCGCTGTCAATTTCGTCAAATATCATTGTAGGCATTTGTGTTCCCCTTGCCATAACGGACTTGAGACACAACATGATCCTGGAAAGTTCCCCTCCGGATGCAATCCTGGAAATCTCTTTTGGGGTAATATCCTTGTTGGCACTGAAAAGGAACTCAATGCTCTCCTTGCCATTTTCGTTGTAATCCCTATTTTCCTTTACTACTGCCTGGAACTTGGCATACGGCATCTCCAGCTCCCTGATTTTACTTTGAATCTCCAGTGAAAATGAGTCAGATGCTTCTTTTCTGGAAAGGGTTAACTCCCTTGCTTTTTCTTCCATTTTGTCCCGGGTTGTCTCTATTTCCTTTTCCAACTCTTCTATTTTCACCTTGTAATCGTTGCTCAATGTCAGTTTGGATGAATACTCTTCCATAACATCCAAAAGCTCTTCGATACTCTTGACCCTGTATTTTTTATAAAAGTCGTAAATGGTGGACAGCCGTTCTTCGACAATTGAAAGCCTGGCAGGATCGGAGTTGATCTTTGAGAGCAGTTCCATATTTTCCCTCTCCAGCTCCCTGATTTCTATTCTGCAGCTTTCCATCCTGCCCGAAAGTGTAGAAGCCACATCCAATGATGGTGAAACCTTCTCGTAAGCAGATGTGATCTCTTTCAATAACTGTACAATGGATGTATCTGCGGGGTTTAGCAGTTCATTTACTGCCAGAAGGGAATTCTTAATATCCTCTGCATTGGCCAGCAACTTTTGTTCATTTTCCAGCTCGGATTCCTCCCCCGGGTATAATGCAGATTCCTTGAGTTGTTCGTACTGGAATTTATTGTATTCGTAATCCTTCTCCTCTGCAGCAAGCAACTCCTGTAGTCCGGCAAGTTTTTCCCGGAGTTCCATGTTTTTTTTGTAGAGTGACTGGTATTGTTCCCTGACTGATTTGTTTTGGGCGTACGAATCCATGACCATCATCCTGAAGTTGCTGTTGCCAATGAGCAAATGTTCGTGTTGGGCATGGATATCGATTATTTTTTCTGAAATATCCTTGAGAAATTTGTTACTAACGGGCTCATCGTTCACAAAGGAGCGGGTTCTTCCGCCGGGTGAAACGACCCTTCGAATAAGAAGTTCTTCGGAGGGTTCCATTGAATTTTCTGCAAAAAGAGTTGCTATCCCGGGGTCGCTCTTTAATGTGAAAAGTGCTTCGACCACACAGTTCCTGGTGTTGTCTTTTAATATTTCCTTATCGGCCCTGCCACCCAAAAGTAGGGAAATAGCTCCCAATAGTATTGATTTACCGGCTCCTGTCTCTCCTGTGATAATAACAAGGCCTTCCGGAAAATCAATCTCCAGGCTCTCGATAAGAGCATAATTTGATATGGAAAGGGATTTGAGCATCAGATCAGGTTTTCTACAAATTCTACTATATCAATTGCTGCTTCTTCCTTGGATTTCAATGGGAAGGATATTGTTTTGTCTCCTTTCCCAATAATTGTGATTTTATTTGTATCGTGGGCAAAACCGGCTCCTTTGTCATTCAGGGAGTTTAATACTATCGCATCCAGGTTCTTGCTTTTGAGTTTGATTTTTGCGTTATACTCTTCGTCGTTGGTCTCCAGCGCAAAACCAATATGGAGAGACCCTTTTCTCTTGCACTTTCCTAGTGTGGCTGCAATGTCTGCGGTAGGGACCAGGGATAGGTTGAGTTGCTCCCCTTTGCGTTTGAGTTTTGTCCCGTGTGATACTCCTGGAGTAAAATCCGAAACAGCTGCGCAAAGAACCAGAATGTCGGCACCAATATCATATTGCTGTTGTGTAGCTTCGAGCATCTGGGCTGCACTATTGACATTTATTACGTTGATCCCTTCTGGAACCGGGATGTTGACAGGGCCACTTACAACAGTGACCCGGGCACCTCGCGAAGCAAATGCCTTGGCTAGTGCATAGCCCATTTTGCCCGTGGAGTAGTTTGAGATATACCGTACAGGATCTATCTGTTCTACTGTAGGACCAGCAGTCAATAGCACATATTTACCTTTGAGTGGTTGGTCCTGGATTTTTCCTAACAATAACCTTACAGATTCAAGGATGGCTTCGGGCTCGGCCATCCTCCCTTTACCTTCGAGACCGCTGGCCAGTTCTCCTGATTCAGGTTCAATGATTGTTGCCCCGCGGCTTTGCAAGATTTCAATGTTTTTGGTGGTAGCCGGGTGCAGGTACATGTCAAGGTCCATAGCTGGTGCTATTGCTACCGGAGACCTGGCACTCAAATATGTTGTAAGCAAAAGATTGTCGGCAACTCCGGTGGCCATTTTGGCCATTGTGTTTGCAGATGCTGGTGCAATAAGGAAAAGATCAGCCCATAATCCCAAGGAAACATGGCTGTTCCAGTCTCCGTTTTCGGGATTGTAAAACTCCACTAGAATCGGGTTTTTTGATAGTGTAGCCATGGTGAGCGGGGTGATGAATTGTTTGGCCATTTCGGTCATGACAACCTTGACTTCGGCCCCCTCTTTGACCAATAAACGTACAAGCATAGCAGCCTTGTATGCTGCTATACTTCCTGTTACCCCGAGCAATATGTGCTTTCCTTTGAGCATCAGCCCTCTATCTTTCTTACCTGTATCTTGTTGGTTTCGAATTCCTCCAATGCAATCAGTGTCGCTTTGGGTAGTTTTTCGTAATATTTTGAGATCTCTATTTGCTCCCTGTTTTCGAAAGTCTCCTCCAGGGTATCTGCAAAAGTAGAGAACTCTTCCAGTTTTTGCTTAAGCTCTTGCTTAAGCTCGGCAGCAATCTGGTTGGCCCTCTTGGCAATTATTATGGTTGATTCATAAATGTTGCCGGTGGGTTCGGCCAGTTTGGACAGGTCCCTGGTAATTGTGTTGTTGGGTACGTTTTTGCTGATTTCCATATTGTTTTTTTATTTTTTTAAATATTGCTGTGCCTGCTCAAACATCTTGTCGAGCTCCTTGCGGTATGACGATTCGGGATATTCGCTTACAAAGTTGTAGTATTCGTCCACAAGGGAGAGGAATCTTTCACGTTGCTTTTCCTTTATGCTGTTAGTTGCGTATTGGTAGTTAGATGCAACTATGTAATAAAGAACCTCTTCCCGGTATTGGTTTTCGGAGTTCTCCTTGAGAACGTTTTTAAGGGCAAATGCTGCAGCTTTGTAATCCTCTATTGTGTAATATAGTTTGGCAGATTCAAAGCTCTTTTTGTCAAGTCTCTCCTGCAGGTCAACCAGCATATCCCTCATCCTTTTAAGATATTTGCTTTCGGGATATTCGTAGAGGAATACATTGATCGCCGACATGGCTTTGTAGGTTGGGTTCTGATCCAGTTCGTAACGGTAGGTGGAGCCGTACATACACTCAATACGCAAATATTTTGCCTCTTCGGTAAACGGGCTTCTTGGGAAAACACTCAAAAACTGGTCAAAGTTGGCCTCTGCTATTGTATAGTCTCCAAATTTGTAGTTGCTTAGTCCCAGGTAGAATTGGACTGTGTCATCCCTGTTGGTCCCCCTAACCGAAAGCAAAAGCCTGTCAAACAAATCGGCAGCCTTTAAATATTTACCATCATTGAAGTACTTGAATGCTCCCTTGTAAATCTCATCCACATCGTTGGACTGGACCAGCGCATCAAACTGCGATTTGCATGACGCGGTTGACAATGCCAAAACAAGGCTGAAAATTGCGATCTTGATATATTTCATCTTTCTATTTGTTTTCTGCAAGGAATCTTTCGGCATCCAATGCGGCCATGCAACCCGATCCGGCTGCTGTTACAGCCTGCCTGTACCAAGGGTCCTGTACATCACCGGCAGCAAAAACACCGGGGATGTTGGTTCTACTGCTCTTGCCTTCGGTTATGATATACCCTTCGGTGTTGGTTTTAACCCATTCACTGAAAAGTTCCGAGTTAGGATGGTGGCCGATAGCAAGGAAAAAGCCGTGGATGTCGATTCTTTTTTCGCTACCGTCTTTGTGAGCAAGAATCGCACCATTCACACCTCCCATGGGGGTTCCTACAATCTCTTTTGTGTTGCAGTTCCACAAAATCTCAATGTTGGGGGTGTTCTTAACCCTTTCCTGCATTGCCTTGGATGCACGTAGTTCGTCCCTGCGGACAATCATGTATACTTTGTTGCAGAGACCGGAGAGGTAAGATGCCTCTTCGCATGCTGTATCTCCACCTCCAACAACCGCCACATCCTTGCCTTTATAAAAGAATCCGTCGCAGGTTGCACAAGCCGATACTCCCTGACCTTTGAATTTCTCTTCGGAATCAAGTCCAAGATATTTTGCGGTGGCTCCGGTTGCTATTATCAGGGTCTCGGCAAGTATCTCTTTTTCTTCGTCAATTGTTATTCTGAATGGTCTGCTGGACAGGTCAGCTTTGGTTGCAAGACCAAACCGGATGTCAGTGCCAAAACGGGATGCCTGTTCTTTGAGCTGGTCCATCATCTCTTGTCCGGTTATACCGTTGGGGTATCCGGGAAAGTTTTCAATTTCTGTAGTTGTGGTGAGCTGTCCACCAGGTTGAATTCCTTCGTAAAGTACCGGTGACATGTTGGCACGTGCTGCATAAATAGCTGCCGTATAACCGGCGGGTCCACTGCCGAGAATCAGGCATTTTAGCTTTTCTGTTTCCATATAGGTTATAAAATGATTTTATTTTAATTTGAATTCTAATTCTAACGGGCTTCAAACGGCAAAGTTAACATTTTTTTTCTTATAGCCGTTTCGAGCCTCAATTCCCATACCAGCAAAAAGGAGAGGGCCCATCTTACTGCAAGCATCCACCAGATAATTGCACCTACGGAAGCCACTAAAAGCACATCTTCCAGGTTGCTGTGGGAAATGCCGATGTGATGGTTCAAAAGGTCTACGTCCTGGCGCGTGATTTTACCGCTTTCGGTTTCATCGATCATTACTGCAGCACCGTAAGCCAGTCCAAGCGTGTTGGCAACAATCCACAGGAAAGAGGTCTTGGCCGGCAGTCCGAATATGGCCAATACAGGACGTAAAATATTTGATAACCATTTTATCACCCCAAACTCTGCCAGCAACCTTTGCACAATAGAGAGAGAAAAAATGAGTATTGTCATCATTAATATCAGTTTCAATGTTTTGAAAAACCAAGCCTGTAGCATCTCTGCCAGGGTCAACTGTACTTCGATGGGTGCAATATTCACGCTTTCTGCTGCTTCGGGCATTATGATGTTCATGGCGAATCCGGCAGCAAAAGCACTCAGTGTGCGAACTGTAACCATCCTGATTGCTGAGGAGCCGGTCTTTTTTTGTACGGCAGTTTCGGTAATCATATTATGGGCACAAAGAATCATGGTTGCCAGAATGGTTACAGACCTTACATCCATGCTAAGTGTAGATATGACTGCAATTGCCGAATAGACGTTTACAAAATAACCCGATACAAATGCAAGTGCTGCTTCTCCGGGGAGTCCCATAAGGTTGAACAGCGGATTGAGAAACCTTGAAATATGGGGCAGGATTCCAAAATATTCCAAAAAAAGGACCCCCAGGGTTACAAGTGTGGTTATACGAA
>WARP01001095.1_pt1 | contig 12619 bp, 10 predicted proteins | sample 4769151 | NCBI WGS metagenome assembly WARP01 (sample SAMN08893023, study PRJNA449175) | gut metagenome | isolation source: rumen sample fed with dry roughage | host: cow | place: India: Nagpur | collected 2016 | reverse complement strand
ATTTGATTTGTGGATGAAATTTGCTGTTTTTTAAGTGTTTTTTCTTCGCTTATTTAATCACTTGCCTTTATGTTTTGAGATTCTTTGTATTAAGAAATATTTAAAGATAGGATGAAAGCAAAAAGAGATTTTATTAAAGAAAATTGATTATCTTTGTCCCATAATAGGAATAAAAAAGATATTATTATGAGGATTTACGTGGTTTCTGATGATGAGAACTTAGTTAAAAGAATAGTTTATCATTTGAATTTGAATCCAGAATGGGAATCAATTCCTTTCTACGGAGTGGAATCCTTTTTGGCTCAAAAGGATATAATAACTGATACTGTTATCCTTTGTTACGATTTTGATGTTATAAAAACATCGGAATGTATTGATTTGCTAAACACCAATTTCAATAACACTAAGTTTATTCATGTTATAAGTCAGGACAACGAAATTGATTATAGACCTTATTTATTTGATGAGCATATTGTAGATGTTGTAAAGAATAATTCAACTCTATTAGATACTATTTGGAATAGAATATCTGTAATCTACAAGAATCAGAATTTCCAATCTCATGTAAGAGATTTAAAAAAATCACATATTAAGTCTCAGTTTATTGAAGAGTTTGTCTCTACTTCTGAAAATATGAAGATAGTAAAGAACTTTATGGATAAGGCCTCTCAAAATGATATAAATGTTACAATATTTGGGGAAACAGGTACAGGGAAAGAGGTTGTGGCTAAGTATATTCATCATAATTCTCAACGATGGAACAAAAAAATGGTTGCTGTGAATGTAAGTGCTATCCCTTCCGAATTAATGGAATCTGCTTATTTTGGACATGAGAAGGGAGCTTTTACAGGTGCGGTTAATAGAAAGTTAGGATTCTTTGAGGAGGCATCAGGAGGTACATTGTTTTTGGATGAAATAGGAGATATGGATTTGAGAATGCAAGCAAAACTATTAAGAGTCTTGCAAGAGGGAGAGATTACAAGGGTAGGGGGGAATGGAAATATTAAAGTTGATGTTAGAGTTATATCAGCAACACATAAGGATTTAAAAGCAGAAGTTGAGAAAGGGAATTTTAGAGAGGATTTGTTTTATAGATTGATAGGGCTTCCTATAATGCTTCCACCTTTAAGAGAAAGAGGAGAAGACATAATAAAACTTGCAGAGAAATTTATATTTGATTTTTGCAGAAAGAATAAAAAACCACTAAAAACCTTTAGTCAAATTGCAAAAGATACCCTTTTAAACTATTCATTCCCTGGAAATGTGCGTGAGCTTAGAGCAATTATTGAACTTGCAATTGTAATGACAGATGGTCAAGTAATTTATCCTGAAAATCTATCAATCAAAACAGATAAAGTTGATGATAATTTCTTATTTAAAGAAAGAACCATGCAGGAATACGAGATTATGATAATCGAATATTATTTAAAGAAGTACAATTATAAGGTAAGATTTGTCGCAAATAAGCTTGGAATAGGAAAGACTAAGATTTACGATATGATGAAATCAGGATTAATTAAACCAATAGAATAGTATTTTTATATTATAAGACTATACTTCCAATACAGGAATCTTTAATAGCTCCTGTAACAGAACTTAGACAGTTTATCTCTTCTCTTAATCTTAAAACCCCAAGAAAAGCAAAAATTAATGCTTCCTTATAATCTATAATAATACTATCGGGAATAGTGATTTTTGAATTAATCTTATCTTGTATCAGGGATATTAAATACTTATTATAAGCACCCCCACCTGTGATTAATACATCTCCATTAATATTATTAGCAATTTGAATAGCAATATGATTAGTATAGGTAGAGATTAAATCTAAATTACTAATATCATAAGAGGCTAAGAGAGGGAAGATGTTTTCCAATACCCATTCTTTGCCTAATGACTTTTTATCTTGTAGTTTATAGTATTCTAATGAGTTTAGCTTTTCTAATAATTCAGAATTAATATTCCCTTGCTTTGCCATTTCCCCATCCTTATCATAGGGCTTTCCTTCTCTTTGAGCTAAAGAATTTAAAACAATATTTACAGGACAAATATCGTAGGCAATTCTCTTATCTTTCTTTTCAAAAGAAATATTTGAGAAACCTCCAAGATTAAGACAATAGGGGTAGGAGGAGAATAAAAGTCTATCACCAATAGGTACAAGGGGAGCTCCCTGACCCTTTAATGCAAGGTCTTTTCTCCTAAAATCACCTATTGTTTTGGTATTAGTTATTGAAGCAATTGAATTAATATCTCCAATTTGGGTAGTTAGGTTAATGTTTGGTTGGTGGAATATGGTCTGACCATGAGAAGAAATAAAATCTACTTCAAGCTTATAATCATCAATAAATTCCTTAGTTTTTTCACCAAGAAAGACTCCAAACTCCTTATCAATCTTGACAAATTCCAAGGAACTTGTATTTTCTGCCTCAATTAATCTATCTCGAATCTTATTATTATAAGGTATGTTTCTGCAATGTTTAATTGAATAATCCCATTTATTCTCTTGATAATTAAACTCACAATAAGCTATATCCAAACCATCTAAAGATGTTCCAGACATTAGTCCAATACATTTATAAAGCATCTTCAATCTCCTCCATCTTAGTGGTTCTTGAGCCCTTAATTAGTATCTTACTCTCTTTTATAGGATTATTTACCAAGTATTCTTTCAATTCTTTTGAGGTTTCAAACCATATTGCATTATTAATTTCATGGTAATTTGTTTCCTTAAACTCTTCACCAACAAGGAAAACTGAGTTAAAACCAATTTCTTTTATAATCTCTATTATCCTATTATGTTCGCCCTTAGAGTCCTTTCCTAATTCCCTCATAGCTCCTAAACATAGGACTTTATCAAGGTTTTTCTCATTTCTAAATTCTAAGATAGCAAGCTCTACACTTGTTGGATTGGCATTATAGCAATCTAAAATAAGGGTATTATTATCAGTCTTCTTGATTTGAGAACGATGATTACTTGGGTAAAATTCATTTATAGCCTTAATGCTTTTAGAAGTCTCTACTGAAAAAATACTTCCTAAAGTCATTGCTGCCATAAGGTTTTGATTATTATAATGACCTATTAAATTGGAATAAACAATATTGTTTTCAAATTCAATACAGGCAGTTTCATAATCAAAAATTCCCTTAGTCTTATATGTATAAGCTTTGTTCCTATGTGTTTTAGAATAGTTTTCCAAAGAGGAATCATCCATATTAATTATTGGATAATGGTCTTTTTTATCAAGGTATCGAAATAGCTCCGTCTTGGTTTTCACAATATTCTCAAAACTAAGAAAGCCCTCAAGATGTGCTTTACCAATATTTGTAATAAGACCATACTCAGGTTGAGCTATCCTACAAAGCTTATCTATCTCCCCAATATGGTTAGCTCCCATTTCTATTATTGCAATTTCCGTATCTTTTCTAATTCTTAAAAGAGTTAGAGGAAGACCTATATGATTATTGAAATTCCCCTGAGTTGCTATGCAATTATAGTTTTGAGACAGGACAGCATAGGATAATTCTTTAGTAGTTGTCTTACCATTTGTACCGGTTATTGCTATTAGTTTAATATTTGGAAACTGTCTTCTATGATGATTAGAGAGGTTTTGTAAGGTTTTTAATACATTATCAACCAATATTGTTCTCGAATCTATATAATATTCTTTTTCATCAATAATAGAGTAAGAGGCTCCATTCTCCAACGCATTTAATGCAAAACCATTCCCATTAAAGTTCTCTCCCTTAAGGGCAAAGAATATACTATTATTAATAGGACTTCTTGAGTCAGTTGTAATATTAGGGTTTTCTAAATATATTTTATAGATATCCTCTATACTAAGTTCATTGTTTTTTCTATTGAATTCCATAGTCTTTCTGATGATTTTTCCCAAGAAAATTTCTTATTTTGCTCAAATCCTTTATCTCTTAACTCATTAATTAAACTTGGTTGAGTATATATTTTCTCCATAGCCTCCGCAATACTTGCAACTAAAAACGGGTCGCAATATATCGCAGCATCGCCTGCAACCTCTGGCATAGAAGTAGTATTGGAAGTAATTACCGGACAACCTGCTGCAAATGCCTCCACAATAGGGATGCCAAAACCTTCAAACTGCGATACAAAGGCAAGGGCTAAGGCGGAATTAGATACCTTATTGATTTCCTTTGCATCTAATCTTCCAGTTAGGATTACATCTTTTTTATGCTTCATTTTTTTGAATATCCCTTCCAATTCTCCTTCCCAATCACGCTTTTCTCCTACAATAATAAGCATAACATCGCTCTTTGTTTCTTCCTTAAAAAGGTCAAAAGCCTTAAATAAATTCCCAAGATTCTTCCTCTTATGAATGCTCCCAACAAAGTAAAAATAATCTCTTCCCTGGGTCAAACTATTCTTATATCTTGTCTTTTCTTCTTCTTCTAATGGATAATAAGCTTCGTTTGCCGCATTGAAAACAACCTCAATCTTATTATGATGAATATCGTAAAGCTCTATAATATCCCTCTTGGAGAACTCCGAAACAGTGATAAGTAAATCGCTTTTACGGGCAAAAACAGGAAATTCCTTTAGAAGATATCTTCTGTGAGATGGGTTTTCAATATATTGAGGTTGATGTACATAGTTTAGATCGTGGATGGTATTTATAATAGGAATATTGATATTCTTAGGAATAAAACCATCAGGAGAAAAAAACAAGTCTGCCTTATACTTCTTCAAATACTTTGGAATTAGATATTGAAAATAAAGTCTCCAAAGCAGGGGATGACGTGTTTGGCATGGTATTACTACTGGAATCACATTTTCAGAGAAAATAAACTCCTTATCAAAAGGACGGTCAAAAAAGAAAATAAATTCGTCCTGGGGATGGTTTTTACACATATTCTCAAGCAACTTATAGGTAAAATATTCTATACCATCAAGCTTATTTGCTAATAATAATCTGGTGTTTACAGCTATTCTCACTTCTTTATGGGTTTTTGTTATGAGATAATTATTAGCAAAAATACAAAATAAATTACTACCATTAGGTTTTAATCATTATTTTTGCACTTATTATTATTATCAATTACCTTTGGAAACTAAAATAAATACATGAGGAAACGTTTCGTAACCAATTTGCTTTTTCTACTTGTACTTAATCTTCTTATCAAGTCTTTTTGGATACTTGGGGTGGATAGAGGTGTGCAAAATGCCCTTCCAGCAGAGGATTATGGTATTTATTTTGCTCTTTTAAACTTCTCCTATCTCTTTAATATTATCCTCGATTTTGGAATTACCAACTATAATAATAGGACAATTGCCCAATACCCCCAACTGCTAAATAAGTATTTTTCAAGAATTATTCCTATTAAAATCCTCTTATCTTCTGTTTATATTCTTTTGATTTTTATTATTGCAATAATAGCTGGTTATAATCCCTTCTCCCTAAAACTCTTGTTTTGGATGAGCCTTTCCCAGGTTCTTTCATCTCTTTTACTGTATTTAAGGAGTAATATTTCAGGACTATTAATGTTTAAGACCGACTCCATACTTTCAGTTATGGATAGGTTTTTAATGGTAGTTATCTGCTCGATTTTGCTCTGGACCAATTTCCTTAAAACTCCTTTTAAAATCGAATACTTCGTCTATGCCCAGTTTATTTCCTACCTTATTACAACTATAATTGCTCTAATAATTTGTATAAAGAAATCTTCATTTATCCGACTTAAGTTCAGCTTGGCTTTTCTAATTAAAATTGCTAAGGATTCTTATCCTTACGCATTATTAGTACTATTAATGGCATTTTATAATAGAATAGACTCTGTAATGATAGAAAGAATACTATCGAGCGATGGGGCAGAGGCTTCCAGTATTTATGCATCTGCCTTTCGTTTGGTCGATGCAGCTAATATGATAGCCTATCTATTCTCTATAATTCTTTTACCTCTATTTGCAAATCTAATTAAAAATAGGGGGGAATTAGTTCCGATTATTAAGATTTCCTTCCATCTATTATTGCTTCTAACCCTTGGTTTCGCAATAATTAGCAATTTCTATTCCTTTGAGATAATGGAGATTTTATATAATAAACATATAGATGAAAGTGCAGAAGTTTATAAGATACTATCCCTTTGTTTTATGCCAATAGCAATGACTTATATATTTGGCACCTTATTAACTGCCAATAATTCTATGAAGAAACTCAATATTGTAGCTTTTTTTGGGATGGTTTTAAATATAGGAATCAACCTATTTCTAATCCCTCGATTCCAAGCCTTGGGAGCTGCTTATTCATCCTTAATTGCCCAAAGTCTTACCTCAATTCTCCAAATTATAATAGCAATCAAGCTTTTTAATATTAGGATTAACCCACGATATATATTAAAAATCTCCCTCTTTATTATCTTTTCAATTGGATTTGCCCTAATAATAAAAAGCATTATCCATTCTTGGCTTCTAAGTTCAGCAGGGATAATATCAGCAATAATTATCCTCTCTATAATATTTAATATATTTAATATTAAAGACCTAAAATCTCTAATAAAAACAGGAATAAAACCCAATTCTGGGACTTAGATTTCGTTTTATCAAGTAATACGACTTGTTTTATCAAGTAAAACGATGTGTATTATCAAGTAATACGACCCGTTTTATCAAGTAAAACGAGTTGTTTTATCAAGTAAAACGAAAACCAATACTTTTAGTGTTTAATCAGCTTATTTCTTAACTTAATCAGGAAAAAGTCTTCAAAGTACTTTTTAGATAAACTTGATATAAGTATTGTAAGAGATGTTTTTGTACATATTTAGGCTTTTGCTATATAGTAATACTCTTGATTTGTTTGGAAATAGGCTTTAAATTCTTCTTCTTTTATTGGATTTTCTTTGTTTTGAAAGGCTTTTAGGGTATAGAGTTTTAATCCTATTTCGTTTGTGATTATATTATAAACATCCCTCCAACTTGCACCATAATTATCTACTCCACCGCTTCCACACTCAAAGATAATCACTGGTTTATTTCGCTTTAATGTTTCAATACCTCCTAAAAGAACATCATATTCTCCTCCCTCAACATCTATTTTTACAAAATCTATCCTCATCTCCTTGGGAATGATATTATCTAATTTTGCAAGACTTACCTCAATTTCTTCTATTCTTGCCTTGGGAATATCGTCGTAATTCCTTCTCTTGATTCCTGAATAAGCAGGATGATTTACTACCATTTGGAAACTACTCTTGCCCTCATTATTAGAAAGAGCGTATGGCATAACCTTGCATTTGCCTGTGAATTTCTTCTTTAATCCCTCGAAAAGATAGGGTATGGGTTCAAATATAAAATGATTTCCATTAGGGCTAAATCGGAGAATATCGTCCATAATTTCTCCCTTATGCCCTCCAATATCTAAACAATTAGAATCTTTTCTAAGGAGCTTCTTCATTATAGCCTTTGTTCTTCTATCGTACTCAAGGTTCTTTGTAATATCTATTCTAAGAAATATTAAAATCTTTCTAATAAGCTTTTTCATTGTATTTTACTTCTTATCTATATATCTTTTCTCTTATAAACCACAAATCTAAACCCTATGTTTTGATTTATATCATAGTGAGTTTCACTCTTTGAAACCTCTTCCCAATTATTTAAATCTAAGGTTGGGAAAAAGGTATCTGCCTCAAATTCCTTATCAATTTGGGTAATATAAAGCCTCTGACAATAGGGTAGAAGAGCTCTGTAAATTTCTTCTCCACCAATTACAAAGCATTCTCTTTCATCATTTCTCAAAGCAATTGCTTCTTCAAGAGAGGTAATTAGCCTTCCTCCCTCAGCCTTATAATTGGGATTTCTACTTATTATTATATTCTCTCTATTAGGTAAAGGTTTCTTTGGAAGGCTTTCCCAAGTCTTTCTTCCCATAATAACAGGGGAATTAAGAGTGGTTTTCTTAAAGTATTTTAGGTCTTCAGAAATATGGCAAAGCAAGTTGTTTCCCTTGCCAATAGCTGAGTTTTTAGCTATTGCTACAATTATACTTAACATGATTTATAAGGTATTTATACCGAAACTTCGGCTTTAATATGTGGGTAGGAGGAGTAATCTAATATCTTTATATCATCGTATTTAAAGTCAAATATATTCTTAATCTCTGGGTTTAACCAAAGTTTAGGCAATTGCATAGGCTCTCTTGTTAATTGCAAATTTGCTTGTTCTAAGTGGTTAAGGTAGATATGAGCATCTCCAAAACTATGAATAAAGTCTCCAACTTCCAAATCACAAACATGGGCAACCATACTTAATAATAGAGCATAAGAAGCAATATTAAAAGGAACTCCAAGGAAAATATCGGCAGACCTTTGGTATAATTGGCATGAAAGACGTCCATTAGAAACATAGAATTGGAAGAGAATATGGCAGGGAGGTAAGGCCATAGATTTAATTTCCCCAACATTCCAGGCATTAACTAATAATCTACGGCTATTAGGATTGGTCTTAATATCATGGATTAATTGACTTATTTGGTCGAACTTCTCTCCTTTTTGGTTGGTCCAATTCCTCCATTGATAACCATAAATTGGACCTAAATCTCCGTTTTTATCAGCCCATTCATCCCAAATACTAACCTTATTCTCGTGCAAATACTTGGTATTGGTATCTCCAGAAAGAAACCAAAGCAATTCGTGTACGATACTTCTAATATGGAGTTTCTTGGTAGTGAGAAGAGGAAAACCCTCTCTTAAATCAAAACGCATCTGATAACCAAATATGCTTTTAGTCCCTGTGCCTGTTCTGTCCTCTTTCTTTTCTCCATTATTTAGGACGTATGATAGTAAGTCTAAATACTGTTTCATAAATAAAAATTCAAATAATTAATTAGGGATTAAAGGTCTTTACCAATATCTTTGCGGTAGTATTTCCCCTTAAAATCAATATTATTTATATTGGAATATGTCTTATCTAAAGCCTCTTGCAGAGTATTTCCAAAACAAGTTACGGCAATAACTCTACCCCCAGAGGTAATTAAATTATTATCATTATCTCTTTTAGTCCCTGCATGAAAGACAAAACCATCCTCAATTTCCTTACTAATATCGATAATATCTCCCTTTCTATAATCTCCTGGATAGCCCTCTGCCACCAACATAACGCAGGTTGCAAATCTATTATCAATAACGAGTTCAGTTTTATTAAGGCTTTTATCCTTTAGGCAAATTATGGTCTCAAGTATATCAGATTTAATTCTTGGAAATACTGTTTCGGTCTCTGGGTCACCCATTCTTACGTTGTATTCAATTACATAAGGCTCATCTCCAACCTTCATTAATCCTATAAAAATAAAGCCTTGATAAGGTATTTCTTCTTTCTTAAGCCCTAAAACCGTTGGGATAATTATCCTTTTTTCTACCTTAGAAATAAATTCTTCATCAGCAAAAGGTACTGGACTTACAGAGCCCATCCCCCCAGTATTTAGCCCTTTATCTCCTTCTCCAATACGTTTATAATCCTTTGCGATAGGAAGAATCTTATAATTATCACCATCAGTTAGAACAAATACAGAACATTCAATCCCATCCAAGTACTCCTCAATTACAACCTTCTTAGATGCATTTCCAAATTTCTCGCCTCCAAGCATATCTTCCAACTCTCTTTGAGCAGAGTTTAAATCATCTAAAATCAAAACTCCCTTACCAGCTGCAAGACCGTCTGCCTTTAAAACATATGGAGGATTTAGAGTAGTTAGAAAAGCTTTCCCTTCTTCAATACTTTCCTTATAAAAGGTTTTATACTTTGCTGTTGGGATATTATTCCTAATCATAAATTCCTTAGCAAAGTCTTTACTCCCTTCTAATTTAGCCCCTTTAGCAGAGGGTCCAACAACTAAAACATGGGATAATTCCTTATCATTATTAAAGAAATCCCAAATCCCATCAACCAAAAACTGCTCTGGTCCTACAATAACCATTTCAATAGAATTGGTTAAAACAAAGTCCTTAATCTTTTGGAAATCTCCTTTTAAATCAATAGTTTCTCCATATTCTTCCATGCCAGGATTGCCTGGAGATATAAATAATTGGGTTAATAATTTGCTTTCAGCAACCTTTTGAGCAATTGCACTTTCTCTTGCACCACTTCCCAAAACTAATACCTTCATATAATTTATCTCGTTTTTGTATTTAATATTTCTCTTATTTCTTATTCCTTTTTCTTGGAGTCTTATTCCTCTTATCTTCTTGCTTAGGTTTAGATTTTTGTTTCCTTAATCCATTTTCTGCGATTTTGATTCCATTTTTATCTTCTGCTAATAAGAAATCCATTTGCTTTTTCATCATATCAACCCTCTCAACCTTAATATCAATCTTATCTCCAAGGCGGTAAGTTTTGCCATAATGTCTTCCGATTACTTGATAATTATCCTCATCAATATAGTAGAAATCATCACTCAATGTGCGGATAGGAACCAAGCCTTCGCATTTGTTTTCATCAATTAAAACATAGATTCCCCATTTACTAACACCAGAAATCACTCCAGAAAAGACCATTCCAATCTTATCAGAAAGAAATTCTGCTTGCTTATATTTAATGGATGCTCTTTCAGCTTCCGCTGCCTTTCTTTCCATTAGAGAACAATCCTCACATCTGGATTCATAGACTTCCTTGCTTACAGAGTTGCCTCCATTAAGATATCTTTCCAATAATCTATGAGCCATTAAATCAGGATAACGCCTAATAGGGGAGGTAAAATGAGAATAATAAGGGAATCCAAGACCATAATGTCCTATATTATCAGTAGAATAATATGCCTTGCTCATTGTTCGAATTGCTATTGTAGAAATCATATTTTCCTCACCCTTGCCACTAATTTCCTTAAATAAACTATTCATACTCTTTGCTAATTCCCCTCTGGAATTAGTATTTACCTTATATCCAATCTTGGAAACAAATTCTGTAAAAACTGATAATTTTTCAGGATTAGGCTCATCATGAACCCTATAAATAAAGGTTTTCTTATTCTTTTCTCCTTTTTTTCCCTTACCAATAAGTTCGGCAACTCCCTTATTTGCTAAAAGCATAAATTCTTCAATTAGCCAATTTGCCTCTTTAGATTCCTTGATATATATGCCAATAGGCTTTGAATTTTCATCTAATTTAAACCTTACTTCCTGGCTTTCAAAGTTGATTGCACCGCTTGTAAACCTCTTTTTTCTAAGTATTTCAGAAAGTTTATATACAGGTAAAACATTCTCAGAATAGTCTCCACATCCCTCTTCGATTATCTTTTGAGCATCTTCGTAAGCAAATCTTCTTTGAGAATAGATAATAGTTTTCCCAAACCAAGAATTAATAATTTTTGCATTATCATCCATTTCAAACACAGCAGAAAAGGTCAAACTATCCTCATTTGGTCTTAGAGAACAAACCCCATTTGACAGCTTTTCTGGCAACATTGGTATGGTTCTATCAACTAAATATACCGATGTTCCCCTCTTATATGCCTCCTCATCTATTAGACTCCCAGGCGAAACATAGTGTGATACATCTGCAATATGGACGCCAATCTCGTGGTTTCCATTGCTTAGCCTTTGATAGGAAATAGCATCATCGAAGTCTTTTGCATCCTCTGGGTCTATTGTATAGGTAGGAATATTGCGAAAATCTCTTCTTTTTTCAACCTCCTCTTTAGGTATTTCAAAGCTAATTTTTTCAGCTTCTCTCTCTACTTCTTCAGGGAAAAATAATGGGAAATTAAACTCAGCCAATATGCTTTGCATCTCCACATTATTATCTCCAGGGCGTCCCAAAACTCTTATTACTTTTCCAAAAGGATTTTTAGCCCTCTCTGGCCAATCGGTAATTTCTGCTAAAACCTTATCTCCATCCTTGGCTTTATTTAAGTCATCCAAAGGGATAAATAAGTCAATTGGCATTGATTGAGAGTCGGGAACAAAGAATGCAAACTTGGCAGAGCGTTGAATAGTCCCTACAAAAGAAGTCTTATCTCTTTTAATTATCTCTGTAATCTGCCCCTCTATCTTTCTGTCTTTACGTTTTGGAAAGATGTAAACCTTTACAATATCGTTATTTAAAGCTCTGTTTGTATTATTAGGACCAATAAAAATATCCTCTCCACCATCCTTTGGAATAACGTATGCCTTGCCAGTTTGCTTCATATCTACCTTGCCAATAGCATAGTTTTTTGGGAGATAGTTGTTATTTATATACCTTGGATTAATCTTATATTTGCCTTTTCCTTCTTCAATAAGTATGCCCTCTTCAGCCAGGGTTAATATGCCATTAAGAACTAATTCCTTCGATGCTCTATCATTATAACCAGTCCTTGAAGAGACTTGTTTATAGTTCATAGCTTCTTGAGGATTATTTGCAAAGGCCTTAATTATAAATTCATACTTAGTAATATTCTTGTTTTTTTCTTCTTCTTTCATATCTATTAATGGTTTTTTTAATCCAACAAAGTTAAGTAAAATACTTCAAATCACGAAAAAATAGCATAATTTTGTAATCTAAAACGATTGAGATGGAAAGAAAAAACAATAATGAAAGATTCAAAAAACTAAGACTGAAATATCCTTATTTTACTTATAAAAGCTTTTCCTAAAAGTATAAAGAACAGTTTTTGGAACTTAG
>WARP01004762.1_pt1 | contig 12658 bp, 14 predicted proteins | sample 4769151 | NCBI WGS metagenome assembly WARP01 (sample SAMN08893023, study PRJNA449175) | gut metagenome | isolation source: rumen sample fed with dry roughage | host: cow | place: India: Nagpur | collected 2016 | reverse complement strand
TGTCATGCACTATTCGGGGTAGACTCTCTCGTCAGTTCACCTTGGTGTTATCTCGACCCGCTGGTCGTCGGAGTCGTCCTCTCGGTCACTATCCTTCTTGTCCTGATTCCTATGGACAAGCATAAGATAACGCATGAGGATCAGATGAGACTGACATAAACCATCCCTTTTTTTTATCATAGGCTTTTTGCTGAAAGCTATGTTCTTCTTGAGGAAAATTCCCGGATGAAGGGTGGGATTGTTTATACCATATAAAAAAAAGAGAAAGGATCAGGCGTTTCCGATCCAGTAAGCTACTTTGTCAGGGTTTGCATCGATCCATGCTTTTGCGGCATCCTTCTCAGACATTCCTCCGGCGATCGCATTCATCACCGAGGTGATGTCGGCAGTCGTCCATTCGAATCTGCTCAGGATTCCATATGCCTTCGGGTCATCGGTCTTCAGATCAAGACGTGAAAGTGTCACGATGTCCTCAGCTCCGCCGTAGACACCCTTTGGATCCTCAAGGAACTTGAGATCATACCGGCTGAACTTCCAGTGCGGCGACCATCCGGTCACAACGATCCATTCATTTTTATTGATCGCTGACGCGAGTTCAGCCGCCATGCCTGCACTGCTGCTCGTCACCAGAGTGAAATCGAGATCATACTCGTTAATTGCCTGCTCGGTTCGGGATGTAATACCTGCTCCCGGCTCGATGCCGACAATCCTCTTGTCAAACGAATCGGCAGCGCTGTTCAGCTCCTCGATCGAGTCGATCGTTACATAGGACGGGACAACAAGACCGATGCGTGCCGCACCCTTGATGTTTTCATGCACATAATCGATTTTGTCTCCGTAGGAGTTCCAGTAGTTCTCATGAGTATACGGCAGCCATCCGGTCGTCGTAAAATCAACATCTCCTTTTGCAAGTGCCTGGAAGAGCGGGCCTGCATCGACCGCGACGAGCGTGACGTCATAACCTGCTTCTTCGAATACCTGTTTCATTACATTTGTACTGGCAATAGCGCAGTCCCATGTGACATACCCGATGCTGATCTCTTTTGCTGGTTCAGACGGCTGGGAAACACACCCCGCAGTGAAAAGAACGAGCAGTACGAGAAGCCCGGTGATTATGATCAGTGTTGTTTTCTTTTGATTCATAGATTATCTCCATTAATGATTACCCCAGTAAAGGGAGTGAATAATACCTGAAGGATGCATGACTCTCATAGCGGTCATACACTCTCCATCGTGTTTGACGGGGTTTCGTTTTTTATGCGGATACGGGAACGCACGTTCCTGTCACTTACTTCCATACTTTGGTACAAGATTTTGCGTGATCCGGTCGAAGATGATCGCAAGTATCACGATCGCAAGACCTGCCTCGAATCCCATCCCGATATCCACACGCTGGATGCCGACGAGAACCTGATACCCAAGTCCGCCAGCTCCGATCATTGAAGCAATCACGGTCATCGAAAGGGCAAGCATGATACACTGATTGACCCCGGCCATGATCGTTGGAAGTGCAACCGGAAGCTGGACCTTGAACAGTTTTTGTCTGGGAGTTGCGCCAAACGCATCAGCCACCTCGATAAGTTCAACAGGAACCTGTCGGATGCCAAGCGTCGTGAGACGCAATGCCGGAGGCATGGCAAAGATCACTGTTGCGATAATGCCCGGCACACTGCCGAGACCGAAGAAGATAACGGCTGGGATCAGATACACAAATGACGGCATCGTCTGCATGAAATCCAGAAACGGCCGAAGGATCGTGTTCAGTGTGTCGCTTCTCGCGGCCGCGATCCCTATAGGTATCGACAGAGCGAGCGCGATCACCGTTGCGATGAGGACAAGGACCACTGTGAGCATCGAAAGTTCCCACAGACCAAGATCCCATATCAGCAAAAGACCAAGAGCCGTCAGTATCGTCATTTTAAGATCATGACGCGTAACGAACCAGACGAGAACGCTGATAAGCACGATCAAAACCGGAGCCGGTATGGCAAGCAGGAGATCCTCAAATCCGCTCACAAGTACGCGAAGACCTGTGCTTATCGCGTCAAGCAACCAGGAGAAGTACATCTCTATCCAGTCGACGATGATCTCAACAACATCTCCGATAGGAAGTTTCGGCAATTCCATCATGCCTCACCTCCTTTTCTTGCGAGTGCAGCCAAAATGGATGCGCGGGATACCAGACCGTGCATTCTGCCGTTCTCATCCACCACCGGAAGAGGGTGATTACTCTGGACGATCAGCGAAAGAATGTCGGGAATTGTCGCATCGGGTGCGACGGTGGCAACATCGGTCCTCAGGATATCAGACAGATTTTTTCCTTCCTTAACTGCACTAACGGTGTCCTCAAGCGTCACAAATCCCCGGAGAATCCGGTGGCGGGTGATAACAAATATCATTGAGATATCATGCTCTTCCATCAGATGGAGAGCCACCCGCGGGCCGGCAGTGCACTGGGCAACCGGTTCTGGACGACGCATGACGTCTTTTGCCGTGAGGACACGGGTCAGGTCAACATCGGCGACGAACTTTTCGACATAGGCATTCTCCGGGTTGGTCAGGATCTCCTCCGGCGTGCCGATCTGAACGATCGATCCGTCTTTCATCAGCGCAATCCGGGTGCCGAGTTTCAGTGCTTCGTCAAGATCATGGGTCACAAAGATGATCGTCTTGCCAAGCCTCTCCTGAAGTTCCAGCAGTTCATCCTGCATATCCCGGCGGATAAGTGGATCAAGAGCACTGAATGCTTCATCCATCAACAGGATGTCAGGGTCGCTCGTTAGCGCACGGGCTAGACCGACCCGCTGTTTCATGCCGCCTGAGAGTTCGGAAGGCATACTTGACCCGTAGCCGCCAAGGCCGACCATCTCAAGGACCTCTTCGGCCCGCTGATTACGTTCATCTTTGGAAACGCCCATGATCTCAAGACCAAAGGCAACGTTGTCCAGAATATTTCTTTGCGGAAGAAGTGCAAAATTCTGGAAGATCATACCAAGCTTGTGTCGGCGGATATGCCGCAGCTCTTCATGATCCATGCCGACGATTTCCACACCGTCGATCTCGATCTTACCTTCGGTCGGATCAATAAGACGATTAATACAGCGAAGGAGCGTTGATTTTCCGCTCCCGGAAAGACCCATAAGAACAAAGGTCTCTCCCCGCATAACCTCGAATGAGACGTTATGCAAAGCTATCGTCGCTTTTGTCTCGTCGTAAACTTCCTTTTTCGACCGGCCCAAACGATGAAGTTTCAGCGCTTTCTCCGGGTCATGCCCAAAGACTTTGGTCAGATCCTGTACACGAATGATCGGCTCTGATTCAGGCGGATCTCCGCTGCATACTATTTCAACTATAACGAAACCCTCCAACTTAGTATTTGTTGTTAATCTTTGTTAAAATGACCCATTCTCAAAAAAACTCAATTTAAACGGGAATTTTGATTTTTGACTCATTATGCCCCTCAATTCAAAATTTAAGCTCTCTGCGTCCATAAAATCAAAATTTATTTGAATATTGCGAATGGATTTTGCAATAAATCTCATATTGGGCTTGGATTTTTTGAAAATAATAATCCATAATCTTACGCACAAAGTGCAGATAAAAAGCTTCTGCGCGCGCGTCTCTTCGTCCCTCGTCACCTGGTGGAATCAGTCGGTATCTGCAGAGAAAGAGGCGCGTCTTCTGTTCAGTAAAACGACGGCCAGAAATATCAGAACAACGCCGGTCATGTTGACAAGTGTCATCTGTTCATGGAAAAGGAATATCCCGATAAGGGTCGCTACCATCGGTTCGACAAACGCCATCACTGATGCTTTTCCTCCTTCCACATACTTCAGACCTTTGGTGTACAGGAAGTAGGGAAGGACCGTACATCCTATGCTGAGGATCAGAACATACAGCAGGATCCCGGGATTTTCGGCAGAAAGCCATATCATCCCGCCGACATCACAAAAAGGGAGGATGCCGACACCCGCAACCACAAACGTGTATGCAGTGATCGTGATCGGATGATATTTTTTGAGAGCCAGCCTGCCGAAGATCGTGTATAAGGCATACCCGAATCCTGATCCAAGTCCGATAAGGATACCTATCTCTGTGATGCCGGTGACCCCGCCGCCAAGTATCCCGGCGGTCAGAACACACCCGCTGAACGCCAGAATTAGGGCAATGCCTTTTTGTACCGTCATACGTTCATGAAATAAAAACAGCGACATCAGCATCACAAAAAAGGGTGCCGTATACAGCAGTACCGAGGCCATTGAGAGAGTGAGATACTGAATCGACGTAAAGTAGCAGATATTGAAAAACACGATACTCAGCAGTCCCGTTCCGATAAACAGCCAGATATCCTTTGGAGCTATCTTCAGTTTCTCCCNNGTCAGTGAGCAGCAGGGCCGTCACCACGCATAGAGCGGTCACTGCGCAGCGAGCAGCGGTTATCTGGACCGACGTGAATCCGGCGGCCTGGAGTTCCCGGGTAAAAATACCAATCGTTCCCCAGCAGACTGCTGCAAGTATGATGAGAAAAGGAGCAAGCCGTTTGTCACTTAAACGCCGGGGTGTGAAGGTACGTGCAGATCCCATGGGGAGATTCACCATTCTAAGAAAACGCTGATCGTTCCTGAGGTATTGTCATCCAAGCTACTTAAATGAGACAGAGAAGAGCTGCGAAATTGACTCAAAGGCCGGATATCAGATGAAGGCAAAAAAAGTATGAGGGGTGGATGAATTTGCGAGGGTTGGACTGAATGAAAGCTGGTGTGCATCTGGCCTGTGTGTAAAGAACAAATTTTTACAGGTTTATCACTCCCTGAATACATTCTCAAAGATCATGTCCGAACCTGTATCATTCAGACGCCGGCGTTCCTCGGGTTCCTCGGCATAAGCAAGGACCGGGAGCGTCATGTCAACACCCGGCGTGTGGCCAAACATCTTTTCAAGTTCGACCTGCTGGGCATGCATGAACAGGGCGTTTGGGATCTCGGCCGGACAAAGCTCCTGGCACTGCCCGCAGTTCACACAGGAGTCGGCGATGTGGGCGAATCTGATCAGATGAAACATGAAGTCGGGCGGCGTCTTTGTCTGGTCAATAAGATGGGGTTTTAACGTCGAGCATTCGACACAGTAACAGATCGGGCAGTTCTCGATACAGGCGCGGCAGGCAATACAGCGGGATGAGTAGTTCATGATTGTGGTGAGCCGGTCTCTTCCTTCTTGCAGTTCATCGAACTGACTTTTCTGTGCCTTTTTCCCCATCTTGATCATGACGGTTTCGATTTTTCCCCGGATCTCGAGCCCTTTCGGGTCGGGTCCGCAGATATCGATCGCGCCGTTACTGACTGCCCCGTCGAATACAGAGGCTCCCTTTGCGGAACATATCTCGACAAAGGTTGCTTTCCCTGATTTTTCGCCGAAAACACCCCAATTTCCGCAGGCAAGGTCCGCCTGACGGGGGATCTTTGTCTCACAGCGCTGACAGTTTGCCCGGCGGCCGAGCCCCTCCTCTTCGAGTTCGTCGATCTTGATGCCTTTATGCTGCCCGTCTTTGGTCATCACGATGAACTGTCCCTTGTCGATCTCTTCCTTGACGACATCATCAGGATCGATGCCGTATTTTTCTTCGATCATTTTGCGGGCAACGGTTGGGGAAACGGATCCTCCGCAGTTGAGACCGATCGAGAGGACATTGTCCATGTTGATCTGCTGACGTTTGGCGAGTTCATAGAGCGCCTTCACGTCGCATCCTTTGACGGTGATTGCTACTTTGATGTCTTTTGCGCCGTTCAGATATTTTTTGATCAGTTTCGGGAGAAGGAACGTACCGCAGTGCAGTGATCCGGCGCAGGAAGCGAGTTCTGCCGGGTCGGTGATAAAGACCGGCAAAGGATCATAGACATCATATCCTTTTCTCACGGTCAAAACGACATCGACGATCTTTTGCTCCAAAGCGTACTTCAGAAGGGAAATAACTGCCCCTCCGCATTCTCCTTTGATGTCGGCGGATTTCGTCCATGCATAGAACATATCGCCTTTTTCTGACATATTCAGACCTCCTGAACAAATACGCCTTCAGGTTTGGCGATCTGTTCATATGTGCTGTTTCCAAATGCGGATATCTCGCCGGCGAGTGCGGTGTACATCTCCTCCGGAGTACCGGAGGGAATACCGAATCCCATCTTTTCGGCAAGTTCAGCGAGGACTTCCTGCAGGGATTTCACACCCTCCGGTGAGTCGACGGCTTTTCTGAGCATTTGAACGCGTCCTTCCCAGTTGGTAACCGTCCCATCACTTTCGTGCTGTGAGGCGATCGGCAAAACGATGTCAGCGATGGCTGACAACGAGGTCTCAGCGGAGGCTGCGACAACGGTCAGTTCGAGACTGTCAAGTTTCTGAAGGATATCTGCATAGATGTCCTGTTCCATCAACGGTGTTTCGGCGATGACCAAGGCAGCTTTTGTACTTTCCTGGAGAGATAGAGGTCCTATGCCCATGAGTGAAGTACCCCGCCCGTTGTTTGTATCGTACAATACTGCCGCGCTGATCCCGAGTCCCTCCGCGAGTTTTGCAGCGGCTGAATCATTTGCCATATATACAACTGCCGGATGAGCTGCGTTTTTCAGAAGCGCTCCGAATCCGGGCGGCAGCTCTTTGTATTCGTCAGTTATTTCGACTGTGTCTGCCTGAACGGCCGTGTAACTTTGGGGGCCTAAGTAGAGGAGACGTGCGCCGTTTTCTTTTGCCTGAAGGATCCTGTTTCCAGTAAGAGGGAGGGCCTGCATTACGTTTCCGAGTGCCAGAATGACATCAGCATCCTTAAGTTCATCAAGTTTCACTGTCGGAACACCTGATCCGCCATGTATAACGCCTATTGCGGCACCTAATGAGTGAGCAAATTTCCAGACGAGATACTGTGTTTCATTGGTGATCCGCGGCGAGGTGATAATAATAATTTCACCCGCAGCATACTTTTTAAGCTCAGCCGCTTTACCGATGGCCGTCTCCCAGTCTGAGGTTTCTCCTTTGACAACAGGCTGCACGACCCGCCCTTCGTTCAAGGCATCGGCAGCGTGAAGGCCGCGGGAACAGAGTTTTCCTGAGCATACGGGAGAACGATTTGAAGGGGCAACACCTACAGTTTTTCCGTCACGGACAACGAGATTGAGTGCACAGCCTGTACCGCAATACGGGCATATGGTGGTCACATATTTCATCTGCATGATTTTACCATAAAAACGGTCAAGTTTGTCAACATTTAATTGTGATGTTAACTAAACCCTTGATTTCTTTGTTTTCGATTATTAATGGTGGCTATGTTAATCTAATGGTATGTACTAATGTGATTATTCTGTAATACTAATTAACAACGCGCATGGTTGGGCACAAAAAACATCTGTGTCTGTCTTTCAGGACATCACAGTTTACAGAGTTTGCATTCCTGACTGCCGCAGGGCAGATTATCGATTTTCCACGTGAGCGCCCAGTATTTTATCGCTTTGACGATCTCCATCAGTTCGATCCCGGCAGGGGTCAGGGTATACTCGGAACGGACGGGAATGACCGATGCATCGACGGTATTCGTGATAATGCCTTCCGCTTCCAGCTCCTGCAGTCTCTCTGAAAGTATTTTTGGTGTGATCTCCGGGAGACTCCTTCGTAGTTCAGAAAATCTCCGGGTGTAGTTATCTCCTTTGAAAAGTTCTAGAATTATCAGAAGTGTCCATTTTTTAGTCAGATATTTGACCGTTAGATTTACTGTGCACTGCGAATCCATAGTATTGATATTACCACTTTCCTGTATATACGTTCGTATATATAATATACTAATTATTCAATAAACACACATCTGAAAATAGATAAATAGTTATCAGTATTCAAATAACTAACCTGACCCTGCATCCACGCTCATTGGTATGTGAATCTTTAGGGTGTAAAAAGAGATTTTTGCCCGGTCTCTTTTTTAGAGAAGGGGAGAAAGTTCGTGGGCAAGGTACTTCTGAAGTGCTTCGGCGATCGTCACCGGCTCGGCGAGTTCATATGCCGCGATATCTGCGGCTTTCAGTGCTGCACTTGCATTCACACCGCTTTTTCCGGTGATGAGGACCGAGACGCCGTTTGATGCGAGCAGCTGGACGACCTTGGGTCCGACGCCGCTTTCCGCATCGGTGAAGGGGTTCTGGAATATCGAGGCGGTATTCGATGAGAGATTGATCACTGCGAAGTAAGGGGCGCGGCCGAATCTCAGATCTGCGGGGGAGTCAAGCGATGTTCCTGTCGAGCTGATACAGACGATATGGGCGGGGTGCTCGTGTTCCTCGTGGTTTTCTCCGCCGCATGCATGGTCGTCGTGCGAGCAGGTACTTGTTCCCGCAGTGAGCGTTCCGTTGGCAAACGCTTCCGCTGCACGGCCGAGATCTCCGGAAACGCCGAGGATGACCTCGATGCCGTTTTCTTCGAAGAGGTCGATCGCACGCGGCCCCATGCCTCCGGCGATGACGATGTTGACTCCTTCAGCAGCAAGCAGGCGCGGAAGTTTTCCAGGTTCATGACCTGGGCTTTGCAGATCGGGAAGCCGAGTCATCTTGCCGTTTTCAAAGTTGAACAATGCATAGCTCATACAGTGACCAAAGTGCTGGGATACCAGACTTCCATCTTGTGCAATGGCGATTTTTTTGATTTGCTGTGTCATAACAATAGTACACATATGCGCGAAAATATAAATAGTTATTCATTTAAGCACTGAATCAAAACGTCTGGAAACAAGATCCGAATGATTACTCGGAAATGTCGGGAGTTTCTGTGAGAGTATCGGGGATGTTGTCAATAATATCCTGAATAGATGACGCTTTTTCCAGCATCCGCATCGTTTCAGGATGGGGGGAGGCAAAGATGCCCGGCCAAAAATATTCATCGTATCCGCCCCGGTTTTGAAATGCAAGTTTCGGTTTTTCCAGAGAAAATTGTGCGCAGATGCCTTTTGTATTGCCGCGGGCATCCAGTTTTATCCAGTGATCTTCGAGAAATACTGCATTGAAGCAGTGAACGCAATATCCAAGGGTGTCGTCGTCTGCAAGGGTCAGGTGCTGAAAACAAAATCCTGCCGGGATATTCTGTGACCGAAGGAGAGCGGCAAGGAGGTTTGCTTTTGCATGGCAGATGCCGGTTTTATGGTGAAGCACATCCGAAGCTTTTGCCGTGATAATGTCTGCGCCTATATCGAATGAATGGGGGATCTCGTCTCTGACGAAGAGATAGGCGGTGAGGGCCTTTTCGCGATCCGAGGTTTCATCAGAGAAGAGCTCGCCGGCTTTTTTCTGTATGAGCGGGTGGGAAAAATCAACATACAGATCTTCTGCGAGAAATTTGTCCACTGTCATTTTTCAGAGTATGTAAAAATGAAAAGTTATGCCTGGGCCGCCCGTCTGACCAGATCCGACGCGACATCTCCTGCCTTGTTCATGATTTCCTCAGCGCCCGGGATCACGCCGTCATGCATTAGGATGACGCCGTCACAGATCGTCGTCGAAACTGCAAGCCCGCTGGTTGCATACACTGCGTTGGAATCCGTGTTGAAGAAAGGCACGTTCAGCGGGTTTCTGCCGATAAGGATCAGATCCGCGAGACGGCCGGGAGCGATCACGCCGGCATTGAGTCCTAACGCCTTTGCTCCGTTTTGTGACGCGATTTTAAGTGCATCAGCGGCCGGCATCACGGTCGGATCGTTCCAGAAGAATTTTTGGAGGATCGCGGCTGTTTTCATCTCGGAAAACATATCGAGCGCATTGTTCGAGGAAGCTCCGTCCGTTCCGAGAGCTACGTTCACACCGGCCGTCTTCATCTCCGGATAAGGAAGAGCGCGGTTTCCGGCAAGTTTCATATTGCTTATCGGATTATGGACTGCGGTTACCCCTCTTTTTGCAAGAAGTGTGATATCGCCCGCATCCAGCCAGCAGCAGTGCGCCGCAATGCACTGTTCAAAGAGCACGCCGCAGTGATCCAGCCATGCCGGGGGTCTCATTCCGTGTGCGGCAACACAGTCGGCGACCTCCTGCTCGGTCTCCGAAAGATGGACATGCAGAGGGATCTGCTCCTTTTTTGCGTACTCGGCGCACCAGGCAAGCCCTTCTTCTGAAACGGTGTAGACTGCGTGCGGGGAAACGCCCGGCATCACGCGGGGATTGTGCAGACTCCTGATATTTTTGACCGTCGATTCCATGATCCGGGCTTCAGACTCGAACTTCGCATGATCACCGCCGTCGATCATACAGTAGGAAAGACAAGCTCTGATGCCGGCTTCGTCAACGGCGCGTCCCACCGACTCCATCTTAAAGTACATATCGTTGAAGGTCGTGGTCCCGGTCCGGATCATCTCCAGGCAGGCGAGTTTTGCCCCCCAGTAGATATCGTCTTCTGTGAGGTGCGCCTCTGTCGGCCAGATCTTGGTGGAAAGCCACTCAAAGAGCTGCATATCATCCGCATATCCCCGAAGAAGACCCATAGGGGAGTGGGTGTGCATATTGATCATACCGGGAAGTGCGGTCGCCCCGTCCCCGTCGACAATGAACTCTGCGTCGTGATCGGTGATCTTTTCTCCGACCGCCCCGATCATTCCTGTGCCGTCGAGGTAGATCTCCTGTATTTTTCCGTTCAGGCTGACGTTTCTGATGAGAATCGGGACCTGTTTTCCAAAGATGTCTGTGTCTGTCATGCGAGTTTTTCCACGATTTTTGTTATGATGGCCGTTATCCGGTCACCGTTTTGCTTTGAGATCGAAACGATCTCGTCATAGTCCGGAGCAGAAGATCCGCCTATGCCGTTAGCATAGTTGTCGACCGTGCAGAGAGCCGCGGCGGGAATGTCAAGTTCGTTTGCAAGAGTGAGTTCGCTTGCAGCGGTCATGCCGACCACATCGGTTTTTTTGGCAAAGAAAGCGATCTCTGCCTGCGTTTCGAATCTGGGACCGCGGGTCTGAAAGTATGTTCCCGTTTTTCCCTCAGGAATGATCTGCGCGAGTTCTTCTCTTAACGCTGCATCGATCGACGGAGGGGTATGGCCGATGTCGTTATCGTGCAGGGTGGGGATGTCCCAGGGGGAGAAGTAATCGTCCGGGATCACGATGCTCCCCGGCAAAAGATTATCATGCATGCTTCCGGTAGAGCCGAAGATGATGAGCCGGTCGACGCCGAGAATTTTCATGGCCGCGAGATGGGCACGGTGATTGATCCGGTGAGGGGGCGTGTTGTGCTGATGACGGCTGATAAAAACGATCCGGCCGACATGGGCCAGGACCGGGCCGAAGGGTGTTGATACACGGATTTTTTCCAGAGGGGGCAGACGCGCCTGCAGGAGGGCTGTACCCCCAATGATTCCTAACATAGTCTGAATACTATTTTTCCGTCGAAGATATATAAGAGTCTGTTCAGGTGTGCGGTTTTTAGAGGAATGCCGTGAGAATGAAGTAGATGCCGATCAGGATTATCCCGATCCCGATGATGATGTCGAGGGTGTTTCCGCTGAGTTTGGTGATCTTGCGGATCTTTTGACCAAGAGAGCCGCCGACCGAACTGAGAATGAACAGAGGGATACTCAGACCTACTGCATAGATGAAGATGGTGAGAAGACCTTGGAGGGGGGTCTGGTAGAGGGCGATGTAGGTGAGAACGATGAGGAGCATGGGTGCGCCCCGGCCGACAGTTATTGCTCCAAACGAAAGGCCGAGAAGGAATGCCCCGATGAGGGTATAAGCATTTGGGAGACGGAACCGGTTGAAAATGCGCCGAATGGGCGGTTTGTATAGATGAAGGAGCTGGAGTCCCATCGCGATCATGAGGATGCCGCCAAGAATCCAGGCGACCGTACTGTTGATGAGGAGGATATACGTGCCGAAAAGTCCGGCGAGAAGGCCGAGAGGGAGAAGGGTCAGAACTGTTCCCATACAGAAGGCGGTGACGAGTCTGAGTATTGCTGGAAGGGCGAGGGTGGTTTTACCGCTGGTAAGGTAGCCGATAAGACCCAGGCAGATGACACTGTTGCATGGACATATCCCTGCAAGGAGGCCGAAGATCAGGATGCCAGTGAGGGAAGGATCGAATACCGCGGTCATGTTTATCTTATGTATGAGGTGCCTCGTGATGAATTATGGTTTCGATGATTCGCAAGAGGGATTGACGGGATTTTTTCGAAGGAGAAAACAACATCTTTTTATTGCCAACTGTCCTATTGGTTAAGGCACATATAGTGTGTTAGCGGGCCGGTAGATCAGTGGTAGATCGCGTCCTTGGCATGGACGAGGCCGCGGGTTCAATTTCCGCCCGGTCCATCCCGTTTTTTCAGATAATTTCCGTTTGTGTCACTGTTGTATTTATTTTGCTTTTTGGAAACTATTATTCGTATTCGGCGTATTTACCGATCTCTCGATGCCGGTCGTCAAAGAACTCATTATCGCAGGCTATGTATTTCGGTGCATCTTCTGTCTGCTGGGTTGTGTTCTGGCAGCCTTCGTCATCGCCCTGCATTTGAAAGCAAGCCTTCTGATGATGACCGGCGATGCTTTCGTAAGGGCGGTATCACAGGTCTCGAAGAGCCAGTTCGGTTATAGCAAAATGGGATTTGACAACACGGATGAACAAGATCTTCACGGCAGAAAGGAATCAAAGATGAC
>WARP01000342.1_pt1 | contig 12696 bp, 14 predicted proteins | sample 4769151 | NCBI WGS metagenome assembly WARP01 (sample SAMN08893023, study PRJNA449175) | gut metagenome | isolation source: rumen sample fed with dry roughage | host: cow | place: India: Nagpur | collected 2016 | reverse complement strand
GGCCTGGACTTGAAAGGTGAGCCCGGTCAGGCAATTTTCAATGTACCGGCTCCGGTGGCCATCGCCAATTCCCAAAACGTGGGTAATGTAAAACTCACGGCCACTTTCCAACCTGATGCCGCAGGTAAAATACAGGCTTCCGATTACGCCATTTATTTTGATGGCAATACTTACACGGTTACCCGCGAAAGCGACAACCACATTATTCATACCGGTGCCACGCTTGAGGGCGTTGCGGTTGACGGCATGCAATTGAAAATGGAAGGTGGTGTTCCGTCGGCCGGTGACCGCTGGACCTTGTCTGCGGTTGCCAACAGTTCGGTACAAATCAGTGTGGCCATTACCAATGGTGACCAGTTTGCCGCCGCCGATGCCGAAGGTGGCGTGGCCAACGGCAATAATGCCCTGGAGATGGCAAAGCTGCAAAGCAACAAAGTGTTGGGTGGCACCAAAACCTTTAATGAAAGTTTTTCACAAATCGTCAACCGTGTAGGGGTTCAGGCCCAGCAAAACGAATTCATGATTGCCTCCCAGAATGCCCTGACCAAACAAAGCTATTCATCACAACAGGCTTTGTCCGGGGTTAACCTGAATGAAGAGTACATCAAGCTTGAAGCAGCCCAGGAAATGTTCCTGGCCGCCTCACGTATTATTGAAGTCAGCTCTGTGCTGATGGATACCATTTTATCTTTGAAGTAGGGGTTTAGGCATGCGCATCAGTACCAGCCAGTTTTATAAAACAGGATTAAACACCATCAATGCCCAGCAAGCCCGGCAACTGGATATTTTTACGCAAATCGGAACCGGCAAGAAAATTGTTTCTCCCAAAGATGATCCTCTGGGAGCGGCCCGAGCATTGAACTTGTCCAACAATATGGCCATTAATGACCGTTTTGCCGAGAACCGCAGCATTGCCACCCAGAACCTGGCTTTTGAAGAAAGTATCCTGAGCGAAGTCGCCACCACATTGGTTGCCATCAAGACAAGAATTGTGGAAGCGGGCAATGGCACCATGGCCGATGCCGATCGGGCCACGCTGTCCGAGGTGGTGAACAGCCTGCGCAACCAGGTGCTGGGTCTGGCCAATAGCACCGATGGTAACGGACAATATATTTTTTCCGGCAACCAGTCGGACCGTGCCGCTTTTGCACCTGATGCCAACGGCAAAATCAACTGGCAGGGTGATCTGGGCAACCGGGCGATCCAGGTCAGTACTTCGCGTCAGTTGAGTTCGGCCGATACCGGCTATGCGGTATTTACCCGGGCCGTTTCCGGCGAGAACAGCTATTTGACATCGGCCGCCCGCACCAATACCGGTACCGGGCATATCAGTGCGCCCAATATCAACGATCCGAAGGGCGCCAATGTCGGCAACAATTTCAGTATTGTTTTCGGTGGCACACCGCTAAGCTATACGGTTGAAACGCGTAATGCCGATGGCGTGGTACTGGGTACGGATGGGCCAAATGTTTATGATGCCAGCCAGGCACGACTGGTATTGCCCGGTGGTGTGGATGTTGTCTTTTCCGGCACGCCTGCCGAAGGTGATACATTCAGCGTCAATTATGCCCAGAATGAAGATATCAATATCTTCAACACCCTTGATGAGCTGGCTGCCGCCCTTAACACACCGACCAGCACCGATCCGCAAGCGGCCGCCCGGTTGAGCAATGTGATGTCGTCGGCCATTCAAAAAATTGAGGCCAACTACAATACGGTGCTGACCACCCGTGCCTCAATTGGTACACGAATGAATGAAATCGAGTCGCTGAACATCAGCGGTGAACAGCGCAGACTTGATTTCAGAGCTGAAATTTCAGCCATTGAAGATGTTGACTTTTATGAAGCAAGTACCGAACTGGCCATGCGTGGTATGGCGCTTGAGGCTGCATCCCTGGCGTTCAAGAAAATCCAGGGCCTTAGTCTGTTCAAGACTTTAGGTTGATATTGGAGTTGGTACCATGAATTTATCTGCAATACAAATTAAATCCAGCCTGCGTATTTTGGTGGCCATTATTATTTTCGGTACCCTTGCCGTGCTGGCCATGGCGGTCGTCAGTAATTTCCAAAGCACAAGCTCTATCCAGACATTAAGCCAGGCGCTTTCACAGTATGCTCCTGCCGATGTGGCATTGGAAAACACAAAACTGCTTGAGCAATCCGAAGAAAATACCCGCTATGTGATATTGACATCCGCGGTGATTGCCCTGCTCACCCTGTTTTTTGCATTCTTTGTGCATCGCCTGTTAACCGCGGTGATTGTCAAGCCGTTTGCCCGTGTGGAAGATTACTTCAGCCGCATGGCCAGGGGTGAACTTAACCAGAACATCCAGGTGGTTGGCAACAATGAAGTGGCTCGCATCATGCGTGGTCTGGTGGACATGCAGGACAAACTGGGCAGTATTGTCGACCAGGTGCGTGATAACCTGAATGTCATTAATGAAAACGGTGACAAGCTGGGTGAGGACAATCTGAATTTAAGTGCGCGTACCGAGCAGCAATCGGCTGCTTTGCAAGAAACCGCAGCCAGCATGGAAGAGCTTTCCAGTACCGTTAAGCAGAATGCTGAAAACGCCCGTCAGGCCAATCAACTGGCGGTTCAGGCTTCGCATGTGGCGGAAGAGGGAGGCGAAGTCATGCGAAAAGTGGTTAGCACCATGGAAGAAATCTCCGTGGGCTCCAACAAGATTGCCGATATTGTCAGCATGATTGACAGCATTGCTTTTCAAACCAACATTCTGGCCATTAATGCCGCGGTTGAGGCGGCACGTGCCGGTGAGCAGGGCAATGGCTTTGCCGTGGTTGCGTCTGAAGTGCGTGCGCTTTCCCAGCGCAGTGCCGAAGCCGCCAAGGAAATCAAGCTGTTGATTGATGCGTCGGTAGACAAAGTCGGCGATGGTGCCAAACTGGTTGGCCAGGCCGGTGAAACCATGAGAAATATCGTGACATCCATTTCGGAAGTCACCACCATCATGGGAGAGATCTCTTCCGCGACCGAAGAACAGGCCAGTGGGATTGACCAGATCAACCGTGCCGTGATCCAGATGGATAACGTTACTCATCAGAACTCGCAACTGGTTGATCGCCTGGCTGCCTCAACGCAATTCCTTAATGAGAAAATTGATGAGGCCATGAATACGATGTCGCTGTTTGTGACCAAAGGACATCGCTCATTTGTGGATGAGGCAATTTATCAGTCCCAGAAAACCAGTGTTAAAAACTCATCTCCTGCACGGATTGCCGTCAATAAAGAGACGCCATCGTTGTCATTGCAGGAGGCCTGGAACCAGCGTATGGAATTTGGTGAGCAAGACGTGCCTTTGTTGACCGAAAGGCCCGATAAAAACTTGCGTTCACCGTTCAAGCTCCATAAAAAAGAAGATGACTGGGTTTCTTTTTAATTAAAACCCATTCATGATACGCCCCATCTGTTCAAATCCATTGAAGAAAAACACTTCAAGGAACTGATTCAGATAGGGCAACACGACCATCAACAGCATCATGCTGAAGGTGAGCGTAATGGGGAAGCCCACAGCGAAGACTGATAATTGCTGTGCGGTACGGTTCAGGATTCCCATGGCCAGGTTAATCGTGAGCAGGGAAACAATCATGGGAATGGCAATGAGCATTCCCGCAATAAAGATCTGTGTGCTCCACTCTATAAGCAAACCAATGCCATTCAATTGAAGGGTGGCATCGCTGATAGGAACAATTTCAAAAGACCGTGCCAGTCCTGAAATTAAAATAAGATGCCCGTTGCCTGCGATAAAAATAAGCATGGCCAGGGCATTGAGCAGGCGTGACATGACGCTGGTATTGCCACCGTTGGCCGGATCAAAAAATGACGCAAAAGAAAGGCCCATTTGCAGGCCGATCAATTCACCGGCCATATTCACCGCGGCAAATACAATACGCATGCTAAAACCCATGGCCATGCCAATCACTATTTGTTTGGCCATCATGATCATGGCAGCCCAGGAATCGGGCGGGATGGTTTCAAACGGGCCAATAAACGGCGAAATGGCCACCGTTAAAATAACCGAAATGCCAATCTTGACCATCACGGGCACGGTTGATTCGCCCAGTACCGGTGCACTGCCCACAAAGGCCGCGATCCGGCACATGGGCCACAGGAACAGGCCAATCCAGGTGTACAGTTGATCCAGTGTGAAGGTAATCATAAAGAAACAGGCAAACCGCTTTTGGCAAGCCAGGCCGGTTTATTGTGCCAGGTTGGGGATGGACACAAACAGTTCGCGAATGTAATCAGTAAGCGAACCGATCATCCAGGGCCCCAATAGCACCAGGACAGCACCTACGGCCAGAATTTTGGGAATGAAAGACAGCGTCATTTCGTTGATTTGCGTTGCCGCCTGGAAAATGGCAATAACCAGACCCACCACCAGCGTGGTAATCAGCAGGGGGGCTGCCAGCGAAAAAGCCAGACGTAAGGCGATATACGTCATTGACATGATGGATTCTGAAGTCATGCAAATTCCTTGTAAACAGGTACGGGCCGTGATTATTGGTAAAAGCTGCGCGCCAGGGAGCCCAACAGCAAATGCCAGCCATCAGCCAATACAAACAGCATGAGTTTGAACGGCAGGGAAATAGTAACCGGTGGCACCATCATCATACCCAAAGACATCAAGACGCTGGCAATCACCAGGTCGATAATCAAAAACGGGATGAAAATCGTAAATCCGATCTGGAAAGCGGTTTTCAGTTCACTGGTCACGAAGGCCGGAATTAAAATACGCATCGGTACGGCTTCGGGACTTTCAAATTCATTAATATTGGCCATATCGGCAAACAGCGCCAGATCGCTTTCCCGGGTTTGTCCAATCATGAAGGCATGGATGGGGCGGGAGGCCCGTTCAACAGCCTGCTCAAAGGTAATCTGGCCGGCATTCAGGGGAGCATAGGCATCTTCGGCAATCTGGTCCAGCACCGGTGACATCACAAAAAAAGTCAGGAACAGGGACAGCCCGATAATCACACTATTGGGCGGGGAAGCACCGGTGCCCAGTGCATTGCGCAACAAACCCAGCACAATCACGATGCGGGTAAAACCGGTCATCATTAAAATGACGGCAGGCAAAAAGCTTAAGCCGGTTAGCAAAAGCAGGGTTTGCATGCTAAGTGAATAGGTTTGCGAGCCGTCGGGGTTGCTGGCGCTGGTTAAGGCCGGCATGGCCACCTGGGCAAATGCCGGATCGGCCATTAACAATAAGGCGGGCAACAGGCAAACCAGCAGCATTTTAATGGGTAAATGCCGCTTCAGGGTATCACGAAAAGTCATTTTTCCTTCAGGGGAAGCGGACGTGGCTGGCACTTTGGCGGATGATGAATGGCCAGTCGTATCGCTGTCATGCGTCTCGTTTTCAGGTGGGGTTTCAGGGGCTGGCATCTTATGCAACAGATTGATTTGCTGGGCAGTCACACCCAGCACCAGTTGCTCGTTACCGGCTTGCACCACCACCACCTCTGTTCGTGGTCCCAACGGTGTGCGGGAAATAACCGGCAAGGCGGAATTTCGTCTTATTTTTCCCAAGAGCCCGGTTTTGCGGGCCACCATGCCAAACAGGATAATACAGAACAGTACCAGCCCAAGCGCGGCAAAAACCCGGATAATGGCCAGTTGATCCATCGTTATCCCTTAATTCTGGCTAACCGCAGTTTAACGGCGGTTGAAAGGGCGGTTCAGGCGGTTCAGACGTTCTGCCGGAGTGATGATATCGGTTAGACGAACGCCATAATTGCCGTTCACGCTTACAATTTCACCTTGGGCAATAAGCATGCCGTTGATCAGGACGTCCATGGGTTCGCCGGCCTGGGCGCTAAGCTCAACCACCGAACCCTGTCCCAGTTTCAGAATGTCCTTGATGGGCAAACGGGCACGGCCCAATTCAACGCTAAGCTGAACCGGAATATCCTTGATAAATGAAAAATCGGGGTGGATTTCTTCGGCTGGTGGGGCAGGATCAAACGACTCGAAAATGGAGTCGTGTGTTTGGCTTGCCGTTGCACTGGCCTGTTCGGCCATGGCTTTTTCCCATTCACTGGCCAGGTCGTCCTGGTTAATATCATCAGGTGGAGTAGTATTGCTCATGGTTTTTTCAGTTTAAATAGGTTTTTCAGCGTTAAGAGGAGCAGCGCTCAGCTCATGATCATCAAGTAAAATTTCATCATCAATGGTGGTCGTGTCTTCAATTACCACTTTGGGTTCTTCGGGTGTGTCAAAAGTTGGCAGTTCAAGACGCTTGATCACGCTTAGTGCATAGTGTTTGTTATAGGTGCCGTATTTGGCACTGATAACCGGAATGCCATCAACAGTGGCTTCTATCTCGGTGGGCAACCTGATGGGCAAAACGCTGCCTTCTTTCAGTGCCATTAATTGTTCCAGCGTACATTCGGCAGTGGTGAAGTTGGCCACCAGCTCTACTTCGGTCTCGGGTACCTGGCCCGACAGCTGGCGCAGCCATTTGTTTTCATTACCCTTGACGCTCTCATCCTGAAAAGGCTCGGTTAACAAGTCCTTCAGGGGTTCGATCATGGAATAGGGCAGGCAGACATTCAGCAAACCACCAATGGTGCCAAATTCGATGCGAATGGGGGTAACCACCACGACTTCGTTGCCACTGGCAATATTGGCAAACTTGGTGTGCATTTCAGAGCGCAAGTAGTGGTATTTGATGGGATAAACCGGCTTCCATGCATGCACATAGCTTTCCAGGGTATGCATGAGCAGACGATGAATGATGCGTTGTTCGGTCGCGGTGAAGTCGCGGCCTTCCACCCGGGTGTTTTGTTTTATCTGTCCACCAAACAGGGTTTCTATAATCAGGAAAACCAGGGTGGGGTCAAAGCAGAACAGGGACAGGCCGCGCAGGGGTTCGAGCCTGACCATGTTCAGGTTGCTGGGCACGGGCAGATTGCGTTCAAACTCGGCAAATGTCTGGATTTTAATGGGCAACACCGAAATATCGGCATTGCGTCGCATGAAACTGAGCAAAACGGCCCGCAGGTTGCGGGCAAATCGTTCATTAATCAGCTCGAAGGTTTGCATTCGCTTGCGAATGACCCGTTCAGGTGACGACAGGTCATAAGGGCGAACGCCATCGGGGTACACCGGCTCTTCAACCTCGATCTTGGGCGTTGGTGTACCTTCTATTTCTGCAAAAAGGGAATCTACCTCGTTTTGAGATAAAAACGTATCATAGGCCATTTTTATTGCACAACAAAATTGGTAAACAATACATCGGTAATGTGCTGAGTATACGCCTCTGGATAGAAGGCGGGCAGCAATACACGTTTGACCGCCTCTTTAATCTGGTCGGGAGTTGCTTTGTCATGAATGGTTTCAGGGTTCAGGGAAGACAGCTCGATGAGGATGCGACTGCGGGCTTCAGGCAGATACTTGGTTACCCGCTCCATGCTGGCCTGGTCTTCAAAGCGCAGGGTAAAGCCCACATACAGCACCCGTGAAAACCCGTTGCGGTTAAGGGTGACGGTAAACGGATCCAGTTCCAGGAAAATGGGGCTGCTACTAACCATGGGAACGTGCGGGGCGGCAACAGGCTGAGCAACCTGCTGGCCTTGTGTTGGCTGGACGGGCATCATTTTGCCCATGTAATACCACATGGCTGCACCCCCTATGCCAAGGCATAGAATGATGATGATGAATGTCTTGAAAAAAGAACCCGACTTCGGGCTTGAATTATTTGTCTCTTTGCTCATGAAAGGCCATTACCAAATCTAAAATAACACCAGGATCAGCGTATATTATCGCCCATAAATCATCAAGCCATTGCCTGGAATAAAGGGGGTTTTCTCCCTTTATAGACCATTTGACGGATTATGCCAAAATCGGGCCAAGGCTTGGCCGTCAGATTTTACCAGGCAAATGAACCAATCAGGCAAATGTCTTGATCAGTCCGTCATGTTGGCGTGGTTGCGTGGTTACGGATTCGCCAGCATCAGACAGGATGCCGGTGCCGCCTTCAAGGTGCCTGGTGGCACCTGCCGTCTTATTGTCTTCCATGAAGAAACTGTCCTGCCGGTCTTGCTGGTCGACATGGGCCTGTCCCAGGGAAAGCCCTTTTTCCTGCAGGGCCTGGTGCAAATCGGCCAGTGAATTTTCCAGTGCCTGGCGAACCGCGGCGTTGCTGGCCACAAAAGCGGCCTGGGCCACGCCATCCTGGATGCTGATGGACACTTTAATAGGGCCCAGCTCGGGTGGATCCAGTCGCATTTGGGCAATGTGCGTACCATTGGCCTGCTGCCTGAAAAACAGGCTGGCCTGGGTAGCCAGTTGCTGGGCCATGGCCTGAGACCAGCCCGGATGGTAAAAAGAGGTGCCAATGGAAATAAGCGGGCTGGCGGGAGCCTGCGCCGGCGTGTTGGCCGCCGTGGCGCTAATGGCCTGGCTTGCATTGGCGTTGATATTGGCGGCAGCAGCTTCAGACAGGGTATTTACAGCCTGGTTGAGCAATGGTTGGGGGGTGGTTTTAAAACCCGGGTTTCGAGGGTCGGTTGGGTCGGCGGTGACGGTATCGGGGGACAGGCGGCCAAACAGGGTATCGCGCACTTGATCGGTGGCCTCTTTGGTGGCATTCAGGTTGACGGCCCGGCCAGCCAGATTGTGTTTGTCGAGCGCAGCCAGCTGTTCAGCGTCAAGCCGGGTATTTTCAGTATTGCGCAAGGTATCGGCCTGCTCTTGCCCGGAACCGGCCAGCTTGTTTTTAACAAACTGTGCCAAAGCGCCCGAGGTGGCTTGTGTTTCCAGGGGGGCGTTAAACGGATTTTTACCGGACAGGCGACTGGCCAGGTTTCTTTGAGGTTCGATCAGCTGGCTTAACAGGGTATTTTCAAGCGATGGCATGCCGCCCTTGTCGCCTGTCAGGGCATCTGCCCCAGGGGAGCCTTGCTGAAAAAAGGCGTGTTCCGCCAGCACATTGACTGGCAATACTTCATTCGTGATTGGCGCGGCATCCGGGGCCTGTTCCGGCCTTGTCCGGTTTTCCGTATCGGCGGTATTGTCGCTGGCGGCTACCTGATCTGTCTGGCTTGTCTCGTTATCGGGTGAACTTGTGTTTTCCGTGTGATTGGTGGCCTTGCCATTGTCGGCCTTGCCTGAAGCCGGCTTGTTTTGACTGGCGGTACGGTTGATGCTTTGGCTGTTTTGGGTATTGCCTTGCGTGTTTGCCGGTGGGGAAGCGGGCTTGCTTTGCGACGCGGCAGGGGCCTGCATGGCCAGAATGCCTGAAAAGGTATTATTGGCGCCGGACGCCTGATGGTTGTCAGCCCCTTCCGTTTTCAGGAGCTTGCCGGTGCCCAGGCTATTACTGATTGTTGTCATTCTCATACCCATAAATGTTAACCACCTGACTGTTGCCGCCTGCTGGCTAAATAAGCACGTGCGGCAAACTCGTCGTTCATTTTCTGTTCTTGCCGGTTGGCAATTTTCAACTGTTCCTGTTTTTTGCGGTCTATCAGTGCCTGCATGGAGTTTACCTCACGACGGGCCTCAAACCAGGCTTCCCGTTCTTTTTCAACCTGTTTTTCAAGCTGCGCAATAATGACCCGTTGTTGCCCCAGCGCTTCTTCCAGGGTTGAAATGAACTTCTGGAAATTCACGCATTGAGCCGAGCTCATGCCTTCCTGCAGGCGGTTCTGAAGCCGGGCAATATAATCCAGCCGGTATTGCTCAAGCATTTCAAGCTGTTTGGTGGACTGGGTAATATTGGCTTCGGTTTGTGCCACCACACGCGCCCGATCGTCCATTTTCTGAACGGCCAGTTCATGCAGGGTCTCAAAAGAATCGCTATTATGGCTCATAAGGTCAGTCCTGCAAACAGACGGCCAAGTTCCCGTGTCGCTTGTTCCATATCAACCTTTTCATCAATATCCTGCATCAGGAACTTGCGCAGGAAAGGGTAGCGGTCGATGGCGGTGTCAATTTCAGGGTCATTGCCTTTTTTATAGGCGCCCACGGCCAGCAAGTCCCGGTTGCGCTGGTACATGGAATACATTTGCTTGAACTTGCGGGCCATTAGCATATGTTCCTTGCTGACCACGGCCGTCATTACCCGGGAAATGGAGGCTTCAATATCAATGGCCGGATAATGCCCGGTTTCGGCCAGCGAACGGGACAGCACCACATGGCCGTCCAGAATGGCGCGTGAAGAGTCGGCAATCGGATCCTGCTGGTCATCGCCTTCGGTAAGGACGGTATAAAAGGCGGTAATTGAGCCTGTGGTTTTTCCATTCACATTTTTACCATTGCCGGCCCGTTCCACCAGGGCTGGCAGGCGGGCAAAAACCGATGGCGGATAACCTTTGGTGGCCGGGGGCTCGCCAATGGCCAGGGCAATTTCACGCAAGGCCATGGCATAACGGGTTAAGGAATCCATAATCAGCAAGACATGTTTGCCCTGATCCCGGAAAAACTCAGCCAGCCGGGTGGCATACACGCAGCCCTGGATACGCAGCAGGGGCGACACATCCGCCGGGGCAGCCACCACTACAGAACGGTGCATGCCGTCGGCACCCAGGTTTTGTTCAATAAATTCTTTCACTTCCCGGCCACGTTCACCAATCAGGCCCACCACAATCACATCGGCCTTGGTGTAGCGGGCCATCATGCCCAGCAAAACCGATTTACCTACCCCGGAGCCGGCAAACAGCCCCATACGTTGGCCTCGGCCAACGGTTAGCATGCTGTTAATGGCGCGCACGCCGACGTCCAGCGGGGTGTCAATGGGCGCCCGGTCAAGTGGATTAATATACGTGGCGGCCAATGGTGCCGACCAGGCATTTTCAAATGGGCCAAGGCCGTCCAGCGGTTTGCCGGCGCCATCCACCACCCGGCCCAGCAAAGAAAAACCGACCGGCAGGGTGTGACCGCCCTGGTTGCTTAAATTGGCATAGGCATCATCATCCGCCTGCAAGGGAACCCGCGGAGGTAACGGGGCTTCAGCGGCTTCCACCCGGGCATTGGGCGGCAGGCCGGAAATATTGCCATAAGGCATCAAAAACAGGGTGTGCCCCTGAAAACCCACCACTTCGGCCTCGACCCATTGGTTGCCCACCATTTGAATACGGCAGGCGGCCCCCAATGGCAAGGCCAGCCCACTGGCTTCCAGCACCATGCCGGTGGCACGGATAATGCGTCCGGAACTGGTTTGGAGCGGACTGACCTCAACCCGGCTGGCAGCACGCTTAAGCTGGTCTTGCCAGGCGGCAATACCAGAAATGACGGGGGCTTTGGCAGGGGTGGGCGTGTTCACGGCTTACTCCTGTTTTTCCGGGTTGGCAGGCAGGCCAAGGCTGGCCAGTGCCTGTGTCCAGCGGGTTTGCAAGGTGGCATCAATCTCGCCGTAGGCGGTTTGCACATACCAGCCGCCCGGTTCAATGCCGGGGTCTGCTTTCAGGCGAATATGGTCGGGCAGGGGCAGCTGACCGCTTTTTTCAATCAGTTCGTAATCCTCGGGGTTAAGCTGCACTTCCATGGCCTGGGTCACGCCCGGTGGCTGGGTAATGGCTTGCCTGATCAAGGGGATTAAATGTTCGGGGTGCTGTTTCAGCTCTTGCCCAATCACATGGCGGGCAATGGTGGTGGCCAGCTCAATAAGCGCCTGGCCCATGCTGGCATCCAGGCTGGCATATTGCTGTTGGGCCTGTTCGGCCAGGGCCAGCAAACGGGCCTGCTGGGAAGCGGTCAATTTGGCGGCCGCTGCCAGTCCTTCGGTATAGCCCTGTTCATAGCCGGCATCGTAACCTTCCTTGTTGCCGGCGGCCAATCCTTCGGCGTGACCGGTGGCATAGCCCTGTTCCTGGGCTTTTTGCAGGGTGTTTCTGCGCTCTTGTTCAAGCTGCTGCTGGCGTACCAGTTCCGGGTCGGGCTCGGCCTGTTGTTGCGCCTGCTGCTTTCTAAGCGTTTCAGGGTCAACAATCGTCTCCATTTTCCAGGGTGACCAGCCGCTGCCGTCCATAGGCGGCTGTTCCGCATTTTTCTTGAAAACCGGATCGGCAAGCACCAGGGTATCAGAAAGGTGTTTGGGCTTAGACGTAATCATCGTCAGAGGTTTTGCTTAGTGAAATCTGGCCCGTGTCGGCAAGACGGCGGGCAATACCGATAATCGCACGCTGTTCGGCCTGAACCACCGATGCACGGACGCGGTTCATATCCTGTATCTCGTCACGCAGCATTTGTGCCGCACGGTTGGACATATTCTTGAAGAAGCGCTCACGAACTTCCTCACTGGCGCCTTTCAGGGCCAGTACCAGCATATTATTGTCGGTAATTTCGGCCATAATGGTTTGCAGGGTAATATCATCCAGATCGGCCAGGTTCTCGAAGGTGAACATTTCTTCCTGAACGCGTTGTGCCAGCTCGGCGTCACGCTCTTGCAAGTGCGTAATCATGGAGGTTTCCAGGCCGGCATTCATGGTGTTGAGGATCTCGGCCGCAGCACGAACACCACCCATTTTGCTGCGTTTGGCGGTTTGACCGGAAAGCACGCTGTTGAGTACATCGGTCAGTTCGCGCAGCGCGGTTGGCTGTACCCCGCCAAAGGTGGCGATACGGACAATCACATCGTTGCGTACCCGTTCGGTCAGCAGTGCCAGGGTATCGGCCGCCAAATCGCGATCCAGGTGAACCAGAATCGTGGCGATAATCTGCGGGTGTTC
>WARP01000061.1_pt1 | contig 12730 bp, 8 predicted proteins | sample 4769151 | NCBI WGS metagenome assembly WARP01 (sample SAMN08893023, study PRJNA449175) | gut metagenome | isolation source: rumen sample fed with dry roughage | host: cow | place: India: Nagpur | collected 2016 | reverse complement strand
ATCCTGCCTTTGGTCGACGCATTGAATGCTTTGGGCGCCACGGCATTTCTTACCAGGGGAGGCCAAGGCTGCCCCCCTGTGGTGGTGAAGGGAGTCCTGCAAGGGGGGACGGTGACCATCGAGGGTAAAAACAGCCAATATGTCTCAAGTCTGCTGTTGTCCGCCCCTTTGGCGAAGCGTACAACGGTGATACAGGTCGTCAACGCCTTGGAAAAACCGTATGTTCAACTTACGCTCGATTGGATGAAGCGTCTTGGTATAGAAGTGGCAAATCCAGCGGACTATACGCAATTTGTTGTTGAAGGGGGACAGCAGTATCGATGTGGTGATTTTACAATACCCTCCGACTGGTCTGCAGTCGCCTTTCCGTTGGTTGCTGCTGCGATTACCCGGTCGGATTTGGTGCTTACCGGTCTGGACTTCTCCGATTCCCAAGGGGATAAGCGTGTAGTTGATATTCTCGCCCGATTCGGGGCGAATGTGTACAGGCAGAATGAGAGCGAACTGCACATTGTCGGAGGAGAAAGACTGAAGGGCGGCTTGACCATCGATCTTTCAGACATTCCCGACGCCCTTCCGGCTTTATCCGTTCTTGCGACCCAGGCTGAAGGGCGGACGGTATTTGTCAATTTGGAGCATGTCAGGCAGAAAGAGACGGACCGGGTGGCTGAAATGACTGCAAAATTGAATTCTCTCGGTTGTTCACTGCACATGGAGCAGGACTCTTTGGTGGTGGATGGCCCGACTGCTATTCAGGGTGGAATAGTCTCATCTTCAGGCGATCATCGTATTGCGATGGCTTTGGTGGCAGCCGGTCTTGCCTCGGAAGGCGAGGTTGTCATAACTGATGCACAGTGTGCCGATGTCTCCTTTCCGGGATTCTTCTCGAAGTTTGCAGCCTGTGGTGCCGGTCTTTTGATTGAGGAGGCGCAGGATTGAACACGAAGAAAGTAACGATCACCGATGTCGCAAAGGAGGCGGGGCTCTCCATAGCAACTGTCTCCCGGGTTATCAATCATGCACGAAATGTCGATCCTGAATCTGAAAAATTAATTCGTCACGCAATGAAAAAGCTAGGATATGTTCCCGCTGTAAAAAAGCAGAAACTCTCGTTGATGGCCTTGATAGTTCCAAGTCTGGAGAACCACTTTTTTTCGGCGGTTGTCGAAGGCGTGATGAGGGAGGCCAACAAGATGCTTTGTCATGTTGTAGTGTACTCCTCGAATGGAAGCGCCGAGCAGGAGGCCCAGTGTCTCATGCGTGCCGCCTCCCTTGGCATCTCGGCCCTCCTGTTCTGTCCTCTTTCCGATTCTTCGGCTGCTATGCTTCCAGATTTGTTCGACCCGGATTTTCCCCTGGTAATCGTGTATCGGAGAGATTACCTGAAGGGTGCAAGTCATATCTATTACAATAATGTGGAAGGCGGGTACATTGCAGCCAAGTACCTGCTCAGGGGCAATCATCGGCATATTGCCTTCTTTGCCAGTTTCTGGCAGCAACCCAAAGAGAGTATAGCCGACTTGATCGCGTATCTCGACCATCCGAACCGCGGCAGCTACTCATCACTGGACCGCCTCGAAGGATACAGGCGGGCTCTGGCGGAATTTTCGCTTCCTCTCGATCAATCGTTGATTTGCATGACCGGCTATGACTTTCCAAGCGGCTATGCAACAGCGAGGGATTTCCTCTCAAGACTGAGGGATTTCGATGCGATCATTTGCTGCAACGATGCGGTTGCAGCAGGCGTCCTGCAGGCTCTGGATGAACAGCACATCGCCGTTCCCCAGCAGGTTTCCATTCTTGGATACGACGATTCATTTCTTTCAGAAATTGCACGTCCGTCGTTGAGCAGCATTCACCAGGACCCTCAGAAACTGGGAAAGAGGGCGTTTGAGCAACTACAACTCATCCTGGGTGGAAAAAAGTGCGATGATATCATCCTGCAACCGAGTTTGAAAATCCGCAGTTCCTCACGGATGCGTGAACTTGACTGAAAACAATAAAAAAGCATACCAGAATTTCTGATATGCTTGCGAGCCGACTGTCAGGATTGAACTGACGACCCCGAGATTACAAGTCACGTGCTCTACCGCTGAGCTAAGTCGGCTTGGACTGTTGCAATATACCGACAGAAAAACACTCTGTCAAGCCATGCGAAAAACTCAGTGATGTCAGTTTTTTTCTATCAGCGGTTGACAAAAGATACAATACTTTGTAATGTACGGTTGTCTTTTGGCATGGAGAGGTTCCCGAGCGGCCAAAGGGGGCAGACTGTAAATCTGTTGGTTACACCTTCGAAGGTTCGAATCCTTCTCTCTCCACTTGGAGGCCTTCTTCTTTGAGGAAGGCCTCTTTTCCGTTCTCTATGATGAAAGAGGTGCTGATGCGTTGTTTTTATGAGAAAGGCTTGGCGTTTACCTGTGTTTCCGGTTGCAATTATTGTTGCAGTTGTGAGCCCGGTTATGTGTTCCTTTCCCAAGAGGATCTACAGAGGCTCTGCGCATTCACTTCGATGGACGAAGAACGTTTCATCCGCACCTATTGCCGTTTGGTGAACATGGGCTCATTCAGTATGGTCAGTTTGCTGGAAAAAGAGAATTACGACTGTATTTTCCTTACGAAACAGGGTTGTTCGGTCTACGAAGCGAGACCCAGACAATGTCGCACCTATCCTTTCTGGAGGAGCGTAATGGAAAACGAAGAGAGTTGGGAAGCAGAGAAGGCATCTTGCCCGGGAATCGGTAAAGGAAAGGTCTACTCAAAAACGGAAATCGATGAGATTCTCCGTCAGCAGACCGGACAAGAACCGATTATCCGTTTGTAGGGCATCCTATGGCAAAAGTGTCCGATTCAGTCCTTGAGCAGATCAAGGCACGCATTCCCATCAGTGAAGTCGTCTCAGACTATGTAACCCTCTCATCCAGAGGAGGCAGGCTTTGGGGCCTGTGTCCCTTTCATCAGGAAAAGACGCCTTCATTCTCCGTAGTCGACGACCAAGGCTTCTACTACTGCTTCAGTTGCAAGAAGGGCGGGTCCATGTTCGACTTCGTCATGGAGATGGAGAAGGTCCCGTTCATTGAATCGGTAAAAATCCTTGCAAAGAAGGCCGGCGTCGAACTTGCAGAGGAGAGTCCGGAGGATAAGAAGTCCAGGGATCTGAATGAAACGCTGTACGACCTATACGACAAGATAGCAGGCTCCTTCCATTTTTTGCTTATATCATCACCACAAGGCGAGCATGCCAGGGCGTACCTGCGCGAGCGAAATGTGTCAGAGGCCATGTGGGAAACCTTCAATCTCGGCTATGCTCCACAGGACAGCTCCTGGTTGTATACCTTTCTTACAAAACGGCATTACAGTGACGAACTCTTGGCAAGAAGCGGTCTGTTCAGCCAGAACAATCCAACGTATCCGTTGTTTCGCGACCGGCTGATGTTTCCGATCCGCAGCTGGCAGGGTAAGACGGTGGCCTTCGGAGGCCGGGACCTTACCTTCACTTCAAAAGCAAAATACATCAATACCCCTGAAACAGCAATTTATAGTAAGAAACACCATCTGTTTGGTCTTTATGAGTCGCTCGATACGATAAAAAAAGGGCAAAAAGCCATCCTGTGCGAAGGAAATTTCGATGTGGTGGCTTTGCACCAGAGCGGCTTCACCAATGCCATGGCTCCTTTGGGGACCAGCTTCACCGAAGAGCAGGCCAAGCTGCTGCGCCGTTACTGCACCTCCGTTGAAATTCTCTTTGACAGTGATCGGGCGGGACAGAGTGCAACGGCAAAATCGCTGGTGATCGCCCAGAATATCGGCATGGAGAATTCGGTTCTCACCCTGGGCTCTGCGAAGGATGCATCAGAGTTGGTGCAGCATGAGGGTGAGGAGGCTCTGAAAAGAGCATTACAACAGCCGCAGCAAGGGTTTCGTTATCTTGTAAACAATGCCGTAAACCAGTATGATATACTGACGCCCAAAGGCAAAACCGCGGTATTTAACGCTGTGAGACCATATTTGGACGCTACTGTGTCGTCTATTGAGAAGCAAGATCTGATCAAGGGACTGGCAGCAGTTTTGAATGTTGACGAATCGTCGATACTTGACGATTATTCACGGAATGCTCCTGCCGCAGTGAAAACGGTGGTGGCAACAGGAGAGACGCGGGTCAAACCACTCAATCCTGCAACAATCTCCGTGGATTTGTATGCGATGTTGACATTGGTCAATAATAGGGAGTTATACCTGCAGACACGGTATAAGATTGCTGTTGAGGACTTGGAAGATACAGAAGCAGAAGCACTGTATGACGTATTGGAGGAAGCTGCGAGAGAAGAAGTCGGCAAGCATGATGAATACATCCTGCAAATGATAGATGATGAGCAGCTTCGCAGCGATGTCGCTTCATCCTTTACCATGGAGGAGTTCAAGCTTGCTCCCCAACGAGTGCTCAATGAAGCGGTGAATCGGATTCAATTGAGGACGTACGAGAAAAAGCGGTTGAGTAATAAACGGCTCTTGGATATCAGTCTCTTGGATGGTACCGGGGATGAAGGAATTGAGGAATTGCTTCGGGAAAAGACGGAGATTGATGCAAAGATTGCTCAACTCAAGAGAATTCTCGAGCAGGATATTTAAACAGGGTAGGTAGATAATACAGATGCTTGATGAAAACATTTCGCAGGCCATAGTCAAGGACATGGTGGCGCGTTCAGCAGAGACCGGACATGTGACGAAAGAGGATATCAGAAAGGCTCTTGGTACACAGAATGCCACGGATGAGGCTGTCGATGAAATCATGCAGACCCTCAGTGAATTGGAGATAATCGTTACCGAAAGTGATGAGGCTCCAGCTGCAGGTCTCTACGCCGAAGGACCGTCCGAGGATGAAATCGATACCGACCTGGATGATGAGCCGGACGATGTCGACCTGCTTGAGGACGACCTTGAGGACGATCTTTCCGTTGACGCTCTGATTGATGACTTTTCCGACCATCACGATGATAAGCCTGAAGCAAAAAAAAGCGGTGGCGAGGAAAGTGATGACGAAGATGAGGAAGATGATGCTGTCCTTGATGATGATGATGAGGAGCAGTCTCCCTCGATGAAACATGCCTGGAGCGGCATGGGAACCGATGATGATACGGTAGGTGGCAGCGACCACTTTGTAGATATATCCAGTCTTGACGACCACGACGGCGACATCGAACACATCCGTCACAACACCATATTGGGAACCGATAAGAGTGATTCAAGTGGTGATGACCCTATTCGCCTCTATCTGCGTGAGATCGGCAAGGAGAATTTGCTTACTGCAGACCAAGAGGTTGAGCTCAGCAAGAAGATGGAAGACGGTGCCTTGATCATCAAGGAGGTCATTCAGGAAAGCGGGGTTTTAATCACCCGTTTCCATGAGATCGTCAAGACGCTCAATACCAAGATTGAAGGCCAGGAAGAAGAGTACAACGCCAAGGACTACAAGGAGCTTGTCACCAACCAGAAGCGGTTCACCCAATTCTACAAGGAACAGATAAAGGATGTGCAGGCGGGCCTGAAGAACTATATTGCAAAGAAAGAGCAGATGATCAGCAGCGGAGAGGATGTACTGCATGATGAGGCGTTGATCAAGACGCGCATCACGTTGCTGAAGAAACTTGCGAAAGTGGATTTGCAGCCCGAGGAAATCACCTCCTTCACTCACGATTTCGTCGATGCAGAGAATAGGATTCGTTCCTATAAGGAGAAGAAACAGCAGCTTGAGAACAAGTTGCATATTTCTTCGGCCAAGGAATTGAGGCAGCTCGGACGCGATCTGGCAACCCAGTCCCGAAGTGCAAAAATCGAAGAGGAACTCCATCTTTCCAGCGACACCATCAAGGATCTGATCCGTGAACTTCAGCTTACAGAGAAGGATTTGAGACAGATTGAGTATCAGTTCGAGGAGACATGCGATAACATCCTGCTACACTCCACCAAGATCAAGTACGGCCAGAAGATGATGAAGGATGCCAAGGACCGATTGATCCGGGCCAACCTCAGGTTGGTCGTATCCATTGCAAAGAAGTACACCAACCGTGGCCTGCACTTCTTTGATTTGGTTCAGGAAGGCAACATCGGCTTGATCAAGGCCGTAGAGAAATTCGAGTACCGCAAGGGCTTCAAATTCTCCACCTATGCAACCTGGTGGATACGGCAGGCGATCACCCGGTCTATCAGCGACCAAGCCCGTACGATCCGCGTTCCTGTGCATATGATCGAGCAGATCAACAAGGTGGTCAGGGAGTCGAGAATGCTCATGCAATCGCTTGGTCGTGAACCTACCGACGAGGAAGTTGCTGAAAAGCTCGGCTGGACGGAGAGCAAGGTCAAGGCGGTGAAGAACGTCGCCCGTGAACCGATCAGCCTGGAAACCCCGGTGGGCGAAGAGGAAGACTCGTTGCTTTCCGACTTCATCGAGGACAAGGAGGTGGAGAATCCAGCCACCCAGACCGCATACTCGTTGCTTCAGGAACAGCTCAAGGATGTGCTTGCAACCCTTCCTGCACGTGAACAGGAGGTCCTGAAGATGAGATTCGGCCTCGAGGACGGATATTCATTGACACTGGAGGAAGTTGGATTGTATTTTGAGGTGACCAGGGAACGTATCCGCCAGATTGAGGCGAAGGCACTCAGGAGGCTCAGGCATCCCAAGCGTAGTAGAAAATTGAAGGATTTCATTTGAGATACAGGGAGAAGATGATGGAAGAAGCAGAAGTATTTGCAAAGCTCAGCCAATTGCAGGAGGACCTGACCTTACGGTTTGCCCTTGAGGATGAGATTGTCAAGTTGCCCAGAGATCTGAAAGTCAAGCAGGAACTGCTGGACAAGATCAACTTGGAATATATTGATGAACATGCCAGAAGTGAAACAGCCAAGGATGATCTCAGAAGCCTGCGCATCCAGTATGATGATGCAGTACATGCCCGTGAGAACTCCGAGAAGCAGATGGAGTTGATCTCTACACAGCGCGAGTTTGAAGCGCTCGAGAAAGAAATCAAGGATGCATCTGCAAAGGAGCAGAGTCTGCTCAAGCAACTGCATGTCAAGGAGAAGCAGGTTCACGAATTCAGTGACCGTCTTACCGAGAAAGAGCAGTTGATGATGCTGCAAAAACAAGAAGTTGACAACGAGGCCAGTAAAATCGAGGCCTTGCTCTCCGACAAGAGAAACCAGCTTTCCAAGCTTGAGACCAAGTGCGAGCAGTACATCAGCGGCGATATAACCGAAGACCTGTACAACAAGTTCTGCAATATTGTGAAGAACAAGAAGGGAAAGGGTATTGTTCCCATCCATGGCTTGGTTTGCCAGGGGTGTCACATTGTGCTTCCCATCCAGTTCGTCAATGTTGTTCGTTCGGCAAAGGAGATCGAATTCTGTCCGTATTGCAGCCGAATCCTCTACTATGAAGAGGTTGAGGGTGCCGACGAGCAGTTCCGCAAGAGAATCGAGGATATTGAGATTGAAGAGGGCGGCCTTGCCGACTTTGTCGATTCCAGTGAATTCGACGACCTTCTCTAGGATTTTTACAAGGTGGGCGAGATGATCGCGGGCGGTCGAAAGGCCGCTTGAGGAAAGTCCGGGCTCCATAGGACATGATGCCGGGTAACACCCGGGAGCGGCGACGCTATAGAGAGCACCACAGAAAATATACCGCCGAGCGATCGGTAAGGGTGAAATGGTGGGGTAAGAGCCCACCGCACTTCTGGCAACAGAAGTGGCAGGGTAAGCCTCGTCAGGAGCAAAATCAAGCAGCAGGTTGGGTGGTCCGCCTTGAGCCTGCGGGTCGGTTGCTACAGCGTCTTGGTAACAAGAAGCGTGGATAGATGATCATCAGATACAGAACCCGGCTTATTGCCTGCCTTGTTTTTTTTGCATAGTGATAGGAGAACAGAGGATGATGAGATCGCGTTATTGCACCCTTCTTCTGTTCTCTTTTTGTTTGCTCTTTGCAGGTTGCAGGAAAAACGGTCCTTCGCTTGACCAGCTTGCCCTGCAAGGTGATTTTGAGAAACTCGAGCGTGCAGCCAGCGATGATTTCTCTGCAACCTATCAAAAGAGCTCGCTCTACTATGTTGCATTGGCCCAGGAACGTCTTGGAAAACTTAAGGAAGCTGCATCGAGCCTGCACTTGTATCTGGCCATGACAGGGAAACAGGGTGCTTCGGCAGCGGCTGCACAGCTTGCCGTGCTGTTGGGCAACCGGGTTGGGGATGCCGAACTTGTCATCGACATGGGTCTGCTGCTTGAAGAGAAACAGGCCTTGGATGAGCGGACAGCAAAAGAATTGTATCAGGCGCTGCTTTCCAGGACAAGGACCGATGACGCCCATAGAATCTTTACCACGTATTTGAAGGAGACCATCGACAGCTTCGCCTATGCAACGGTATTAGTGGAAGCCAAGGCCTCTTTCTCGCTGGTAAAACAAGCGTTTTCTTCACTGTCGGACGAGCATGCGGTAACCCTGCTGCAGTATGCCTCCAGCATGGAGAACGGTGTCCAGCGTGCCTATGACTACTTCGTGTTCGCTCTATCGTATGAGAACAGGATTCTTGATGGCACAATGAAGAAAAACCTGTATACTGCCCTTGCCCGGTTCGCCAGCCAAGCCGACCAGCGCGTTCAGGCAAACAAATACCAAAGCTTGGCAAACACATTACCATGAACAAGGATTATGCTATGCAGATTGTAGATACTATCGCCGATGACCTGTTGATGATTCAAAATCCAGCCCGCTATACGGGTGGGGAGTTCCACTATGGAGAGAAAGACCTTTCGAAGGTGAATCTGTATACGGCCATCTGCTTTCCTGACTTGTACGAGATTGGCATGAGCAACAATGCAGTGCGTATTCTTTATGACTTGCTCAACAACATGGAAGAGGTCTACTGTGACAGAGTCTTCTCCGTTGCCCATGACTTTGAACAGTTGCTTCGACAGAAACAGATCCCCCTGTATACCTTGGATCTTCAGAAGCCGCTTTCCGAGCTCGATATGCTCGGCATCTCCATCGGGTATGAACTCTGTGCCACCAACATTTTGCAGGTTCTCGAACTTGGCTTGATTCCCCTGCACGCCGTCGACCGAACCGACGAGCATCCGATTGTCATCTGCGGCGGACCCGCTGCAACCAATCCACTTCCATTCGCTCCTTTCATGGACTTTGTCTATATCGGGGAAGCGGAGGGTGGACTGGAAGAAGTGGCCGGACTTTTGCTCGAAGCAAAGAAGCAGCATAAGAGCAGAAGTGAGAAGATTGCGTTGCTTAAAGAGCTTCCCTATCTTTGGTACAAGGGCAAAAAGCTGGCATCCCGTTTCATTGATACAACCTTTGCAACACCCGGGAAGCATACTTATCGTCACTATGTGGTTCCCAACTTCAAGGTCGCCCAGGACAACGGGGTTGTGGAAATCATGCGCGGTTGTCCCAACAGCTGCCGTTTCTGCCATGCAGGCCAATACTACAAGCCATATAGGCAGAAGCTGTACAGCACCATGGCCGAGCAGGTCGAACAGCATGTAAGCGATTTCGGCTATCGTGAGGTGACGCTCTCATCACTATCCAGCGGGGACCATCCGTACATAAAGGAGTTGATTGAAACACTCAACACCGAGTACTCACAGAGACATGTCTCTTTCTCACTTCCCAGTCTGAAGGTGAATTCCTTCTCGTTGGGTATTCTGGAACAGCTTTCCGAAGTCCGTAAAAGCGGGCTGACCTTTGCCATCGAAACTCCAAAGGAAGCCTGGCAGCGTGCCATGAATAAGGAGGTTCCTCTTGAGCAGGTCATTGAAATCGCCCGAGAGGCGAAGAGCAGGGGATGGAAGCTTGCCAAGTTCTACTTCATGATAGGGCTTCCCTTCGTCGACCGCGAGGTTGAAAACCAGGCTATCGTCGATTACGTCGGTGCCATCTTCGATGCTACGCGTCTGTCTATGAACATCAACATCGGGACCTTCATCCCCAAGCCACATACACCGTTCCAATGGTGCAGCCAGCTGACGCCCAAGCAGTCATACGAGCAGCTCTCTTCACTGAAGAAAGCAATTAATGAGCGTATCAGAGGGTGCAAGGTGAGTTATCATGAGCCCAATATCAGTTATCTGGAGGGGTTGATAAGTCGCGGTGATGAGCGGTACGCGGAGGTCATAGAATCTGCCTATCGCAAGGGTTGCCGTCTGGATGCATGGGACGAGCATCTGAAGGCAGAGCTGTGGATGGAGGCGATCAAGGAGGCTTCCTACAACCCTGATACCTGCATCTTCGATCCGTACGGCTTGAACGAGGACCTTCCCTGGGACTCGGTGAGCATGCGGGTCAGCAAGAAATTCCTCAAGGATGAGTATGAAATGGCCAAGAGCCTGCTCTTGACCGAGCGGTGCTTTGAATCATGCAACCATCTCTGCGGTGTGTGTTCTAAGGTCACCGAAGTCATGGATACCACGCATAAGGACCCGATACTCGAACAGGTCAGGAACAAGACCTTGGCAGTCGAGCCGAAGGTGGAGACGGTGGAGAAGACGGTACAGGCTCTGATCACCTACCGAAGGTTCGGCCGATCGCTCTATATAAGTCACATTCATGCCATGCGCAATTTTGAGATGGCTTTCCAGCGTTCCAAGGTGGGGGTGCAGTTCACCCAGGGATTCAATCCCAAACCCAAGCTTGAATTTGTCAATCCGCTTTCTGTCGGCATCGCAGGAGATGAGGAAGTGATGCTTGCCGAGTTGATTGATTTCGAGGGCCTGACTGAATCTGAAGTCAAGAAGAAACTGAGCTTGGCCCTGAATGCCGGGTATGAGATTAAAGAAGTGATCTTTCTCCGACTCGACAAGAAACAGACGTTGGCGAAGTATCTGAAGGGCAGTCTCTATATCATTGAGACCCGTGCGGATGAAGAGAGCCGTTTGATATTGGAATCGTTCTGCAACCAGGAATTGAAAGATGTGGTTGTGCGCAAGGAAGCCGAAGGTTTGTTCTCCGTCCGTTTGGAAGGTGAGAAGAACTTGGTAAAACTACTCTTTGGCAGCGAAACTGACAAGTTTGCACTTGCCAGCCGTCTGCGTATAACAAGAAGGGCCCTGTTCGCCGGTTCCTGGGAAGTCTCCTATCCTGCTTTCTTCACTTCGCTCATGAAGGAACAACGTTCAATTCAGTAATCGTTCGATATGTGGAAGGGCCTCCTGAGGTCCAACCATCATCAGGATGTCATCGGCCTGCAGGCCGAAATATGGGCCAGGGGAGAGGGTGATTGCACCCTCTCTTCTTACTGCGACCACCGTAGCACCGGTTTCCTGCCAGAAATGCAGCTCACCCAGGGATTTGCCGATAACTGTACTCGATTGATTGACTGTATAGCTGAAGACCGGGAAAGGATTGGACTCTGCAAAGCGGGAATTGATCGTAAACAACTGTTTTGCAAGGGAGAAGAACTCTCTGTCCAAGGCTTCATGTTCATCAAGGAGCGTACGCATGCGCTGCAGCAACTGTTTCGATTCATCGTGCTTGTCATAGGTCTCGATAAATGTCTTTGCTTGTTTGCGGCTTTTTACCTTGACACCGCTATTGTGCATGACTTCCACCACGCCTTGTTCCTCGAGGATGGCGAAGGAGCGCCGAATGGTCTCAGGCGACACTCCGTATTCGCCGCTGAGCAGCGTTCTCCCGGATAATTTCACCCCTTCGGCCAACTCCTCGTTGGCGATTCGTTTGGCGATATCCACAGCAATCCTTTCATAAATGGCGCTCTTTTCCCGTTTGCTGGTACGGTTTGGCTGCAATGGTTCCATCATCGCTCACTCCTCATGCTGTAAACGCCGCTCGGCTTTGATCTCCTCCCAAAGCCGGTCCATCTCAGCAAGGTTCTCTTGGTTCAGCTGCACGCCTTCAGCTTGCGCTCGTTGGTAGAGGGCATTGAACCGACTCCTCATTTTTTGATTCGAGCGGTGCAGGGCCAAGGAAGGATTGAAGCCTAAAAAGCGGCAGAGGTTCACCGCTGAGAAAAGCAGGTCTCCCAATTCCATCTCAAGATCCTCTCTCTCATCGCGGGGGTTCCTATATGCTTCAACGACTTCAGCAAGCTCTTCCTGCACCTTGTCGAACACTCCTTGGGCATCGGGCCAGTCAAAGCCTGCCTTGCGGATTTTCTTCTGGATTTCATTGGCCATTTCCAAGGGGGGAAGGGAAGGGGGGACACGACTGAAGAAATCATCCTTTTGATGGGTTTTTCCTTCAACATCAACTTTAATGGCATTCCATACATCTATCACTTCACTGCTGTTTGCAACTTTCTGGTCGGAAAAGACATGGGGATGCCTGCGGATCAACTTCTCGCACACCAGATTGAGTGCTTCGATACCGGCAGCAGGATCTGTTTCCTGATGCATTTCCAATAGCATCATTGCATTGAGAAGTACATCGCCGAGCTCCTCGCTCTGTCCTTCCTTGTCATCGGAAAGCACTGCATCAAGGTATTCATACGTCTCATCGATGAGGTGTGTCGAGACTTGTTTGGGGCTCTGCTCCCTGTCCCAGGGACAGCCTTGCTCGCTGCGAAGCAGGGTGACAATTGCAAACAACTGCATCAGGGCATCCTGAAGGGTGGTTTTCTTTTCATAGGTGAAGTCAATCATGTGTACGAGTATACCTGTTAACGGCAATCTTGAGAACAGAAAAGGCAAAGCCTCTTGACATGATGTTATA
>WARP01000114.1_pt1 | contig 12747 bp, 14 predicted proteins | sample 4769151 | NCBI WGS metagenome assembly WARP01 (sample SAMN08893023, study PRJNA449175) | gut metagenome | isolation source: rumen sample fed with dry roughage | host: cow | place: India: Nagpur | collected 2016 | reverse complement strand
AAAACAAATCCAAAGAAATACTTAACCATTAAAGTATTTTAATCTTAAAATCTTCTTTAACGATTAAAAATACTACCACATCCAAAATTCAAAGTTAAATAAAATTAAACCTTATTTAATTTCTTTTATCCTCTAATAAAATGAGGCATATCTTCAGGTAATACAATACTTAGCTCAACCAAGCCTGCAAATTCGCCTTTTTCATACCAAGGCATTTGATAGATTAATTTTTTTTGACCTTGTTTCTCGATAGTATAAGCATTAATATTTTGATTTTCCATCATAGATTTGATAGTGTTTTGTGCTTTTTCTCCATGACAAGCCAATAATGCTTTGCCAATTAATTCATATCCCCCATAAGCTTGAAATGTATTAGCACTCTTGTCGTTCATTTCAATTATTTTTCCTTCTTTATCGCTAACAGTTATTGCTATTGGTAATTCTTTTGCCCAGTTTTCCATATTATTTTGTTTTATCTTTTTTTGTTTTCTTTTTCTTTGGCTTTGCTTCAGGAAGCTCTTGATATGTTAAGGTAATTAATTCTCTGATTAAGGATTTATCATCTAAATTCTCAATTAGTAAATGAGGTTTCGCATTAGGATAGGGTTCTACCAACTCAGCCTTTGGAATAAGACTATATGCCTTGTCCGTTTTCTTTAAAATAAACCTATCGTCTGCAACAAAGGCTATAAATTTCTCCTTATAATAGACTCCATATTCCCCAAACATCTTCTTATAGGATATATCACCAACGTGTTTAATTCTTTCGTAAACGAATTCCATAAATTCTGAACTTGATGCCATAATATTTATAGTTTTATTTATTTAAATTTCTTCTTCAATTATATGCGTTGTTTCTACTTTATTGGCTTTTATCTTCTTCTTATACCTTATCTTTGCTTTAGAAATCTGGATTAGAAAGAATATGATTAATAGGAAACCCAACATTATATCACCAAGAGCAATTCCTCTTGTGCCTTGAATTAGAATTGGTGAGATAAGGACAATTGACAAAGATGTAGAAAATAGGATAAAGCCCAGCCAACTTCCTTTATAAATAAGCAATAGGCCGTAATTTAATATTATATAGACAAAAAAGCCAATAAGATAATATAATCTAAAATCCATTATTCTGCTTATTAGATTCTCTCTGTAAAAATGAAGCACTTTTGGAAAACTATCACTCATTACAAAGTCTTTAATAGTATTGGGGAATAATCCGGAGAATAAATATAGGATTGAAATAAACGTAAAAAACAAGACACATAGAATAATAATTATTCTAAGCAATAAGGATGTTTCAAACTCTTTTTCAAGGTTTTTATTCTTTTTCATCTTCAAAGTCAAATTCCATTAATTTATTAATTATCTCTATAAACTCTTCAAGGCTATTTGATTCCAATAATAGTTTGTAATCATTAGGGCTAATTCCAAATCCTATTGAGAAATAAGTCCAAAACTCTTTTAGCTTATTTAATCTTATCGAATTGCTTATAAGCTCATTACTTAAATCCATTATTTTCTTTCTCTTATCAGTAGGCTTGGTCGATTTTATTTCCTCAATAAGTGTAGGATTATTTAAAACACCTCTGCCAATCATCCAAGAATTAATATTTGGAAAACGAGATTTTAGTTTATTAAAATCCTCCTTAGTTCTAATTTCTCCATTATAAACTAACTTGGTTTTTATTAGTGAATATGCTTTTTCAAAACTATCTAAATCTAATTGAGAAGAGAAATCTTCTATTCCTAATCTTGGATGAATTATCACAGAACTAATAGGGAGGGAATTGATAATAGGAATTAATCTAAATATATCTTCATTGGTATCATAGCCTAATCTTAGTTTTAAAGATATTGAACAAGGGCTTGCCTTGCAGACTTTATTTAGGATTCTCTCCAATTCTTCTGTATCTTTCATCAGTGCAGAACCCCTTGTCTTTCGAGTAATCCTTTTGACTGAACATCCAAGGTTAATATTTAATTCTCTATATCCTAAATTATAAACACCATTTGCCACCTCAATTATTCCCTTCTCATCATTCCCAAGAACCTGAGGTATTAGTTTAATATTATTCTTATTATTTTCAGGTAGAACATCTCTATACTTTTTCTTAGAGGTTTCATTATTCCCATGAGTTAAAGAAATAAAAGGCGTTACTGCCATTTCAAATGAATTAGGAAATATCTTAGAATAGGCATTTCTAAATTCATAATCAGTAAGTCCTTGTAAAGGAGCTAAAATAAATACATCCTTATCGTTAATACTCATAATATCCCTTCCATATATTACTTAGGGTTTTCTTTACTTCATTTTCCTTTGGATTATTCCCAGGCTCGTAAAACTTAGTTCCAAAAATCTCTCTTGGCAAGAACTCCATCTGAGCAAAATTATTTTCATAATCATGGGCGTATTTATAATTCTCTCCATATCCAATCTCTTTCATTAGCTCTGTTGGGGAGTTTCTTATATCCAAAGGAACAGGCAAAGAACCTGTTTTTCTAACAAATTCCATTGCTGCATTAATTGCAAGATAAGTAGAATTGCTCTTTGCTGAGGTTGCAAGATAAACTGCAGTTTGAGCAAGAATAATTCTTGCCTCTGGCATACCTATCTTATGAATAGCCTCAAAACAAGAATTAGCCATTAGAAGAGCATTTGGGTTTGCCATACCTATATCCTCAGATGCTATAATTAATAATCTTCTTGCTATAAAAAGAATATCTTCTCCTGAGTCTAACATTCTGGCTAACCAATAAATTGCTGCATTTGGGTCGGAACCTCTTATACTCTTGATAAAGGCAGAAATAATATCATAATGCATTTCTCCCTTTTTATCATAAACATTAAGATTCTGTTGTATTATTTTCTTTACAATTTCATTATCTATTTCAATATCCGAGCTTGTTTGAAGAGCTATTAACTCTATTGCATTCAATAGTTTTCTTGCATCTCCAGAACTTATTCTCAAAAGGGCTTCGGTTTCTTTTATCTTAAGGTTTCTATTTAATTTGTTTTGGTAATATAGTTTTGCTTTCTCTATTAATTGATTTAATTCATCCTTAGTTAGATTTTTAAGAATATAGACCTGACACCTTGAGAGCAATGGGGAGATAACCTCAAAAGAAGGATTCTCGGTTGTTGCACCTATTAGTGTAACTATTCCTTGTTCAACAGCTCCCAGCAGAGAGTCTTGCTGAGATTTTGAAAACCTATGTATTTCATCTATAAATAAAATACTCCCTTGATTATGTCTTGCTTTTTCAATAACCTCCCTAACATCCTTTACTCCAGAATTTATAGCACTTAAGGCATAAAAAGGTCTTAGAAGTTGATTAGCTATAATATTTGCAAGAGTAGTTTTGCCTACTCCTGGAGGTCCCCACAATATCATTGAAGGGATATTATTATTCTCAATAGCATTTCTAAGAATAGCATCTTTCCCAATTAAATGTGCTTGACCAATATAATCCTCAAGGCTGCTTGGCCTAAGTATTTCAGCAAGTGGTTGCATATTATTTGTATATTAAAAACACAGTATTCCTCTTATGTAAATCAATTTTTATCTTTTCCCATTCTTGTGCTGTATGTGAAATGATATTTTGTGTAGGTAACATTATATCTACTCCAACACAAATCTTAGTATTGGGATTTAAAATTGAAATCAAACTCTCAAGCATAGAATTATTTCTATAAGGAGCTTCAATAAATATTTGTGTTTGATTCTCTTTAAAAGCAATAGATTCCAAAGCCTTAATCCTTTTTGCTCTTTGAACCTTATCAATTGGCAAATAGCCAACAAAAGCAAAGTTTTGACCATTAAATCCTGAAGCCATCAAACTCATCATAATAGAGGAAGGACCAACCAATGGAATAATTTCTATCCCTTTGCTCTGAGCCATACTAACTATCATTGCACCAGGGTCAGCAACACAAGGGAGACCTGCCTCAGACATAAGTCCAATACTATTCCCTTGGCTAATAGGGATTAGATATTCTGAAATATCTTCTTCTTTAGTATGTTCATTTAACTCAAAGAATACAACCTCATCGAAGTTTTTATTATAACCTGCCTTTCTTAAAAATCTTCTTGCTGTGCGTATTTCCTCAACAATAAAATAATTACATTCTAATAATAATTCCAAATTCTTTTGTGGTAGAGATAAATTAATATCTCCATCAGCAATAGGAGTAGGGAAGAGAAATAAAACTGCTTTATTCATAGTTTTGCAAAGATAGTAATTCTAAATCTAATATCTAAATCCTATCTTTACAAATCTAAGCAAAACCGAATTTTATTCGTCTTCGGCGATTTTATTATAGTTTATATAGTTTTGCCATTTATCAATTACCTGTTGCATATCGTCTGGGATATTACTTTCGAAATGCATATTTTCTTTGGTGATTGGATGAATAAATCCTAAGGTTGTGGCATGTAGTGCTTGGCGTGGCAGAAGTTTAAAGCAATTTGTAACAAATTGTTTATACTTTGAATAAGTTGTCCCTTTAATTATTTGGTCTCCACCATAAGTTTCATCATTAAAGAGTGGGTGACCAATGGATTTCATATGAGCACGAATTTGGTGAGTACGTCCTGTTTCGAGTTTACATTCTATTTGAGTAATATATCCAAAACGGAATTTTACCTTCCAATGAGTTATTGCTCTTTTCCCATAATCCTCATCTGGGAAGGTAGTCATTACTTTTCTATCTTTAAGTGAGCGACCAATATAAGAATCGATTGTCCCTTCCATTTGGTCAAAATCTCCCCAAACTAAAGCATTATAAGTTCTTTCTATACTATGGTCATAGAATTGTTTTGCTAAAAGTGTTTGAGCTAATTCATTTTTAGCAACTATCAATAGTCCTGTTGTATTCTTATCAATTCTATGAACCAATAAAGGTTGGTATGGAACGCCATCTTTTCCGCTCTTTCCTTGGAAATGAAAGGTAAGTGCATTTAATAATGTGCCTGTATAATTACCATAACCAGGATGAACTACCATTTCACTTGCCTTATTAACAATTATAATATCTTCATCCTCGTAAATAATTTCTAATGGAATATCTTGAGGGATAATCTCAATTTCTCTCTTTGGTGTTTCTAAGAAAATCTGAACTATATCTCCTGGTTTAACCTTATAATTTGGTTTTACTGGTTTATCATTAACCTTAATACAATCTGCCTTTGCTGCTTGTTGGATTTTGTTTCTGCTTGTTGACTCAAGTCTATCCATTAAGAATTTATCAATCCTTAGAAGGCTTTGTCCCTTATCGACAATAATCTTATAATTCTCAAATAACTCTATTTCCTCTTCTTCTGATTGGATTTCTAAATTTTCTTCTATCATTTACCTATTTATAATTATTTTTCTTTGAGCTTTCGTTTGAGTTTTTTTATCAACTATACTTATTATATATACCCCTGGTTCAAATTTTGAAACATCTATCATTGATTGATAATTGCTTGAATAAACCCTTTGACCCATTACATTTATTATACTAATAAGGCTATTAGTATTTGAGGATTTAATATTTATATAATCCTTTGCAGGATTTGGATAAACATCAAGTTCTGTTATATTTTCAATCTCTTTTTCTATTCCTATTACTGAGTGATAACCAAAATAAGGTCTAATCATTAAAGATCCTTTGATAAAAGTCTTTTCCCAGAGGTTTGCCCAATTACCATATATATAATCTGAAGCATCAGTATTGCGGTCAAAGCCAATATTCAAATAATCGTTGCCCTTGGTTTGAAGACTAATAAAGAATTCTTCGGGATTTAAAACAATAGGGTTATCTAATATATATCTTGTAAACTTATTCAAGCCACTGGTTGTAGGAGTAAGAACATCGGAACGATAAAGAGTATCGTAAGGGAGATTATTATTTGAATTCCAAATACAAAGATAGAATGGCTTTTGATTAGCATCTTGATATGTAGAATTAAAATAAATATCTACAGCTGTTAGAGTGTCCGGAGCATTCAGGCTAAAGCCAACAGCAAGATTTGAATTACGAATTGGTTCTATCCCAAATCCATTTTCTGCAGTACCATCATCATAAGCATAATAATCCTCAAAGACTTGATTGAACTTTATTGTATCATTCAAAGGATGATTATCCTGACCTACTCCAAGTTTTAGAGTATGGATAATATCGAAACTATTCCATTGTGTAGTATCGAAGCTAAATTGGAAGTTTACTGGTGGTGAAGCATGATTGGGAGATGACTGATAAGATTTTGTTATTAGATATGGAGTAATATTCTCAAAACCTCCATCATAAGAAGCAACAAGATTATTATTCTTATCATATACAAAGTATTTATAAATAGAAACCAATGTTTCATTAAATAAATTACTTATCTTAATTCTCAAACTATCACCCATCTCCTCTTTTGAGTATTGTCTTGCTGGCATTGCCTGATATTTCTTAAGCATTGACCTTGCACCCTCAACAAAGGTAATATCTCTAAACGTATTATTTATACTGCTTCGATTATGGTCTAAATAAATATAATCTATATTCCAATGATCTGAATTTCCCACATAAGCAAAGGAAGGGTTAGCATCCAATGAGGCATAGTTACGAAAACGAAAGCGAAAATCTTTGCTAAGATAATTGGTATCTAAAATTGGAACTGTTACAAAGCGATAGAATATTGAATCATAGAAATAAATACTATCAAGGCTCATTCCCATTGTGCTCCATACAGTACTCCACTCTTCATTATAAGAGTCATAAAACTGTAGGATTAGAGAATCTTTTAAACTCGGTGTTGCTCCCAAACTCTCCCATAAAGGACCATAACCTCCCCTTGGCTGAAAGGTAAAACTAAGGATAATTGAATCGCCAATACTTAGTTTTTTAGCAGAAGGAGAAAAGACTGAATCTAATCTAATTGATTTGCTTGTTAGGGTATCAGCACTAAATCCTGTTGTGTTTGCATGTGAGTAAAGCAAGCCTTGACTATCTAGACAATCAAAGGTTGCAACGCCAACACTAATACTATTATAAGAATAATCAGAATTTATAAATACATTAGATTTTTCCCAAAGATTAGAATTTAGAGTTAGACTATAATCAGAAAAATCTTCAAAAAAAGGAAGAACAAGATTAGATGCTGATTTCTTTTCTTTTGTTATTAATGACTTATTGGCAGCTGGAGTCAATAAATACTGAGAATATAAATTCGAGCTAAAGCTGATTAATAGTCCTAAAAACAAAACCCTAAACATTAGTCCTTTCATTATTCTTCTTCTATTATTTCTTCAATTTGATTATCCTGCACCTTGAATGAGTTTAATCTTTGCTTGAAATTGGGTTTAGTATCATTTACAAAGGATAAATTTACTGTTGAACCAATAGTAAGTGATTTAACAGAAGGAGAAAAACTTACTACTCTTGAACGGGAAATATCCTTTTGACCTTCAAAACTCTTCCTCCCAATATTAAGCGATGATTCCCAAAGTTTTTTCTCTGCCTCTTGTTCTGTTAAACCTAATATATCTGGGATTTGAGTTATAGTATTTTCTGGATTCATTTCAATTACTAAATCAATCTCCTCTCCCTTGGATATCTGGGTTCCTTCTCCTATTTGTTTCCCTTTGTAAATCTGCTGAACTACAAGATTAGCAAAAGCTCCCTCACGAAATATTAGTCTTCTAACCCTAAGCCCTTTATTTACTAAAAGATTTACAGCTGCTCTAACACTTTGGTCAGTACAATCTGGCATTGCGATTTTCTCTCCACTATTAGAAGTAAGGATTAGATAAATCTTTCTTCCTTTCTTTGCTTTACTTTCTGGTTTTGGGTCTTGAGTGATAATCTTACCTGGTATTTCAGAAGGAGAGAATATTGAATCTATTACAATAATCTCAAAAGGAGACATTTCGCTTAATGCCTTTGCTTGGACTAATTCCATCCCTTCTATATTTGGAATAATATACTCTTTACCATGTCTTGTATATATATTTAGCAATTGAATAGCTATAAATAATAATACGACAAAAGAAGCTATTATCAGTCCTAAATGTTTAAAAAATACCTTGCTCTTTAAGAACTCTCCTAAACCCATATTGAATATTAAATATTTTTATTAATCTCTTCTCCCTAAGTAAATTGATATATAATATAATAAGGTAGCCAATGAAGATAATGCTGCAACAACATAAGTATAAGCAGCCGTTCTCAATGCATCTTGAGCCTTTGGATGAGATTCTCTTGAGGTAATAGCATTTCTATCCAACCAAACAAGAGCTCTTTGGGAAGCGTTAATCTCAACTGGGAGAGTAATAAAGCTGAAAAGGGTTGTCATTGCAAATAATATGATTCCTAATAATAAAAGATTTGGGAAGGTATTAACAAGCAACATACCTCCAAGAATTACCCACATTACCCATTGAGAAGCAAATTGAACTACTGGCACTAATTTGGAACGCATCATTAACCATGAATAAGCTGTAGCGTGCTGAACTGCATGACCACATTCATGAGCTGCTACTGCTGCTGCAGCAACACTATTGCCAAAGAATACATCATGGCTAAGATTTACAGTTTTGTTAGTAGGGTTATAGTGATCTGATAGCTGTCCTTGAACACTAACCACCTTAACATCATAAATATCATTATCTCTTAACATCTTCTCTGCAATATCCCTTCCTGTTAAGCCTCCTTGAGTAGGGATTTGCGAATATCTTTTAAATTTCGATTTTAAACTTGCGCTTATTAACCAACTTAGAAGTGCAGTCCCAATAAATATCACCCAATAAATGGTGCTAACACCCATAAATCCTGTTGTATTTTCCATATATTATTTTAGTTTTTAATTCTTGATTTCAAACGACAAAATTAATCATTTTCGTACACATAAACGCAAAACATTTGTTTTTGTGTATATTTGCACTCAAAATAATTTACTTATGATTAAATCAATGACTGGGTTTGGCAAAAGCCAAGCAAGCTATAAAAACAAGAATATAACCATAGAAATCAAATCACTAAATTCAAAACAAATCGATTTCGGCATAAGAATTCCTTCTAAATACAGGAGTTTGGATATCGATATTAGAAACCAAATTTCCTCCTATTTGGAAAGAGGTAAGATTGATTGTATAATTTACGAGGAGAATATCAAAAGCAATTTAGCCGTTAACAAAGAGAATTTTATTAGTTATTATAGAGAATTAGAAGAGTTGGCTGATTCTGTAAAGGCCAATAAGGATGATTTGTTTCGCTTAGCTCTTCAAAACTCAGAAAACAATTCAACTATTGAGAGCTTGGAAGAGGAGGAAGAAGATTTCATAATAATGCTTTTATTTCAATGCCTTAACAATATAAATTCATTTAGAGAGACTGAAGGACTTGCTATTGAAAAGGATTTACGTCTAAGAATTAGCAATATTTCAAAGGGGCTAAAGCTTGTTGATAATTTTGAATACAATAGAATAGATATAATTAAGGAGAAGATAAAACAAAGACTTGAGGATATTAATCTTGGAAACTATGATGAGAACCGCTTTGAACAAGAATTGATTTATTGGTTAGAGAAAATAGATATTACTGAGGAAAAGATTAGACTTGCTCAACATTTAGAATACTTTATTCAAACTCTTGAATTACCAAAATCTCAAGGCAAGAAGCTTGGATTTATTGCTCAGGAAATAGGAAGAGAAATCAATACACTTGGTTCAAAGGCAAATGATATAAATCTACAAAAGATTGTTGTAGATATGAAAGATGAATTAGAGAAGATAAAGGAACAGGTTTTGAATGTATTATAGGATTAAAATCATATTATTATTTATTTCTTTTCTAACCTTGTCGGTTAATCTTTTTTCCCAATCGGATGAAGAGATAAAAGCAAACTTGGCAAGGGAGTTCTTCTATGGGAACCAGATTGAGAAGAGCATTGATATTTACGAGGAATTGATTGATAAGAGGTTTGTAAATGAATATTATAATAATTTGCTTGAGGCCTATTACTCTAATCAAGAGTACTCAAAAGCCGAGAAGCTAATAAAGAAAACAATTAAGAAATTCCCTCAAGAATCAATATTTAGAGCAGACCTTGCATATCATTATCTTAGAGAAGGAGATAAAAGCAAGAGCGAAAAAGAGTTTAAAAACACTATTGAGTCATTGTCTGCAGATAGGCTTTCTATTAATTCTCTTGCTAACTATTTTGCAAGGAAGAATAATAATGAGCTTGTTGTGAAAACCTTTCTTAAGGGAAGGGAATTACTAAGGGATAATAATCTTTTTACCTACGAACTTTCTTTCTATTATCAACGTCTTGGGCTTTATGATGAGCTTTGCAATGATTACCTCAACCTTATTGAGAGTAATCCAATGATGATTCATCAAGTAAAGATATATCTTAATAATCTCATGCAGCAAGACCCTGAAAGCAAGCTTTTGGAAAAACTTAGGACGCCGCTATTGAAAAGAATACAAAAGAACTCCAATAACCCAGAGCTTACACATCTTTACTTTTGGCTTCTATTGCAAGAGAAGGATTATAATATGGCTTTTATTCAAGCAAAGAGTATTGATAAGAGGTTTGAAAACCTTAGCGGTAAAACTGTTTTCGAATTTGCTAATGTAGCAATTAATAATAATGACTTTAAAAATTCTTCTCAAGCTTTTTCATATATAATAGATAAGGGAGAAGATAACCCTTATTATATCCCTTCCCAAATTGGTTATCTAAATTCTCTCTTTCAAGCTTTAAAGGAGAAGACTGTCTATAACGATAAGGAAATAATAGAGATTAACAGTACCTTTGAGACAAGAATTGGACAATTAGGGGAGAAAGCAAATATATTTGAGATACAATACCAATATACTTACCTATTGGCTTATTATCTTTCTTCAAGCCAAAAGGCAGTTGATATTTTGGATGATTTAATTAGCTCAAGGAATATTAATAATCTTCAAAAAGCCGAAGCAAAGCTCTTAAGGGCAGATATTTTTCTAATGGAGAATGATATTTGGGAAGCCTCGCTAACCTATTCTCAGGTAGAAAAAGACTTTAAGAACGATGTGATTGGTTCAGAGGCAAAGTTTAAAAATGCAATGCTTTCTTATTATAACGGAGACTTTCTTTGGGCAGCCTCACAATTCGATATGCTACGTTCCTCAACCTCCAAGCTTATTGCCAATGATGCTATGAAATACTCCTTATTGATTGGGGACAATATAGATGAAGACAGTAGTTTCTCAGCTCTTGCCTATTATTCCAAAGCTGATTTCTATATATTTCAGAACAAAACCGATATTGCTTTAAAACTTCTCGACACCCTTAATCAAAACTATCTCTATCATCCAATTTTCGATGAAGTATTATATAAAAGAGCAGAGATTGCAATAAATAGAAATGAATTTTCCAAAGCCGATTCTCTTCTTAACCTAATCCTACTAAAATACCCAGAAGACTTAGTAGCAGATGATGCCCTAAACCTATTAGCAGAGCTAAGCTATGAGAGATTCAACGACAAGGAAAGAGCCAAAACCTACTACGAAAGAATAATAATAGAATACCCAAGCTCCCTCTACGTAACCAACGCCCGAAAAAGATACAGGGAACTCAACCAAAAATAAGATTCCAACCTAATTCACAACTAATTTCTTAGTTGTTCTGCCTTTATCGGTAATTAGGTTTACTATATAATTACCTTTTATAAGAGAGCTTATATCTATTATAGCTTCTTTTCTGTTTAGAGTTATTGCTTTTACTCTCTTTCCTAAAGCATCATAAAACTCTATCTCATTTATCTTTTCTTGGCTTTCAATATTTAATGTATTATCGGCTGGATTTGGATAGAGCTTTATGTTATTATCTATACTTATTTCATCCTCCAAACCTGAAGTCCTTGCAACTTTAAGTATTGGGAGAATTTCAATAAAGGTTTTCTGAAATATATTATAAACAGGGTCATCAGCAAATCTTATCCATTTATCATCTTTTTTTAACCATGGACTCTCCTCAAACCTGCAAGCTATTAATGTATCTGTTACTGTAGCCCAAGGGTCTGGATTATGATAGTCTATTCCTACAAAAATTGTATCATAAGGTAACCCTCTTGATGTGAGTTCGTGTTCCAAACATCCTGTTGAATCATATAAACTCCATGTACAAGGGTAAACAATAGAAAAATCTGATTGTGTTGAAGGAATATCTGCTGATAGATAAAAATCATTGACATTAATATTATTTCCAAACCAATATCTTCTATATCCATTTGAATCAATATTATTCCCCCATGTATGCAATGGGGCTTGTCCTAAGTCATTAAATCCTAAATCCATTACTCTAAAAAACAAATTGCCATAAAGAGAAGCGTTCATTGTCCCTGTAAACTTAACAGCTATTCCAATTACTGTAACAGTTGAATCAAAATAATATGGTTGTGCTATTCCCTGCACTCCATATGAATTACTTCCTGTTATAGGACCATAGTAAGAGCAAGGAGGTTGCCAAAAAGGGAAGCAGCTATCACAATATTTTGCTTTGTCATTATAATAGCTAATATCCATAATACTTATTGGGCATTCACTTAAATCATAAGGATGATAAACTATTGTATCATATTGTGTTTGTGCATTTATTTTAAATAAAGCAAAAACTAAGGCTATTGTGATGATTAACTTCTTCATAATCCCATTTCCTTTAATTCACAACTAATTTCTTAGTTGTTCTGCCTTTATCGGTAATTAAGTTTACTATATAATTACCTTTT
>WARP01001140.1_pt1 | contig 12805 bp, 9 predicted proteins | sample 4769151 | NCBI WGS metagenome assembly WARP01 (sample SAMN08893023, study PRJNA449175) | gut metagenome | isolation source: rumen sample fed with dry roughage | host: cow | place: India: Nagpur | collected 2016 | reverse complement strand
AAAAACATGCGGTGAATAAATGGTCTAATTCCCGCAAATTATGCGGCGAATATTTGTTATGCGGCGAAAAAGATGTATATTTACCGCATATTATGCGGTGATTATGTATATACATCAAAAAGATAACTGGACAGATTTCAAGTGGGATCACGAACAGATATTGCCATTACTTGGTAATGTCAGGCACTTACAGGGGAGGCTGATAGGTAAAATGGGGAATTTAGGATTCCGATTGCAAGAAGAAGCAATGCTTACCACACTTACGTTGGATGTGCTGAAAACTTCCGAAATTGAAGGCGAACTACTCAATAAAGAGCAGGTGCGTTCTTCCATTGCCCGTCGTTTGGGGTTGGAAGTTTCGGGCTTGGTTGATTCGTCACGCAATGTGGATGGTATTGTTGAAGTGATGTTGGATGCAACACAACATTATAGCCTCCCGTTGACGGAAAGACGTCTGTTCGGATGGCACGCCGCACTATTCCCTACGGGCCACAGCGGCATGTATAAAATTGAAGTGGCCAAATTTAGAAGTGGAGAAATGCAAGTTGTTTCGGGAGCGATGGGTAAGGAAAAAGTCCACTACGAGGCTCCCAAAGGAGGGTTGGTAGAAATGGAAATGACCAAATTCCTGCAATGGTTCAACAATGGCGCACAGGTCGACCCTGTGTTGAAAGCCGCCATCGCTCACTTTTGGTTCGTAACCATACACCCGTTCGACGATGGCAACGGGCGCATAGCCAGGGCTGTTGCCGACATGCAACTAACCCGCAGCGACGGTAGTCCGCAGCGGTTTTACAGTATGTCGAACCAAATACTTACCGAACGCAAAAAATATTACCAAATACTCGAAAAAACGCAACGCAGCGACAGCGATATAACCGAATGGTTGGTGTGGTTTTTATCCTGTATGGAAAGGGCTTTGCAGAATAGTGAAGATATTCTGAATGCCGTGTTGGTGAAAGCTAGGTTTTGGGATCGGCATAAGCAAACTAATTTAAACGAACGCCAGCGGTTGATCATAAATAAACTGTTGGACGGTTTTGACGGCAAACTTACCTCTTCCAAATGGGGAAAGATTGCAAAAGTTTCGTCCGATACAGCCTTGCGGGATATCCAAGACCTTATGGGCAAAGGAATTCTGCAGAAAGAGGCGCAAGGCGGGCGAAGCACAAGCTACGAATTGATTATTGATTAAAAAGAATATGATTTTGAATTTCTCTTTTGGATAATCATACTTTTTCACATAACTTCGCCGCTGCATTGGCGCCCTTCGGGGCTTAATAGGGAATGCCGTGAAAATCGGCAACAGTTCCCGCTGCTGTGAGTTCCATATATCTTTAGACACAATGTCACTGCCGATTTGGTTACGGTGGGAAGGCGTCAAAAGAGGAACGAGTCAGAAGACCTGCCCATGCCTCGGATTTTACAGACTACGGGCAATGGTCGGGTAATTTGGCGGTTTTCCATGGCACATTGTGTCCGCCTGCTGTAAAATTCGATTGTTTATTATCAACAATTAAACTGCAGCGAAATGGAAAAATTCCGCAAACAATTTCCTTCATTTTCTACACTGGTTATCCTGTGCTGCCTTGCCTTACTTGCTCTGCATAAACCTGCATATTCGCAGGAAAAAGGTGATAGTGCAAAAGTACACCTGATTCCAGAAGCCATTGTTTCGGCAAAAAAAACACAGGCAGAGATTGTTCCTGTGCAGGAACTTTCGGGTAAACAGCTACAAAGGCTGAGCGCTCATTCGGTTGCCGATGCTGTAAGGTACTTTTCGGGTGTGCAGATAAAGGATTATGGAGGGATTGGCGGGCTAAAGACCATTAACATCCGCAGCATGGGAAGCCATCACGTCGGAGTATTCTACGACGGGATAGAAATTGGCAATGCACAAAACGGAGTGGTTGACCTTGGGAAATTTTCGCTTGACAATATGGAGGCTATCTCCGTTTACAACGGCCAAAAGAGCTCTATCTTCCAACCGGCAAAAGACTTTGCCTCTGCAAGTTCTATATATATGGCCACCCGCACACCCGTTTTTGGACCCGGTAAGGTAACCAATTTGAACATTGCCATCAAAGGTGGGTCATTCGAAACAATAAACCCCTCTTTACTTTGGGAGAACAGAATTACTGATAAAATAAGCAGCTCCGTCAGTGCAGAGTATATGAGTACTTCCGGCAAATACAAGTTCAGGTATGCAAAAAGAGACGGATACGACACCACCGAAGTACGTGAAAACGGCGATGTCAATGCTTTGAGGATAGAAGGGGCTCTGTTTGGGAAAATACACAACGGAGAGTGGAGAGCCAAGGTTTACTACTACAATAGTGAGCGGGGCTACCCGGGAGCGGCTGTAAGGGAAGAGCCGGGCAAGTTCCGTCACCAGGACAGGCAGTGGGACGACAACCTCTTTGTTCAGGCCTCTTTTCGCAAAAGGGCGGGAAAATCTTACAGTTTTCTGTTGAATGCCAAATATGCTTACGACTATTTGCATTATTTGTCGGACCCAAGGCTAGATGAGACAACCATGTATGTCAACAACCGGTACAGGCAGCACCAATCATACATATCCTCTGCAAACCTGTTTTCATTGATTGATTGGCTCAGCCTCTCCCTCTCTGCCGATTTCCAGTGGAACACTCTCTCTGCCGACCTTACAGGTTTTGTATACCCGCAAAGGTATACCTTTTTGACTGCTGCTGCGGCATCTGTACGCCGCTCCAAACTTAACCTGCAAACTAGCTTGTTGCACACTTATGTGAAAGATGTTACAGAAAAGGCGGGTGGCAGTGCCGGGGATAAATCGGAATTCACACCCACGATAATAGCATCATACAGGCCTTTCAATCAAAAAGAGCTTACCCTGCGGGCCTTTTACAAGAGGGTGTTCCGGATGCCGACATTCAACGACCTATATTACACTTTTATAGGCAATAAATATCTAAAACCCGAATACACAAATCAATACAACATAGGGTTCACATATGGCATTAACCCATCAAAGAGATTGGTCCGGGTGGAGCTGCAAACTGACTTCTACTACAATCAGATACAGGATAAGATAATAGCAATGCCTACATCCAACCAGTTCCGTTGGACAATGTTGAACCTGGGATATGTGGAGATCCGCGGGATGGACCTGGCGCTGCAAACCCTGTGGAAGTTTGCAGGATGGGATCTCTCTGCAAGGCTAAACTACACATACCAAAAAGCTCAGGATTTCACCGACCCCCAAAGCAAATACAACGGGGGGCAAATTCCCTATGTCCCGTGGCATAGCGGCTCTGCAATCATTGGTGCAGGTTTTGGAAAGTGGAACCTGAATTACAGTTTTATCTATACCGGAGAACGTTACGAATCTGTGGCAAACATTCCCGAAAATCATGCACAACCATGGTATACGCACGATTTGTCGCTTTCAAGGGAGATTGCTCTGAAAAACGCCGAATGCAGGGTTACTGCAGAGGTGAACAACCTTCTCAACCAGCCTTATGAGGTGGTACAATGGTATCCGATGCCAGGTATCAATTACAAAATCAAACTAAATATAATGTTATGAGAAAAATCCGTTTTGCAATCTTATTTACCCTTTTACTGACAGTCTCGTGCAGGAAAGACGAATTCAAAAGTGAAATTGTCCCCTCTACTGCCACCAAGGTTACCGAGGCAGTGTACGGCAGCGAAATCAAAGGATTCTTCCTGCTCAACGAGGGGAACATGGGGAGCAATAAGGCTACCATAGACTATTTTGATTATGAAACAGGTTACTACCACAAGAACATCTTTGCAGAGCGCAACCCAGGTGTTGTAAAGGAGTTGGGAGATGTGGGAAATGACATCCAAATTTATGGGAACAAGCTTTATTCAGTGATTAATTGCTCACATTTTGTTGAGGTGATGGATGTCCGCAGTGCAAAACATATTGCAGTGATTTCCATACCCAACTGCCGTTACATTGTTTTTGACAAAGGCTACGCATATGTAAGTTCTTATGCAGGTCCGGTGCAGATTGACCCAAATGCACGTTTGGGGTATGTGGCAAAGGTAGACACAGCAACCTTGAAAGTTGTGGCAGAGTGTGTAGTAGGCTACCAGCCCGAAGAGATGGTTATTGTCGGCAACAAACTTTATGTTGCAAATTCCGGCGGTTACCGTGTACCCAATTACGACAATACGGTATCTGTAATTGACTTGGACAGCTTTACAGAAACCGGCAAGATTGAAGTTGCCATCAACCTCCACAGGATGGAAAAAGATAACCAAGGCAATATCTACATCTCTTCCCGTGGCGATTACTACGACATCCCATCCAAAACCTTTATACTGGACCCTTCTGCCGGCAACGTGAGCGATGTGCTAAACCCTCTGCCTTGCAGCAATATGACCATAGACGGTGATTTCCTGTGGCTTTACAGTACCGAATGGAATTACACAACACAGTCCAACTCTGTCAGTTATGCCAAGGTAGACATCCGCACCAAAAGGGTAGTTACCAATGCATTTATCACAGACGGAACCGATTCCGGGATAGCAATCCCGTACGGGCTGGCTGTCAATCCCGAAAACGGGGAGTTCTTTGTAACCGATGCAAAGGACTATGTGACCCCTGGAACCCTCTACTGCTTTAACTCCGATGGTACAAAAAAATGGGAGATTGAGACAGGGGATATTCCTGCTCATATAGTATTTACCCGCTACAAACTTGAAAGCAAATAAATAATCAGTCATCCCGGAGATCCATCCGTATGACAATTAATGACATATCTAATTAAAAAAATTAAAAATGAAAAAAGTAACTTTTTATCTTATCCTGCTGTTTGCAGTTGTCCTTTACTCATGTGAGAAAGAGAATCCTATTGTCAACCCCAATGTTACCATTACTATAGATGGGGTAACACCTGGAGAAGTGGTTAATCTGGTCCAGGATAATTTTGTAATCTTGAAGGCCCAGGTAGATATCACCTCCGATTTTTCGTTGGCATGGAGTGTAAACGGGGTAGAAAAATCCAATGAAATATATTACAAATATGTAGCCAATGAAGTGGGAGAATACCAGGTTACCCTCAAGGTATTCACACCCGAGGGTGGACTTGCAACTACCTCTTTCAAGTTGATGGTAACCGGCAAATACAAAGACGGGACCTTCATTCTAAACGAGGGCAACATGACTTCGGGAAATGGATCAATTGTATTCATCAACCCGCAGGGTATGGCAACAGACAGTGCGTACTGGCGTGCCAACGGTTCGTTCCTGGGAAACTCTCCGATGGATCTTTTCATTACCGGCAACAAATTATATGTAGTTTGCCAAAACGGAGACAGGACGGGCGGGGACGGTATCCTGGTAGTTGCCGATGCCGGGACATTGCAAAAGAAAGCTGCTTATAACCAAGAGCTCTCTGCTCTCTCCTGGCCGACTCATGTTGCTGTAATCGGTGACGATGCATACATTCGTGACAACAAAGGAGTACACAAATTCAACATGGTTACCAAGGAGTTATTATTTGTAGAGGGATCCAAAGGTGCTGCAAAAAACAGGATGGCAGTCATAGGCAACAAAGTATTTGTCCCGGCAGGTAAAAACTTGTATGTAATCAAGGATGGTGCAATTATCGAGACCATGGCAATGTCCGGCACCATATCCGGTGTGATAAAGAGCTCCGATAACAACATCTATGTCTCATGCACAACCAACCCTGCGACCATAATCAAAATCAAAGCCTCTGACCATTCTGTCCTCCAAACCAATACAATTGCAGAGGCAAAAGTTGGAGCCGGTTGGGGAGCATCTCCGGGAATCAGTGCAAAAGGTGATACCCTCTACTTTAGCAATGCCTCCACAAAAATATACCGGCATATCTTTAGCAAAGGGCAGACGGAATACATGACCGATGTAAAAGAACATGTTCAAAATGCCGGGATTGTATACAACAACCTTGCTGTCCATCCGGTATCGGGAGAGGTGTATTTCAATACAATCAAAGGCTACGGACTTGACTACCTCATAAACAGCATCTCGGTTTTCAACTTTGGAAAGCAAGCTCCGGTTTTGAAGGCAGAGTACAAAAACCTCACTCAGTTCCCTGCCGGAATCTTCTTTACGTATGATTTTTAAAATTATTGTTAAAATGAATAAAAATATTTTTGGGTATTTGCTCATATCCCTCTTTTTGTTGGTTTTTGCAAATTCCTGCCAAAAGGAAGAGCATGTTCCTGGGATACCAGAGGGATCCTCTGCATACATAACAAAAGTATTAGACTTTATGCCGGCAATCGGACAATTCACTAACAAGCTTCCTGTGTACACCGAAGGTGACAACCAAGAGAGTATGAATCAGAAGGTATTGGCTGCAATTGGAAACAATAAGCGTGGCATGATTTCATTGGGCGGTTTTGGAGGATATGTAGTTGTGGGATTTGACCACACTATACCTAATGTCAAGGGAAAAAGGGATTTCCGTGTAATTGCAAATGCATTATATTCTGCTACAAATCCCGACTCTAACGCTCCGGAGGGAGGCAGTTGTGAGCCAGGTGTAATAATGGTGGCATATGATGCCAATAAAAACGGAGTCCCGGACGATAACGAATGGTATGAGATTGCCGGCAGTGCCCATGAAGACCCCGCAAAGGAGCTTTGGTACCAAGAAGCGGTTGATGCAGGCAATGATGTGAACATATATTACGACTATGAGATAACCTATCATCGTCCCCTGGCAGAGCCAGTTTCTCAGGATCAATGGGCTACTTACATCAGGTGGGAAGACAACAAAGGAAATTCGGGTTACAAGGTCAAAAACGGTTTCCACAAACAATCTTACTACCCTCTTTGGGCAACAGGAGACAAGCTCACATTCAAGGGTACCCGCCTGCCCCAAAACGGAGTTGACGAAAGTGGGGCTGGCAGCTATTATGTCCTTTATAAATTCAGGTACGGTTATGCCGACAACGAAACCAATTCAAAAGACGAATCTGCAATTGATATTAGTTGGGCAGTAAATAAAAAGAGACAAAAAGTGAATTTACCGGGTGTGGATTTCATTAAGATTTACAGCGGAGTCAACCAGGAAAATGGTTGGCTTAGTGAATGCTCCACAGAAATTACCGGTATTGAAGACCTCCATGTGTTAGGAGTGAGTATAGAAACAAGGTCCGAACAATAACTCTATAATAGGGAATGACTAACTTATTATTTTAAATACCGGGCCGCTATGTGAAGAATTTTAAAATTTTTCTGCCATAAAAAATTTAAAGCTCCCCTGTTCATACAGCAGCCCGGTATTGTTTATTCAAATGTACTCCTCGTAAGAGGCCATATCCAGCATCCCGTGTCCGGAGAGGTTGAACAAAAGCACTTCGCTTTTGCCGGCCTCTCTTGCTTTTAGGGCCTCCCTGATGGTTGCTGCAATTGCATGGGTAGATTCCGGAGCGGGGATAATCCCTTCGGTCTTGGCAAAAAGCAAACCGGCACGGAAGGTCTCTGCCTGCTCAATTGCGCATGACTCTATAAACCCGTCGCTTTTCAACTGGCTCACTATCTGGCCGCCACCGTGGTACCTCAGCCCTGCTGCATGTATCTGCTCGGGTTGGAAATCGTGACCCAAAGTGTACATGGGTATGAGCGGAGTCATTCCGGCTGTATCACCAAAATCGTATTCTAGCTTGCCTTTTGTTAGTTTGGGGCAGGCAGAGGGCTCTGCAGCAATAAGGGTGACTTTTTTATTGCCTGACAGTTGGTGGCGGAGGAAAGGGAAGCTGATACCGGAAAAATTGGAGCCTCCTCCAAAACAGGCAATCACCTTGTCGGGGAACTCCCCTGCCATCTCCATCTGTTTCTCTGCCTCAAGTCCTATGACGGTTTGATGCAAAAGCACATGGTTGAGAACGCTGCCCAGAGTATAACGGGTGTTCTCTTTGGTCACGGCCATCTCCACCGCCTCCGATATTGCCATGCCCAGGCTGCCCCTGTTGCCGGGATCTTCCTGCAACACTTTGCGTCCGTAATTGGTGAGACTGCTTGGGGATGCATGGACTTTTCCTCCGTAACTGCCAATCACAAACTTCCTGTATGGCTTTTGCTCGTAACTCTGCTTAACCATAAAGACATCCAGTTCCAGTCCAAAATAGTTGCAGGCGATGCTCATTGCGCTACCCCACTGGCCTGCTCCTGTTTCGGTTGTGAGCCGTGTAATGCCCTGTTTGCTGTTGTAGTATGCTTGGGCCAGTGCAGTGTTGAGCTTGTGCGAACCCACGGGACTCACACTTTCGTTCTTGTAGAAGATTTTCGCGGGGGTATCCAAAGCCTTTTCTAAAGCATAGGCCCTTACCAACGGAGTGGGGCGGTACATCTTGTACAACTCCCTCACCTGCTCGGGGATATCAATCCATTTCTCGGTAGAAAATTCCTGCTTTACAAGCTCTTTTGCAAAAAGGCCCTCCATCTCAATGGGTTTCAATGCCTCCCTTGTTTGCGGGTTGAGCAAAGGCTTGGGCATCGTTGGCATATCGGCCATTACGTTATACCATTGCTTGGGAATTTCACTCTCCTGGAGCATGAATTTTTTTGTCTTTTCCATTTTTGTTTGTTTTTAAAATTAAGGCACAAAAAAAGGCCCGGTGCGTGAGCACCGGACCTCGTATATCATTAGATTATATTTACAAACCGAAAAGAATACTTACCATACAAACGGTGTGCTCACAAATCCATCGGACCTGTGCCACCACCACATTTGTATGTTAAGCATTGTGTTCATCTGTTTTCTTCGCTACAAAATTATAAAAAAATGATTACGATTATTAATTTTCTCAAAAATAATTATCCCGGATTGGCTATTTTTTTACTGCTTTTACCATCCTGGGTTTATCATTGAAATCCTTACGAATCTCATTCAATGTGAAATATGGGTCCTTAAAAAGAGACGAAGTTTCGGTTGCAAATTGTTCGTTTATCTCCATAAAAATTGCACCTCCCGGGGCTAGAAGTTCCCTTGCCAACCGCTCAAGTGCCTTGTAAAAAAGCAGAGGGTCCTGGTCGGGCACAAACAAAGCCTCTGCGGGTTCATAATCCAGCACATTGGGGCGCATTTGCGAACGTTCCTTGTTGGTCACATACGGCGGATTAGATATTATCATGTCCAAGTCGGGATTATCTGTTAAACTGATTTGTCTTGAAATCATTTGGATCGCATCGACACTTAATAAATCACACTCAAACGCTTTGGCATTAAGACAATTGTTGTTTTTAAAGTTTTTTGCTGATATTTCCAATGCCTTACGCGACAAGTCGCAGGCATAAACCTCTGCCTTGGGAAACTTATTGGCAATTGCCGCAGCTATAGCCCCCGAACCGCATGCAGCATCCAGGATCCTTATTTTTTCATCCTGTGTGGTAAACTTTCTCTCGTGCTGCTTCACCAAGGCTCGTTCCTTATAGAACTCCTCTGCCCACAACACCAACTCCTCAGTCTCTGGACGGGGTATGAGAACCCCCTCCTCCACCTCCATCTTAAGCCCGCAGAACTCCTGCCAACCAATCACATACTGCAACGGACGAAACATTTCCAGCTGCCTTACAGCATCCTCAAGTTGCGCAGCCTGCACAATATCAATTACCCTGTCCGGCTCCACAATATGCTCGTAGCTGCTATAGCCGCAATAATGCTGCAACAACCGAATTGCCATGGCCTTAGCCTCTTGCGCCGGATAAATCCCCGCAAGCCTCACCACCACCCCGTCAATAAATTCACGTATGTTCATGCCTTAAAACACTTTACCAATCTGCATTTCAACAGCGTTATTGAATGGTTACACTCTTATACAGTTACTTCTGTTTTGGACCTACAACCGCTACTGCCTTGTTCCTGCCGGCAAGTAATCAAAATTCAGATTCTGCTGTTCTTTCTATCATAATGCAAATCTACAATTTTGGAATTCAATTCCGGATAGAACTTTAAATCCTTTATAACCTACACTCCCGTTTTCCTGTTATCAATTGATTGTATTGAAAATAGCAGAATATTACAAGTTTATTAAAAATTCAGCAATAATATAATTACTGTTCTCCTCGGTATTGTTTAAAACATCTTTATTCAATATCTTGTTGTATATATCATTAGGCAAATATTCCAAACCTGAAGGATCTAGCAGGAAATACAATCGGTTTTCAGATATCTCTTTTAAAGAATTTACAAATGCAGATTTCCTCACATCTCCCATCGAAAACCAAATCCATTGGTGGTCATCATTTTTCATGTTAAATCCATAGGTGAACATTGGGCCATTCTTTGTGCTGACTAGTGTTTCAAGAACTCTCATATAGTCACTTTCAAAATATTTCCTTGTCAGTGCATATTCTCTTTTAAACAAGAATTCCGAAGCTACAAAACTATCCCCAAAAGCAAAGAAGTCATCAGGTATATTATACTTCCCAAAGTCAAACGTCAAATAGGGTATAAAATCATCAGCATACCTATATATGATGTTACTATATGCTTCCCTTGCAAACAAATCCTTATTGTTTTTGTAAAATACATTTGTGTTTTCAGAAAAGCTCATCACTTTCTCTTTTGATTTTAATAAGTACTTGATCTTTTGATCATTTAATATTATATAACGATAAGGGACCTCCATTCCGAATCCGGCATATGCAATTAATTTTGTATCTTGTACAATTGCTTGTTGTGCATTTATATCAATGGTATTTTTGGAGATGAATGATCCGTCGGTTAGAAACTTACTTATTGTAATATTGGGAGAAGAAAATATATACACAGTGTCGCCTTCTACCTGAATATTCTTTATATCCAAGTACTCATTTGGACCTCTCCCTTTCTCTCCAATGATTGATATAAGATTACCGTTGTCATTGATCCGGTATACCTTGCCATTGCCATTTTTATCTGCGATATAAAACTCCTGCTTATCATAGAATATATCCGGATCGTTTCCAAAATAAGTTAATGAGCTGTCATTTAAAGGTATCAGTCTAATATGCCGGACCTTATCCAAGAAGTTTGTCAATCCTTCCTGAGTTGGCATTAAAAATTTGACAACCTCTGTAGTGTCTGATGGTTGTCTGCAGGAAAAAAGCAGAAGCAGTAAAAAAGTATAAAATGATCTCTTCATAATTTTATTATTAGCTGCTGTAAAAGGGGGGATACCTATCTGTACTTAGCAAAAACCTTGTCAAAGAAGCTCATGGATGTTCCGATTACGGCATAATCCAAAACCCGGTTATCTTGATCACATATCAAGGAAATTTTTGACAGTCTTCCATTGTTAACTGGATTTAATATCCTTTTATTTAGCTTATAAAGATCATCATTAAAATCTAGTATTACAGTAAACCGACAATTATAACGAGCCAGTAGTTGTTTAAATTCAGTTGTATCATCAGGAGCTATTTGGTCGCAATAAAAGATGAATTCATAATTTGGGTTATCTTTGATTATCCTGTCTATTTTAGTTTTACCAATACCACAACTGGGTTATCCGACTCCTTAAGGGTAGAGGCAATTTTGCTTAATTCAGGAGAGACATGGTTTTTTGCCACATAATCTATAAGTTCATCAGGGTGAAATAAATTAACGGCGTAGTTGTCTTCTGACATATACTGGGGTATAAAAGGTGGTCCTTTTAGGATATCGTCCTTGAAGCCGGGAATCCCTTTAATCGGATGGTTAAGCAATGTAAATTCCCCGCTTATCTTATTATACAACCCGTATGAGTCTCTCCTTTCCCGCATTTTCCCGACGTTTTGGATAGTCTTCCCTACAAATGGCTCATGGGCAAATTCTCTCAAAATAAAATTCAACAAAAGGAAGTTTTCGGTTTCTATGTACAACCATGGTGAAATATTTATAAATTTTCCCGTTATCGGTCCAACATCCAAAAGGGAGACCTTTTCATTCATATACTTTCCGTAATCAAGTGCATACACAGGCACAAATCCATTATCTCTGTTGTATGTATAGATTGTATCTGCCAAAAATGTGTAAATTCTCGGTGTGTTTTTAAATGAATGCAAATAGGAATGTATTGTGATACCGGACATATAGATTCTCCTGTTGCCTATTTTTATTGTCTGGTCGCCATCTGTCTTATAATTCTTTAAAACTACCGGAGTTGGTATATATGCCTCAATATTGCAAAGCGAATCATACATGAAACCAATATATTCTTGCTCCTCATTATCTATATGAGAAAATTGCGACATGAAAAGATTTGGATTTATTTTAATTGTTTTTGATATCCGTGTTATACCCGGAAATGTATAATCCTTTATAAACTCGCCTTCCCTGGAATAGGTTTTGACAATCGTATTACTCCCATTTTGATATTCAACTCTAAAATTCCCCGAACCATGTTCTATTTCAACCAAACTGGAGGCCGGATATTCTTCCGGACCTCCGCCATGCCTGTCAAAAGCAAAGAGAAATTTCCCCGATTTGTCAAATACCTTAATGATTTTGGAGAAACGAATATATATCCTATCGTTTTCATAAAATGCTAATGGATACGAACCTACCAGAGAATTATTTTCTGTCTCCAGTGGGATATATTTAATATCGGATGCGACCTCTGAGAGCTTTACAACCCTTCCTTTACCAACACTACTTCCCACATCAATTACACTGTATTTAGGATTAGGCTCCTTTACATCTCGCTGGTTCCCGTCACATGAGAAAAAAATGAGTATTAAAACAAATAAATATAAATACCTCATCATTAAATAGTTGTTATTAACAAATATACTTTATTTTTTTAAATTTTAACAATGCATCCCTCGGATAAATTA
>WARP01005775.1_pt1 | contig 12809 bp, 9 predicted proteins | sample 4769151 | NCBI WGS metagenome assembly WARP01 (sample SAMN08893023, study PRJNA449175) | gut metagenome | isolation source: rumen sample fed with dry roughage | host: cow | place: India: Nagpur | collected 2016 | reverse complement strand
TGACTTTTACTAAATTAAGTAGACACTTTTTGATTCTTTAAACTGAGAAACCAGACATATCAGAAACCATTCTACTGAAAGCCTAGACACTTTCACAAAATCCAACCTAAAGAACCCGACTTATGAGGGATTAGCAACAGCAGATCGCTTTTGTTTACGTCTGTCCAACTCCCGTTCTATCATCCGAAGTTCTCTACCAGTCTGTCCGGCCATAGAGGTATTTTCCTCTGCACGACGTATCAGGTAGGGCAACACTTTTTTTACAGGAGCATAAGGCACATACTTGGCTACACAGTAACCGGCATTGGCCAGGTTAAACGAAATATTATCGCTCATTCCATACAGCTGGGCAAAAAAGATACGTGTATCGTTTGGTTGTATCCCCTTTTTAGCCATCAGTTCGGCCAGATATAAATTACTATATTCATTGTGTGTACCGCTAAACAGTTCCATACAATCGATATGGTCCACAACAAAAGCAAGACCTGCGTTGTAGTTATCGTCGGTAGCCTGCTTGTCTTTGCAGATTGGATCCGGATATCCCATCTCGCTGGCCCTGGCTCGTTCGGCTTCCATGTAGGCACCCCGTACAAATTTAATTCCGGCTATGTAATTATATTTCCGGCTGTCGTCCCATATCTTCTGCAAATAGGGCATCCGATCGTGACGGTACATCTGCAATGTGGCAAATACAATGGCGCGTTTGCTATTAAACAAACGCATCGCCTCTTCCGTTAGCCGGTCGATAGCATCCTGAAAACAATAATCTTCGGCATCCACCAGAATACGTACATCGTTTTTGTAAGCACGTTCGCATAAAGACATAAAGCGTTTCCTGAATCTGGCAAACTCTTTCGCCTCAGCAGCCGTAAGAGTCTCCGGCTTTTCGGAAGCCTTGGCAAGAAGTTCATCAGTAACCATAGCCGAAGGTTTAAAAACCGTATAGGCGATGGTAGGATTGTTCCGGGCAAAATCAATGGAACGAAGTGTCTCTTCGTAACTATACCGGATATCCTGTTCACTTTGTCCGCCCTCGGCAGAATAATCCAGAATAGATTTTACATTGAACTTTTGGAGCTGCTCCATAGAGCGTGTACAGTCTTTCAGGGTTTCTCCCCCCACAAACTGTTTGAACAAGGTAGGCTTTACTGCCCAGGCCACCGGGAAATTGATTCCCAGGGCCAGTTGAGCAAGACCTTTGCCACACTTTACAATAAACGGTTGTTTTATGGCACGAAACAAGCAGTCGGCATTCCGCAAATCAGCATCCGATTTATGCGAAAAGGCAATTTCAGTATTAGAAAAGTCAAGCATGTTATTAGATTTTAAGATCGGTCATTTTTATTTTTCGCCAAGAAACGGATAACCGTAATGCGTTGGCGAAACATAGGTCTCCTTGATGGTACGCGGATTGGTCCAGCGAACCAGGTTCAATGGTCCGCCGGCTTTGTCGTTTGTACCCGAAGCTCTTGATCCCCCAAACGGTTGTTGTGCAATTACTGCACCTGTAGGTTTGTCGTTTATATAGAAATTGCCTGCAGAATAACGGAGCAATTTAAAGGCTTTATCGATTGCGTAGCGGTCGCGGGCAAAGATAGATCCGGTAAGGCCGTACGGCGAGGTTCTGTCGCAGAGCGCCAAAGTCTCCTCGTATTGACTTTCATCGTAAACATAGATAGTGATAACCGGACCAAAAATCTCTTCCGTCATTGTTTTAAAGGCAGGATCGGTTGTTACAATCACAGTAGGTTCGATGTAATATCCTTCGGTTTTATCTCCGTTACCTCCAAAAAGAACGGTGGCATCGGGCGATTGTTTGGCGTAGTTGATGTAATCCATGATATTGTCGAAAGAGGCCTCGTCAATCACCGCATTTACAAAGTTGGTGAAATCGGTTACATCTCCCATCCGGATGGATTGAAGCATCGCACCTACCCGCTCTTTCACGTTTGCCCATAGGCAAGAAGGAATATAGGCACGCGACGCTGCAGAACATTTCTGTCCCTGATATTCGAAAGCTCCGCGCACAATGGCTGTTGCCACATCTTCGGCGGGGGCAGAGGCATGTACAAAGATAAAGTTCTTACCTCCGGTTTCGCCTACAATGCGGGGATAAGATTTATAGGTTCCAAGATTCTCGCCGATAGCACGCCAAAGGGTGTTGAAGGTTCCGGTAGAGCCGGTAAAGTGGAATCCTGCTAAATCGGGACTCTGGGTTACAACCTTCCCTATTACGCTACCCTGACCGGGAATAAAGTTTACCACACCGTCGGGCAATCCGGCTTCGTGGAAGATTTTCATCAAAATATAGTTGGAATATATGGCGGTAGTAGATGGTTTCCAGACCGCGGTATTACCCATCATGGCCGGAGCCAGGTTGAGGTTGGAGGCTATAGAGGTAAAATTGAACGGAGTGAGCGTGAAAACAAAACCTTCGAGGGCCCGGTATTCCATACGGTTAAGAATACCTGTATCCGAGTAAGGCTGATCTGCATAAATCTGTCCGGCATAGAAAGCGCTGAATCGTAAAAAATCGATCAGCTCGCAAGGTGCATCGATCTCGGCCTGCATCGGATTTTTACTTTGGCCCAACATCACCGAGGCATTCACGGCGTACCGGTACTTGGTAGAAATAAGTTCGGCAATGCGCATCATAACCGAAGCTCTCTCCACCCAGGGCAGATCCGACCATTCCTTCTGCGCTTTTACGGCTGCATCGATAGCCATTTGCACCTCTTTAGGACCGGCTTTATGATACGTAGCCAATACATGTTTATGATTATGAGGCATCACCACCTTGCCGGTATCTCCGGTCCGGATCTCTTTACCTCCGATGATAAGGGGAATGTCCCATTGTTCGGATGAAAGCTGACCGAGCATCTGTTTCAGNNCTCAGGGCAATTTTTTCGGCTGTGCCGGGAGCATAACTTTTTACAGGTTCATTGATCGGTTTGGCAAATCTGAAAATAGCATTATCCATTGTAAAAGATTTTTTGAGGTTACATAATGTCGTAAACTTAGCAAAATAATCTGAAACACAATGGAGATGGCATCTAAAAAAAATCGTCCGAAGGGAATATTTCTGCATTACCACTCCGGACGATCTTATCCTTAATTAAACTCTTTTCTGAGTTGTTCCACCCAATCCTTTATACGTTGATGGGTTTGACTGGACTGATTCTCTATATCAATGGCCAATCCTAGGAATTGTCCGTCCCTCAACGCCCGCGACTGGTCAAAAAGATATCCTTCGGCGGACGTTTTTCCTACCAGTGTAGCTCCGGAAGAAACCATAAAATCTGCCAGAATACCAATCCCATCCACAAAGTTTTCGGGATAATTTACCTGATCTCCCAGTCCGAATACGGCAACTTTCTTCCCCTTCAATACCAGCGAATCAAGTTCGGGCACCAGTTCATCCCAGTAGGAAGGCAATTCGCCGTCGAACCAGGTGGCAGCTCCCACAATCAGGTTGTCGTATTGCTCGAACTCCTTTCCGGCGGCACTTTCAACAGATACCACATCGATCTCCGCATCTCCGAATGCCTCTTTAATCTCTTTGGCAACCAAAGCGGTCTTAACCGTATTGGTTCCATAAAACATTCCTATTTTCTTCATAATCTATCTTTTGTAGTCATTAATTACTTGTTGAACAAATATACTCAATGCTCTCAATAAGCCAGCAGATCGCTGGCAGCCTTGTATATACGGTCAGCATCGGGCAAAATTGCCTTTTCGAGAACAGGATGGAAACCAACCGGAGTAAAGACGGATCCAACGCGTTGAATCGGGGCATCCAGGTGTTGGAATAATTCGGTTCCGATGGTAGCAGCCAGCTCAGCTCCAAAACCGGAGAAGACTTTATCTTCGTGTACGATCAGCACTTTACTGGTTTTCTTTACCGATTCGAAAATTGTCTCCTTGTCCAGCGGTATCAACGATCGCAAATCGATCACCTCGCAATTGGCCACTTTATCGTTAGCCAGGCGTTCGGCAACCTTGAGACACAAATGAGTGGTATTACCATACGTGATAATTGTTAAATCGCTGCCGCTTCTGCGTATACGGGCTTTCCCGAATGGTACTTCAAAATCATCGGGAACAACGCAGGCAGCATCCAATGAATTATACAGAGCCTTGGGTTCCAGAAATAGCGTAAAACCTTTAGATCGCATGCTGGTACGGAGCAATCCGGCGGCATCATCGGCAAACGAAGGATATACGATACGGGCACCGGGCAAAGTAGACAAGGCTCCTTCCAGGTTCTGCGAATGGTAGATACCACCTCCGATATATCCTCCCGAAGCCAGACGTAAAGTTACATTCGGAACAAACTGTCCGTTACTCCGCCAGTAGTCGTGCGTACATTCTACATACTGTTCAATTGCCGGCCAGAAATAATCAGCAAATTCGGCTCCTTCAATCACAATACGTATTTTGGGATCGAAGCGGCTCATTCCGTTGGCTGTACCAACAATAAAATCTTCTGCAATCGGTGCGTTAAAGACCCGTGAGATCCCAAACTCCTGCTGCATCCCCTTGGTTACGTTAAAAACGCCTCCCTTTTCTTTGTTTGCAACATCCTGCCCCCATAAGAAAGTATCCGGATTGTAGCGGAATTCTGCTTTGAGGGTTTCGTTGATGGCAGTAACCAGATTTACCTTCTCGCCTTCTTTCTGATGTGTGCCGTCCGGATATTTTTCCGCCTTGTATGGTTCCGGCATCACAAAATCAAATACGGTTGAAGGATCCGGATCCGGAGCGGCAATCGCCTTTTTATGGGCAGCCGATAATTCCTTTTTAGATTCTTCCTGAATCTTGACCAACTCCTCTTCCGTAAAACGGTTGTAGCGAATCAGCAGACGATGAAATTTGTGCAATGGATCGGCAGCTTTTACATACGAAAGCTCTTCTTCATCACGATAAAGTACATGCTTATCTGAGTTTGAGTGTGAACCGATACGTACACAGTTGGCATGCACAATAACCGGACAATGGGTTCTTACTGCATATTCGTGAGCTTCGGTCATCGCATTCATTGAGTCGAAAACATCCTTTCCGTTGCAATAGATTATCTTCAGATTCTTGAATCCGGTAAAGTTGGCCGCCACCTTACGGTTGGCCGTCTGGTCTTTCTTTGGCACCGAAATACCATAACCATTGTCTTGTATTACAAATATGACAGGGAGTTGCTCCTTGCTGGCACCGTTGATAGCCTCGTATACATACCCTTCGGAGGTAGAAGCCTCACCGTGGGAAGTAATCACCACTCCTTTGTGACCGTAATACACCATTGCCCGTGCCACCCCAACGGCATGCAGATCATGATTACCGGTGGCCGAAGATACGTTTTGGATGTTCCATTCCGGTTTGGCAAAGTGGTTGGACATATGTCTTCCGCCACTGGCCGGGTCGGTCGCTTTGGATAAACCGTTCAGGATAATCTCCTCGGCTGTTAGGCCGGCAGATAAAACCGTAAGCATATCTCTGTAATAGGGGAACATGAAGTCCATATTTTTCCTGAACACCTGTCCCATTGCCAGCTGAATACCGTCATGTCCGGCATAAGGGGCATGGTATGACCAGCCCAGCGACTGAAGTAAATAGGCCGGAGCCTTCTCGTCGATGGCCCGACCGAGCGTCATCAGGTGGAACCACTTCTTTAGCGTTTCCTTATCGGTTGTTTTTATATCGAATTTATTCATCTTTATTTGTTTATTATTTTACCACAGTTTTATATTCGAATCAGGCTTCCCATGCCTCCAGGTAATCGGCCACACGTTTAAGGAATGCACCTCCCAGCGATCCGTCTATAATGCGATGGTCGTACGACAGGGATAAATACATCTTGTGGCGGATTGCTATTACATCGCCTTCGGGAGTTTCAACCACGGCCGGCTTCTTTTCTATATAACCTACAGCAAGGATGGCAACTTCGGGCTGGTTGATGATAGGCGTACCGAAGATGTTCTTGAACGAACCAAAGTTGGTGATCGTAAAAGTACCTCCCTGAATATCGTCTGCCGACAGTTTATTGGCCCTTGCCTTCAGTGCCAGCGAATCGATAGAATGTGCAAGACCGCTCAGGCTCAACCTGTCGGAATTATGAATTACAGGGACAATCAGGTTACCGTCATTAAGTGATACAGCGATACCTACATTGATATTCTTTTTCAAAATTACATTGTATCCGTCCACCGAAGCATTTACCTGCGGGAATTCGATCAGCGCCTTGGATACAGCTTCTACAAAGGCCGGCATGTAAGTGAGGTTGATACCTTCCTGACGTTTGAAATCGTCTTTATGCTTGTCGCGCCAACGTACCAGCTTGGTAACATCAACTTCTATTACGGTCGTTACGTGTGGAGAGATTTTCTTTGATTCCACCATCCGGTCGGCTATAATCCGTCTCACGAAGTTCATCTCTTTCACCTCATCTCCAGCGCCTACAGGAACAGACGGTGCTGTTTTTGCCGGAGCAGCGGGTGCAGCAGTTGTACTAGGTTTGCTTTCCTGCGGAACAGCCACCTTTTGTTCCGACGCTGTTTTTGTCTCCTTTCGTGCTACCGATGTCTTGCCGCTCTGCTTGATCTCGATATAATCTTTGATGTCTTTTTTACTTAGACGGCCTTCAAATCCGGTTCCGGGAATGCGATTCAATTCGTCTTGCAGTATGCCGGCCTCATTTGCCAGACGCAAAACAACCGGCGAATACCAACGGTCGGCCACGGGGGCTTCCGTCTGTTGGGCAGGAACTGGCTCTGCCGACTCCTTATTAGCTGTATTCTGGTCATCTGTGGAAACAGAATCATCGGTCTCTCCCTCCAGCAATACAAGCGCTACAACAGCTCCCACCGGTGCAGTTTCGCCCTCCTGAACGAGAATTTCCACCAGAGTTCCGGCTACGGGTGAGGGTATTTCTGCACTTACCTTGGCCGTGCTTACTTCAAACAATACTTCATCTTCCTGAATAACATCTCCCTTTTTGACCGACCACTTCATGATCGTACCTTCGGTGATACTTTCGCCCAGTTTAGGCATTTTTATTTCAAACTTCGACATAGAATTACTTTATTTAATTAATCTTTTTTTCACAATACACCTTGCCCGAAGACAGTTTTACATATAAATCGTAATTGCCTCACTTTGGCGCGGTAGCTTGAAAGTTCCACTGTATTGTGGCATATTTTTCCTCTTTAAGCTGATTGATTGCCTGCAAGTCGTACGGGCTGAACTGATATTCGCCTTCTACAATCTTCTTTTTCAGTAAAAAGGATATGATAATATTCTTAAAATCTTGTAATTGCAAGACTGATGGCAGATAATGTGTAATATTGGTGACCGGACTTCGCACCGAATGTACATAGGCTGCCCGACGTTCTACACCCCATTCGGCTGAATCCGACAAGTCTCCCTGTAAAGCTGAGGCCAACATCTGTAGATTGGTTTTGTAAAGAAGCGTAGCATGATACATACATTTGCCCCGGTGAATACATTGCGCACTTCCCGAAATCTTTAATCCCTGAACAGTCAACCCCCTGCGTGAATCAGCTTCCGCGGGGACTCCAACTTCTGCCAACAAGTCGACCATCAGTGAAGTGTATTTGTCAAAATCGGCATTCCTGCTGGATTCGATAAACGTAAAATTAAGATTGCCCAAGTCATGATACACGGCACCTCCGCCAGAAAACCTACGTACCACTTTGATATCTCTTTCCTGAATAAAAGCTGGATTTATCTCCGCCCATACATTCTGATGTTTACCAATCACCACCGAAGGTTCGTTTTGCCATAGCATAAATACATCTTGTCCGAATGAACGAAGCAGGTACTCTTCGGCCGCCAAATTAAAATATGCATCGGTACTATCATTCAAAATACTCACCATAAATCAACTCTTTTCTTGCATTTTATAAAGTTATCAGGCAAACAGACTTTCGTGAATAATCTCGCTCACCGTTGGATGAGGGAATACTACTTTACGGAAATCGTCGACCGTAAGCTCCTGTTCAATGGCCATGCCCGCTATGGTAATCAGCTCGGAAGCAGGATTGCCCAACATATGACATCCTATAATTTTAGCCTCCTCATCAATAATAAGCTTACAAAGACCGTTACCCAGTTCATTTTCTGCAACAAAGCGGCCCGAATAGGCCATAGGAAGTTTAAGTACCTGATAATAGGAGCCGGCGGCTTTCAGTTCTTCTTCTGTTTTTCCTATGCCGGCAATCTCCGGATTAGTATATACTACGCCGGGAATGGCTTTATAACTCATCGGATCGTCTATACCTAAGATATGGTTTACGGCCACATCGCTTTCGCGAATAGCGGTGTGAGCCAACATGGAGTAACCTGTAATATCCCCACAGGCATATACCCGGGGATGAGAAGTTTGCATGTACTCATTCACCCTTACACCGTTACGAAGGATTTCCACTGATAAATTTGATAATCCAACTTTGTCGGTATTGGCCTTTCTTCCGACACTCAGCAAGATTCGATCGGCATTGATAATGGAAGTTTTACTGTCTTTTTCAATGGTTACACCCTCGGGGCTAACCTCCGTTACTTTTGTATTGAGATGGAAATCAATTCCTTTTTTAGCATACTCCTTTCTCAACATGGCAGAAGTCTCCTTGTCCATGGCACCCAATATTTCGGGCATCATTTCTATTACAGTAACTTTTACACCCATGCTGTTGAAAAATGAGGCAAATTCGATACCGATTACACCTCCGCCGATAATAACAAGTGATTTTGGCAATTCTTTTATTTCAAGAGCCTCTTTGGATGTCCAATAAGCGACATCGGCAAGTCCTTTAATTGGAGGAATTATGGTATCTGATCCGGTACAAACCAGAACATATTTAACAACATATTCCACCTCGTTGCATGAAATCCGGATCTTATCCGATTTATCTCCCAACAAGGTAGCTACCCCTTCTACAATCTCTACACCGCTGGAGGTTAATTTCATTTTAACCCCTCCTGTAAGTTTTTTAACAACCTTGTCTTTTCTGGATATAATTTTCCCCAGATCAAAACCGGCTTGTTCTCCCTCTAAAATTCCGTACTTGGATGCTCCTTTCATATTATCGAGCAATTTTGCCGAATAAAGGAGTGTTTTGGTTGGGATGCAACCTTCGTTAAGGCATACGCCACCAATTGCATTTTTCTCAAAAAGGACTGTTTTCAGACCATTTATCGCTGCTTTTTCTGCAGCATTATATCCGGCAGGTCCGCCGCCAATAATCGCAATATCGTATTCCATTGCTCCTGTTTTTAATTAGTACCAGTTAACACGAAGCTGTTGTCAACCAGAAATCCGATTGACAACAGATATAACTAAAAACAGATATAAGTACGTATTTGTTTTGGCCTGATAAATTACATCAATAAGCTGATAATCTTAAAAATAACTCAAATCCCATCCGACTGTTATGATATGGGCAATTCCACATGCTTGCTTTAGGTGTTTTTAAATCGGGCATTCCTTCTGGAGTAACCGAACGAAACCATTCACCATGTTCTTTGTCGATCATCCGGGCCTTTACCCACTCCCAGGTTTTATCGGCAGCATGCAGGTAATGCTCGTTTCCCGAAATTTGCCAGGCATTCACACAGCCAACAATAGTCTCTGCCTGACACCACCAGGAAAGTGTTCGTTGATAATCGGCTCCATGCCTTTCATAAATAAGCGAACCATCTTCATTCCGGCCCTCTTTAAGGGCTGCGTCCGTCAAATTAACAGCAATCGGTTCAATCCTTTTTAGCAAGGCTTTATCTTCCAATACCTCTGCTGCTTCTGTTAACAGCCAACCGGTTTCAATATCGTGTCCGTATGAATCGATATCCTCCAGACTCTCCCATTGATTATTAAAAAAGAGTTTCAGGTGATTTGTTTCCGGATTGTAAATTTTATCTACAACCAAATTTATAAGAGTATTTAATCTCTTCTGTAATCCTTCGTTCCGCCATACCCGGTATAACGACGTATAGGCTTCGAGCAGATGAATATGGGTGTTCATGGTTTTGCTGGCTAGGCCTGTTCCGTCGTATCCATACTTTGGTGGAACTTGCCAATTCCGGGTAAAAGATTCAATGTATCCGTCGTTTGCAAACTCCCGGACCTGAGTCTCGAGCACTTTATAAAGATCGATACTTTGCATCAGACTCTCAGTACTTCCGGTGGCTCTGAAATGTTCGGACAGTCCGTAGATGGCGAAGGCCATTCCGTATGTCTGCTTCTCCGTATCCAATGGCGTACCATCTGCATGCAGGCTCCAATATACGCCACCCAATTCCTTATCTATAAAATGATCAATCAAATAACGCTGTGCCCGATTAGCCAGATGCTTGTAGTTTTCGTCTCCAAACAAACGGTAAGCAGTAGAGAACGTCCACAAAATCCTGGCATTCAACACCACACCTTTTGCTTCATCGGGACGAGGTGTACCGTCGTTCAATATCATTCCGTAAAAACCTCCGGAGGGATCTACCGCATACTTTTCCCAGAAATGAAGTACATTTTCCTTCAAATCTTTCAACACTTCATCCCTTAGTGTATCAGCCTCTACGTTTGCCTGAGCAGAAAACACAAACAAAAAACCAATCAATCCAACAACAAATCTTTTCATACATTCTTATCATATTAATATAGAAAACAGAATCATGAACAAAGGTTACATCCATGTTTGTCTGCAATTATTTGTTCAGCAACTGTTGCGCTGCCAACACCAGAAACATATAGTGGGAAGAACCACCACCTAACACATATTCTGTCTGTTGCCAGAGATATGGGAAAGTAAGCAATTCCGGGAAATCAGGGCGAATCAGAGCAGTACCGGAAATTACTCCTCCGGGAATGTAAGACCAGTCAGCACGGTTTAATCCATAACCCACCGTAGCTGATTTTGCTCCCACTCCCGAAGCGAAAGAGGCTGTATTACTACCCGGATGGCAACCCAGAACAAAGTTAAGGGCGTTGAATACGTAGTCTGCATCAAATAGATCGGGGTAACTCTTAGAAAGGAAATACTGTCGGAAACCAAAGGCCTGAATGTCCCAGCCTGCACCCCAGATATGAGGACGATACGGAATACCATAAGGTGTTTCAGTTCTTTGTTTCTCAAACTCGGCACTCAGATTCTGCAGACTTTTACGTATGGCACTTGAAAAATCGGAATTGCCGATCTGCTGGTCTGCACGTGCAATAATCCATCCCAGATCTTTTATATGCTCCTGGATATAGGCACGTTCTTTCAGGAGGTAGTTTTTATATTTTGCATCTCCGGTAGTGATAAATAATTCTACCGCTGCATGAATTCTGGAGGATTTAGCTCTGGGCTCATCACGCGTAATGTCGAAAAGGGTACGGGCGGTTTGCAACGACTGAACACTTAGTGTGTCGTTGAATCCCTTCAAAACACGGGAAACCGCAGCTAAGTGAGCTGCTGTACTAAGCTCACGCGATGGATTATCTTCTGTAAACACCCAACGATCATCTTTATTTCCAGGGATGTTATCTGTCATCGCTCCTGCATCACCCAGCAATACATATTGTCTCAGGTCGTTACAGATTATCCCTCTGTACAAGCGTCCAAGCGAACGATAAGCTCCCACCACACTGAGTGCTCCATTCTCTACCTGCTGTAACATATCCGGTTTGCCGTCGGGCTGATGTATCTCTGTAATGCGGGTATGGAAATTGATGGCGGTTGCATCGTATTTCTGTCCGAACGATTCGTATGCCAATGCCAGAATATATGCTTCCCCGCTTTGAGATTCTACCCGAAGATCGAAATCTCCCGCATCATGCCATCCTCCAATATTCAGTCCCGGTACTATATCTCCGGGGTTAAAACGGGTAAGTGTAGACGTTCCCTGACTATAACCATCTATATGATTTAAGGCAGGTGCCATACGTGCATCGTCAAGGTGACAGAAATTATGCCACACCCTGTATTTTTCATTCACTCGCATATGACACATCTGGACAGGTAAAAAATACTCCAATACAGGCTGCCACACTCCTCTGTCGTAGATATTTTTGGCAATTCGAAAAACGGAGGAGACGGAAGCACCGTATCGAATCAGATAGAGTCCTTCTTCTTTTATATCGCTGAAATCGGCTTTTAAATAATTGTAGCGGAGAAATGCCCCCCAGCTCTTCAGGTCGATTGTCTTTACCAGCTTTTCTCCCTGGGGGGTAACGGAATATAATTCAGCCTTTACCTGAGGTTGATCTCTTTTATCCAGCTCTATTACTGCCAACTTAGCCTGTGCGGGGTGATATCCCAGTTGGGAAGTCTGCACAATCGGTTTATACAACCAGTCTTTTACAGTATTAGGGGTGATGGTCCATTTTATAGCTCCCTTAGTCACCCCTGCAGGGATATCAGTTCGTACTACAAACCATCCATTATTATGATTCATCCTGCCATCATACAGTTTAAGCATCTCTGAATCAGATTTAATTGTAAATCTGTTATAGGGATCGTCGGGGCGAATTGTAAAACTATATCCTGCAGCATAGGGTTCTGCTATAAGATCGTCTGCTACAATCGGACTATAGCCCGATCCCACAAGCTGTAGGATATCGGCTTTTTTATCTTCGTTAACCGATTCAGGCAAATAATTGCCTGCATGCCGGTGATTAGAAGGAATCGAGATAGCCGGCCCATTGGGCTGTTGAGGGAAGATTCCTGTTTGATCATCCATAATCCAAGGTTTGCCAAAAAGAGAACCGGGGAAAAGTTCGAAATTAAATCCTACCTTCCCAATAAATTCTTCGGGGATAGGACGGTCCA
>WARP01004789.1_pt1 | contig 12814 bp, 9 predicted proteins | sample 4769151 | NCBI WGS metagenome assembly WARP01 (sample SAMN08893023, study PRJNA449175) | gut metagenome | isolation source: rumen sample fed with dry roughage | host: cow | place: India: Nagpur | collected 2016 | reverse complement strand
GGCATTAGCCCCCGACGGCTCAGGGCACCGCCTGGGGGCCTGGTTCCATCCCTCGGATAAATTAACAACTCTCATATAATGTGCGCGTTGTGTAAACATGCTCATTTTCAATAATATGTTAATTTATCCGAGGGATGGATCCCGTACGAGGGATGGATCCCGTAAAGCACTGGTAATCATCGGGGAGCTGCAAGCCTCTGCAAGTTAAGCATATGTTAATTTATCCGAGGGATCAGTCGTTTGGCTGCAACTCTCTGCAAGGCAGCAACATGTTAATTTATCCGAGGGATGCTATTGTAGCGAGTTGGTGGGTGCGGGTGGTGAGTGTGAAGTTTTGGGTGATGTGGTGTTGGAAGGCGGGGTTTTTGGGTTGGTTTAGAGCTTGGTTTATTGCTTCGATGGCTTGTTCGATGCTTTGATTGCAGAGTTTGGGGGAGTCGTAGAAGTATACTGAGTGCCCGAAACCTGAGGTAACTTCGGGCATTCCTCCGGCTGTGCTGATTACGGGTATCATCTGGTGATACATAGCCTCTGCAAGCGAAAGGGAGAAGCTTTCGCGGCGGGAAAACTGGCAGTAAACGTGAGATTGGTTGTATAGGGTGTAGAGTTGGTCATGAGGTATTGGTGGGATTATCCGAAGATTTTTTGCAGGTTCAATCCCGGCGAGTTCAAAAACCTGTATTGTGCATCCAACTAGGGTAAAACAAGTGTCCGGAATTTTTGAGGCAACTTTGTTGTATCGGTCTATTCCTTTTATGTAAAAAGCTTGTAATGAGGAAACCAGTGCAACGCATAGTACCGAAGGTTTTGTATGGTGGTTATCCTGAATTGTCTTTTCAACGGAAATTTGGTCGCTTGAAGGGAGTTGTATTCCATTGTAAACAATCATTTTGTTTGCTTTAGGGGCAATGGTTCCAACTATCCTGGCAATATTGGCAGAGACACATAAAACATCAGAAGCCATTTTCATAGAACTGACAGCCATAAATGCCCTTAGTGGTTTTAACAGACTCCCGTACCTGTATTTCTTTTCCCTGCAAACATCATAACCACCGATTACAAGCACAGATTGTTTGCCGGCAAGGCGCGAAAAAAGCGTTGGAAGGAAAGAGTGGTAGTCGGCAAACCAAATGTAAACCAGGTCAAAACGGTAAATAGTAAAAAGCAGGAAGATTTTTTGGACAATCAAAGATAATGGTAACCTGCCGGGAGGATTGTTTGTAAACCGATACTCCTCTACATGAAAACTTTGCCTGAGTATCTCCACATCTCCTTTGACAAAGGTGGAGGGATGAGTGTATACTACGAGAGCCCTTTTTTGCATGTGCGATGGTTAACAGTGTAATAATAAAAAACGAAACCAGGGTTACTTGACGATTATAATGTTTGCTACTTTACGCTCTCCGTTGTTGTCAAAAAGTTTGTTGTCCGTAGGGTGGTTTACTACCCCTTTACCATTGACGTACATTGTTGTTGAACCACCACCGTCGAGGTTGATGATGTAGTCGGCACCCAGCCACCTCAAGGTCTTCTGAAGCTCCTCCAGGCTCATCCCGTTGGAGCTTGCAGCACGTCCGTCAACTGTGAAAAAAAGGATGTTGCCGTTTTTCATTTTGGCGATTGCGGTTCTTGGATGCCTGGTAGTATAAAAAGATGAATTTTCTAGGGGAAGGTCCCTGCCGTCTATCCTCAAAGGCGGGCCGGTAGTGATTATTTCGTCGGCCTGGATGTACCGTTCCCAGTCCTTTAAAACGTCGGCATAAAGGATAAAAAGTTCCCCGTCATAAATTGCAATGGCACCCTTTTGGTGCATTGACCGGTTGCTTGATGTGTATGTGTTGGGGGCGAGCTGTTTGCCCTCTTTGCGGATATAATCTACAGAGTTGTAGTCAATTGTGTTGTGTTCGTAGTTGAACTTGAAAAAAGAACCATTGATTGCTGCTGAGGCTTTGTGCTGCTGAGCCAGTACAGAGGTGCCAATCAAAACAGGGCTGGGAACTATCTCTACCTCCCTTCCTTTGCCGGCCTCGATCTCAATTATGCTGATAAATTGATTGGATTTGAACAGTTCTTGGTTGTCAAAGTGGTATTGCCTGAGAGTAAGTCCCTGGCCAAGCGTTTCGTTGCTCCATTGGGCGTTCACCAATGTTACGGAGTCCGGAGACTCCGAAACAACCTGTATTGGACGGTTGCCTTTTCCGTAAAGATTTCCGGGACCTGAGTCCATAAGAAAAAGCGCCAGAACACTGATGAACTGCGCTTTTAATAATGTCTTGACTGAAAAATAATTCATCTCCTAGGCCTGTTAATGGTTTCTGCCGCTAAATTAAGGCTTTTTCCGGAAATAATTACCCTTACAGGCAGAGGAGTTACTGGATCTCAATAATAGCTTCGGAAACATTTATAATGTAGTCACCTACTTTTTCACACTCACCGATAAGGTCCATGTAAAACACACCAGTCTGGTAATTGTAAATGTTATTCTCGAGGTTGAGCAAATGTTCTTCCTTGAGATGGTTGCGGTACTCGTTTATTGAGTTTTCGGCATCCTCGGCGTTGTTGATGTTCTTGATGTTGGTATAGCCCTGCTCAAGGTTGTATATCATGTGGCGGAAGGCGTTGTCAATGAGGTCAAGCATATGGTCGATCTTCTTGGTCATCTCTTCATCAAATTTGCATTTGTAAACGTTCTTGCGCTGGAGGATGCGGGCAATGTTGTACCCGGAGTCGCCTACGCTTTCGATTTCACTGATTATCGTATACATTGCCTGTATCCTTTTGCCGCTCTCCTCACTAATCTCCCCCTCCGAAATACTATTGAGATACCTGGCAATTTCCAGTTCAATCCTGTCAGTGATCTGCTCATAATGCTCCAGTTTGGAGTAAAGCTCGTCAAAATTGGATTTATCGCTGTCATGGACTGCCTGGCGTACATATTCGTACTGCTTTTGGGCAAGTCTTGCAAAGCTTACAATCTCCTGCTTTGCCTGCGACAAAGAGAGTTCGGCAGTGCTCAGGATCCCTCCCTGGATGTACTGCAAACGGAACACCTCTTCGGTTTTGGGAGCCTTGATCATGTATGTGACAAATTTAACTATTTGTGGGGTAAACCAAACAAGGATAAGGGTATTGGTCAGATTGAAAAGGGTGTGAAGGAAAGAAATCCCGTACAGGGTGGAGGAGGCATCCACAAAAGGATCCCCTGCACCTATACTTACAGTCAGCATGGCTACCAACCTGAGGATGGGATTGAACACTATCAAGACCCAGACAATCCCGAACAGGTTGAAAACGGTGTGTGCAAGTGCCGCCCTCCTGGCCGACACGTTGGCAACAGCTGCCGCAATATTTGCAGTAATTGTGGTACCAATGTTCTCTCCCAGCACCATTGCCGCAGCCATTTCGAACGGAATCCACCCGTAGCTGCTCATAACCAGCGTTAAAGCCATGGTTGCGCTGGAAGACTGGAGGATTATTGTAAGAAGGGTACCGATAAAGACAAAAATAAGTACGGAGAAAAAACCAAAGCTGGTCCATTCTTTCAAAAATTCGAGCACCTCAGGGGTTTGCCTCAGGTCGGGAACGGATGATTTAAGGAAGTTAAGGCCGAGGAAAAGAAGGGCAAATCCAATTAAAAGCTCCCCTATGGACTTCCTTTTGCCCGACTTCATCATCATAAAGGTGAATCCGACTCCAATGAGGGGTATCGACAAGGCAGAGATATCTGCTTTGAATCCGAGCAGTGAGATTATCCAGGCTGTGACTGTGGTTCCTATATTTGCTCCCATGATAACCCCGACTGATTGGGCCAAGGAGAGCAGGCCGGCGTTCACAAAACTTACCACCATTACTGTGGTGGCACTGGAAGACTGGATTATGGCAGTTATGAACAATCCTGTTAGTACCCTTTTGAAAGAGTTGGAGGTCATGGATGCCAGTATGCTTCGCATTTTATCACCGGCCACCTTTTGCAGGGATTCGCTTAACAGTGTCATTCCGTAAAGGAAAAGACCAAGGGAACCCAGAACCTTAAGAACTTGATAGATAATGTCCATTAGGATTTGTATGTGAATTTATTCTGCAAATATAATTCATATAATTAAGGTGTTAAAAAATATAATTGGTTTTGTTACCTTCGCGTATCGGTAAATGTATTTATTGCATGAATGTTAAGAAAATGAACCATAGTAACATAAAATATTGCATCAAGTTTTTTTTGGTGGCAGTTAACATTTTCGTAACAAACAACCTTACAGGCCAGTTTTACTCCATGGGCAACGACCCGGGAAGGGTAAAATGGCGGTACTCCGAGAGCCAGTATTTCCGTATTATCTATCCCGAAGAAATTGACTCTACGGCACGCAGATATGCCTGGTTGCTCGAAAGTTTGCGGGAACCTGTCCACCACACCTTAAAAGTCAAAACATCAAAGATAGATGTGGTATTGCACCCCTTTAGTGCTCAAAGTAACGGAATGGTAGGATGGGCTCCGAGCAGGATAGAACTGATAACCATGGCCCCGGCCAACGACCACTATGTCCATAACTGGGACAAGCATCTTGTAATTCACGAGCTGAGGCATGTAGCCCAAGTCTCAAAGTTCAAACAAGGTGTTTTCAAACCGGCCGGCTGGCTCATAGGTGAACAGGCTGCGGCAATTGGTACCGGACTCTTCATGAGCCAATGGACCATGGAGGGAGATGCCATAATCAGCGAGACAGAACTCACCTCGGGAGGCAGGGGCAGGGACCCCGACCATCTGCTCTTTTACCGGACCGCCTTCCTGAGCGGAGATCACCGTAATCACGACAGGTGGACAATGGGTTCATACAAAGAGTATGTCCCCGATCCGTACAGTTACGGCTATCTGTTCAATTCGTTTGTAAGGTTCAATACCGGCAATAAATATTATCTGGCAGAGGTTACGGAACATGTGGTAAACAGATTCTACAACCCGTTTTCGCAAAGGAATGCATACCGCAAATTAACTGGATTCTCAAAAAAAGGCAACTTTGAAAAACTTGCAGAGTTTTACACTGCAAAGTGGCAAAAGGAGGACTCTGCAAGGGCTCCGTTCACACAACTGGTGAGGTTAGAATCCAAATCAGTCAAAGGGTATACAAATTACACCTCCCCGGTAATTACCGGCAATCATCTCTTTTGCCTGAAACAAGATTTGGACAATATTCCGTCGATTATTAAGATCTTTCCGGACGGAACGGAAGTGACGGAGAGGGTCATGGGACGTGTGAACTCTCCCCTTAAAGCAAGGGAGGGAAAGATATACTGGACAGAGTACATAACCTCGCCAAGATGGGAGCTTGAGAGCTTCTCGGACCTCTTTTGCTACGATGTCAATACCGGAAAGAGTGAAAGACTGACTGTGAAAGAGAGGCTCTTCAACCCAACATTGTCACCAAGTGGCGATTCTTTGCTGGTTGTAAGCTATGGTATCAAAGGGGAATCAAAATTAAGAATCTATGATGCAGCTGGTATTACCATTTTAGACGAATTTCCGGCCCCGCCGGGATACCGTTTGAAAGAGGGTGTGGTTGCAACGAATTCGATTATTGCCACAGCGGTTAAAGACAGCGGGATATCCATCTTTATACTGCCGCTGGACGGGAACCCGGGATGGCAGCTGTTGGCAGATGCCAAAGGCAAAATAATCAGCAATCTCGAGTACAACCCAACAACCGGGGAGTTAATGTTCGTCTCGGATATAGAAGGGGTCAAAGGGTTGTTTGCATTGGATATAAATGAAAAAACAATTGTTTCGGTTGTAAGGCCGCGCTTTGGAATAGAAGGGTATTGCCTCGGCAGGGAAGGAGCAGTTATTGTAAGTGACTTTACGGCAAACGGCTATGAGCTTAAGGAGGCAAGGGCAACAGCCGGCAAGAATATACCAGGTAGCAATGGCAGGGATTCATATGAATTTGGAGAAGCATACAGGGACACAATTGTAAATAGTTTGGTTGCCCAGGCTGCATACAATACGGACACTCTTGAAACTCCGGCCGGTTACAAGTTCGAATCAAAACCATACCGTAAAGGAGCCAATCTGTTCCGGATTCACTCGTGGGCACCCGTCTATTACAATATCGACAATATTAAAAATCTTACCTATGAGTCTGTATATGATCTGGTTTCGCCAGGCTTTATACTATACTCCCAAAACAGCCTCAGCACTGCCTATGCAATGGCGGGTTACTCGTGGCAAAGAGGCTTCCATTCGGGCCACTTTAAATTCCGTTACCATGGCTTCTTTCCCGTGATTGAAGTTTCGGGAGACCTCAACACCCGGGACAGGACGGAAATTTCACTGACAACCAATAATCAAGGAAACAAATTCCAGATCAATGACACAATTTTCGGATCTCCTTATTTTAAGGTAAATATGCTTGCTTATGTTCCTCTGAGGTTCAACTCCGGAGGCTGGAGCAGCGGAGTAGTGCCCAGGTTTAGCTGGAGGTACACAAACGACAGGTTTTACTCTGACAGGAATGTAAAATTTGGAAATTATCAGTTTGCAAGTTTTGGAGTAAGCCTCTACAGGGTGAGGAACATGGCACACCGGGATATTTTCCCCAAAAAGGGAGGAGGAATGAGCATCTTGTACTCAGTTGTACCTTTTTCGGGTGAGAATTTTGGTTCCCTCCTGTACTCATCCCTCTATTTGTACACACCGGGAATGGTCGCGGGACATGGCATTAAATTATCGGCTGCATTTCAACAACAGTTTTACAATAAGAAAAATTATTTGATGTCCAATACAATAGCATTTCCTTCGGGCTATGAAGAAAGGTACAGCAAATGGGCCTTTTCGGCCTCTGCTGAGTATGCCATGCCTCTGTATACCGCGGATATACCACTGACTCCGTTGCTTTATATAAGGAGAGTCCAGCTTAAACCATTTGCCACCTTCTTTAGGAACGGAGGGCAAAGTGGACCCGAAAACTTGTGGGCAGTTGGCAGCGATCTTCTGTTTGATCTCAATTTACTCGGGATATCCTATCCGCTGGTGCTTGGGATTAGGGGAGGAGTCAATGGAGAAAAGCGTACCTTTGCAGAACTTTTATTCAAGACTCCATTATAAAAGATTGCAAACGACATGATTAGATTTAACAAACTAAATACACTCAAACCTTTTGACTGGCTCCTTATTACAGGAATAATAGCGGCCAATCTCATATATTCTGTACAAATGGGGGAATTCGATGTGATCGGTTCCATTGCCGGGATTACAGGAGTTGCCTGTGTTGTACTGGTGGCCAAAGGCAATATTTTAAACTATATTTTTGGTGTTGTCAATGTATCCCTCTATGCTTTGGTTGCGTTCAAGGCCCAGTTGTACGGTGATGCTGCTTTGAATGCCCTTTATTATCTCCCTATGCAATTTATCGGATGGTACAGCTGGATCGGCAAACGACAGGAGGAGACATCTGTTACTGTCGATGCCAGGAAGCTGAGTGCAATGCAAAGGGTCCGTTTGCTGGTGCTTTCTTTGGCAACAGTTGCTATTACAGCCTATGTGCTTCACCTGTTCAAGGATCCTCAACCATTGAAAGATGCTGCAACAACAGTCCTTTCTGTGATAGCAATGTTCCTGATGGTGCGCAGGTTTATGGAGCAGTGGGTGCTTTGGGTTGTGGTAAACGTTATCAGCGTTGTAATGTGGGTATATGCCCTGACGTCGGGAGAATCCCACTCTGCATTGATGGTAATAATGTGGCTGTTCTACCTGGCCAATTCAATCAATGGCTGGGTCACCTGGAACCGGTTGTCGAAAAGTAGGCAATAATTTCTCCGGCAGCTTTCTTCCCGATTATTTTGGACAGCTCTTCCAGCGGAGCCTCTTGGATCTTCTTTAGGCTTCCATATTTTTTAAGCAACTTTTGTTCACTCTTTTCCCCGATACCAGGGATCAACCTGAGTTGGGACAACACCTGCTCCTTGCTCCTTTTGTTGCGGTGATGGGTAATCCCAAATCGGTGGGCCTCATCTCTCAAGTGCATGATTATCCTTAAAGTAGGAGAGTTCTTATCCAGGAAAAGAGGGTGGGGGTCTCCAGGGATAATCAGCTCTTCGAGTCTTTTGGCAATACCTATGATTTTGATTTTATTCTCCAGGCCAAGCTCCCTCAACGCCTCCCAAGCAAAACCAAGCTGCCCCTTCCCTCCGTCAATGACAATGAGTTGAGGCAGAGTAGCTCCCTCTTCCAGCAGCCGGGTGTACCTGCGGTTTACAACCTCTTTCATGGAGGCAAAATCATTTGCTCCTACAACTCTTTTTATGTTGAAATGACGGTAATCGCCCTTGCTGGGTTGTCCGTTTTTAAAAACCACACATGCAGCAACTGCAAATTTTCCTTGTATGTTTGAGTTGTCAAAACACTCAATATGTAAAGGAAGCTCATCCATACCAAGGTCTTTCCTGATACTTTCGAGGAGCTTCTCCTTATGTTCCTGAGGTCGCAGCATCTCTTCCTGCTTTTGCCGTTCTTTTCCAAACAGGGTTGCATTCTTTGTACTAAGTTCCAAAAGGTAAAGCTTGTCTCCCCTTTGAGGGATATGTGATTTCTTGGTAAGACTTTCCGAATCGGGATAGCAAGACAATATGATTTCACGTGAAGTGTCTCCGAATTTCTCGTGCATCTCAGTGATAAAACGGGTCATTATACTGCCCGGAATCTCATCAATAGGGACTTTGAATTCCAGGTTGAGAGACTGTATTATACTTCCGTTGACCACCCTGATATAATTGCCATAGTTTCCCGTTGCTCCTGTTACCAGGCTGAACACATCCACGTTAGAGATGCTTTGGTTTACAATTACAGATTTGCTGTAGTGATTCTGGAGCAGTTCCAGTCTCTCCTTGTAACTTTGCGCCTCTTCGAACTTTAATTCCCTTGCAGCTGCATGCATTTTTTCGCGGAACTCTTTTACAAGCAAACTACTCTCGCCTTTCAAAAGTGAGGTTATCCGTTCTATCTGGTCGTTGTATTGATCCTCGTCAATCAGTCCGACACAAGGAGCTTTGCATTTTCCAATATGGTATTTGAGACAAGGTTTGAATTTCTTTGCATTGATTGACTCTTTTGTAAGGGATAATTTGCAATCTCTCAAAAAATAGAGTGAGGATACCAGCTCTACAAGACTATGAGCCTGCAAGGCAGAGCTGTAGGGTCCAAAATAGCGGGAACCATCCTTAACAACCCTGCGTGTTATAAAAACCCTTGGAAACGGCTCATTCTTGACACATATCCATGGGTAGGTCTTGCCATCTTTGAGCATTATATTGTAGCGGGGCTGATACTCTTTGATGAGGTTGTTTTCGAGTAGTAGTGCATCCTCTTCGCTCTCTACTACCGTGTGTTGCATGCTGTAAATCTTATCAACCATCACCCTGGTCTTTACACTCAGGCTTTCCCTGGACTGGAAGTATTGGGAGACCCGGTTTCGTAAGTTCTTGGCCTTCCCAATGTAAATTATTGTCCCCTCCTTGTTGTAAAAACGGTATACACCAGGAAGGGGGGGAAGAAGTTTGATGTTCTCTTTTATGTTATCAATCAATTTGTTTTGGGTCATAGAGTTGGCAGCAGTTGCTCATTTGTTTTGTAAAATTAGCAATTATCTTATATTTGCAAGAGTATATGAAGACGAAACTTGTAACCAGGTCAGATATTAAAAAAGCCTTTAAATTAAAGGGATTAACGGGAGATATTGCCTCTTCTGCAATAATTCACCTTTCGGGTCTTAACAAGGTCAACAAACTATACTCAAAAGTATCATCCTATCAAGGTCGGGATTTTACAACCGCACTCCTCAAAGAGCTCAATATAACGTTTGAAATCAACGAGAAGGAGCTGGAATACATTCCACAGGAGGGGCCCTTTGTTGTGACTTCCAACCACCCCTACGGAGCCATAGACGGAATCATATTATTGCATATAATCGGATCTGTGAGGCCCGACATCAAATTCCTCGCCAATTTTTTCCTTTCCAACATCCCGAATTTGTCGGAATTCATGCTACCGGTAAATCCATTCAGCAACCATCCCGGTTTGGCTAAAAGTTTCTCGGGTTTGAGGATGGCCGCAGAAAGACTTGAAAATGGTAATGCTCTGGCACTTTTCCCTGCAGGTGAGGTTTCTACGCACTACGGTACCCCTTTTGTCAAGGACAAAGCATGGCAAGTTCCTGTAATTAAATTGATAAAAAATGCAGAGGTTCCGGTAATCCCGGTTTACTTCCATGGGTCCAACTCAAACTTTTTCCATTGGATAGGTAAAATACACCCGATGTTGCGGACAATGAGGTTGCCATGTGAGCTCTTCAACAAAAGAGGCAAAACAATCCGGGTCTGCATTGGAAGGGCGGTTTCTCAGGCTGAGGTTGCAGAGCATCCAAATGCCGAAGCCCTTGCCAAGACGCTAAGAGCCAGGACCTATTCGCTGGAAGCTAATATCCCGGTAGAGAGGAAAATCCTTCAAAGGCCCGACCTGCAGCCAATTGCTCTTCCAAGAAATCGCAGGGCAATGCAAAAGGAGATCAATCAACTCAATGTAGATAAACATCTTTTTACAACCGGCAGTTATAGCTGTTACCTCACAGATGCAGCCTCAATTCCAATGATAATGCACGAACTGGGGCGCCGCAGGGAAGAGGCATTCAGGGCTGTTGGAGAGGGAACCGGGAGGCCGCTGGACCTGGATTCTTACGATGAGTACTACCAGCATCTTATATTGTGGGATAAACAAAAAAGCCGTCTGGTTGGGGCCTACCGTCTTGGACTTGGCCATGATATCATCAAGCACAAAGGAGTCAAGGGGTTCTATACCCAGACACTCTTTAGCTACGAAGGACCTTTTACCGAAATACTAAGCCAGTCATTGGAGCTCGGGCGATCTTTTGTGGTCCTCGAATACCAAAAAGAGGCGTTGCCTTTGGTGTTGCTAATAAAAGGCCTTATCTACGCGGTTGTCCGAAATAAAAATGTAAGGTACCTGCTTGGGCCGGTGAGTATCAGCTCCTGGTACCCAAAATTCTACCGTAGCCTCATGGTATACTACCTCAGGAAAATGCACTCTGCCGGAGACCTGGAAAAATATGCAACCCCTCGCAACCCGTTTTTCCCCGATTACCTCCGCTCCAATCCCGACGACTTGCTTGCAGGCAAGACAGATACCATAGAAAAATTCGACCGGTTCCTGCTGAGGATGAGCAATAATGAGTACAGGTTGCCGACACTGGTCAAAAAATACCTTAAAATCAATTGTAAGATAGTGACTTACAATGTAGATCCTGATTTTAACTATTGTGTGGACGGCTTGGTATTGTTGGACCTCAAGGAGGTTTCAAGGTCCGAAATCGAAGCCTTGACTAAAGGAGAGGCGGGACGGGAAAAGGTGTTGGAACGGTTTGGCTTTACTCAGGGAACAGGATCATAACCGCTTCCTCCCCAGGGGTTACAGCTTAAAATCCTCTTTATGGCCAGCCAAAGTCCTTTGAACGGTCCATGTTTCTTGAGTGCTTCGGCTGCATAGGAAGAACAGGTGGGAGTGTAGCGGCAACTTGGAGGTTTGAGCGGGGAGATACAGTACTGGTAGCACTTAATCAGCAGCAGGAAGGGGAGTATCAGTATCTTTTTCAAGATTTTTTTCAATTTTGTCCAGAGCATCTTTCAACTTTTGGTCTAATTTGTCGTATAAAGGTAACTCTTTCCCGATATAAACCACACACATATCGTAACCCACCCTGCCTGGATTGCCAAATCCTTTTAAACGCAATGATTCCCTGATTTTTCGTTTGATCATGTTGCGCTCCACGGCCCTTTTGAAGGCTCTTTTTGGAACAGAGATCAATACTTTGGATGGAGCTCCCCCGTTTGGCATATAAAAAACCTTAAGAGGGTATGAGAAGTGGTTTTTTCCGTTTCCGAAAACTTCTGATATCCTCTTTAAAGAACATAATTTTATATCCTTGCCAAAAGTGAGTCTATTTTTGTTCAAAGTAATTGGAGAGTGCTTTTGCAATGGATGGTGCTTCGGGTGTGGGAGCTATTATGGATGCGTTTAACTTTGCAGCTTTGAGGGCTTTGAGTGTAGCAGGTCCGAATGTAGCCAACTCTTTCCCTTCGGGAACAAATGCAGGGAAATTCTCCTGAAGTGATTTTACGTCGGAAGGGCTGTAGAAAACGATTATGTCGTATTTTTCGATATCCATGTTGGTCAGGTCACTGAACACCGTTCTTACAAGAATGGCACTGGAGTGCTTGAGCTTCGACTTTGAGAATACCTTGTTTACATCGGACTTGTTGTTGTCGGCAACAGTTAAAAGGAAATTTTCATTTTTGTGTTTTGGGCCTATTGCTTCAATTATTGATGCAGGAGTACCGTTGCCAAAGAATATCTTACGTTTGCGGTACACTATGTGTTTTTGAAGGTACAGCGCGATTGCCTCCGATATGCAAAAATACTTCATGGTTTCGGGAACTGTGATTCGAAGTTCTTCGCAGAGGTTGAAAAAAGCATCTATTGCAGTTCTTGATGTAAAAACCACAGCAGTGAAATCGGGGATATTAATCTTTTGAGTACGAAATTCTTTAGATTGTACAGGTTCTACCCGGAAGAAGGGGATGAAATCTATCTCGGCCTTATACTTTGTTATGATTTCGGTATATGGAGAGCCATTCAAAGGAGTCGGTTGCGGAATAAGTATCTTTCTGATTTTCATATTAGTTATATGAGAGTATAAAGTTGATCAATAGCGCTGGCGGCAAAATTTCGGCGCTGCAAAGATACAAAATATAAAAA
>WARP01000408.1_pt2 | contig 12846 bp, 12 predicted proteins | sample 4769151 | NCBI WGS metagenome assembly WARP01 (sample SAMN08893023, study PRJNA449175) | gut metagenome | isolation source: rumen sample fed with dry roughage | host: cow | place: India: Nagpur | collected 2016 | reverse complement strand
AAAATATCTACATTTGGTTTTAGTTTTCTAGCTTCCATCTTCTCTTTTTCTATATCATATTCAAAATATGGAAGTAGATCAGTTTTTGTAAAAAGTATTAAATCAGCACTTCTAAACATAACTGGATATTTAGCAATTTTATCTTCACCTTCTGGAACTGAAACTAAAACAATGTTTAAATGAGTTCCTACATCATAAGATGCTGGACATACAAGATTTCCAACATTTTCCACAAAACAGACATCAATATTCTCTAAAGATAAGTTATGCAAACCTTTATGAACCATAAATGCATCTAAATGACAAGCACTTCCTGTTTGTATTTGAACTGCATCTATTCCTTTTGCTTTTAATCTATTGGCATCTCTTGAAGTCTCTAAATCACCCTCTACAACTGCAAATTTAAAATCAGCAATATCTACTAAATTCTCTAAAAGTGTAGTTTTTCCACTTCCAGGACTTGACATAAGATTTATTCCTAAAACTTTATGATTATCAAAATGAGCTCTATTATGTCTTGCTTCATGATCATTTTTATCTAAAATTTTTTGAATTACCGAAATTGTTTTTGCATCATTTAATTGAGGATTATGATGAATATTTTCATTTATATGCGAATGATGATTTTCGTTTGGATGATGATGGTCATGAGAGTGCTCGTGATGATGCTCATGTTCGTGATGATTATGTTCTTGTCCTGCTATTGTACAACCGCAATCTTTACACATTTTTATTCCCTTTTGTTTTATTCAATATTTTATTTAGTTTAACCCAAAAAGGCTAAATATAATATAATAGTTTACATCACTTATATATTTTTAGAACAAACTTGATAAACTATTTTTATGATTTGTCCAAACTGCAAAAATAGAAACTTTTATAATTTAGCAAATGATTATATAAAATGCACAAAATGTGCAAAAAAACTATCTTTGAAAAAGATAGCTAAAGATAAATTAATCATAGAAAAATTTTGTGAAAACAAAAATGCACTTCAAAGCTCAAAAGAGTTAAAGCTAAACTACAAAACTATAAAAGATAGATTTGATCTGTTTAGAAAAAAAATAGCTATATTTTTGGAAAACTCTTATCAAGATTCTATACATGATTATAGTGAATATGAAGAGTTTTATTACTTCAAACAAAGAGGAAAGAGTAAAAAAATAAAATCACTAGATGAGGCTACAAATATAATAGGATTTTACTCAAATCAAAAAGTATATACACTTCTTATGCCAAATATAAAGTATAGAACTTTTGCTACAAATGATGAGGATTTTTTTCAATATCTTCTTTGGTACAAACTTCAATCAAAAAATTCTCATAAAACAACTCTAAAACTATTTTGGGAGTTTCTTGAAGAGGAGTTAAAAAAATATAAAGGAGTAAATGAAGAAAATTTTTTCTACTACTTAAAAGAGTGTGAATTTAGATTTAACTACAAAAAAAGTGAGCAAATAGAGATTTTAAACTCTATATATTTTCAAGAGTGAAAAAAGCTTGTCCCAAAGATATATTTTCATCATTTACACTATAATTTTCTCCTATATAAATCTCTTTCTCTTTTAGTTTTTCAAATACAATTTTAAGTAAAGTTCTATTTTGAAAAACTCCACCACTTAAAACAATAGCTAAATCTTTGTGTAAATTTGAGATATCAAAAATTATATTTGCAAGAGTATTTATAAATTTTGAAGCAATAATTTTTTTATCTTTTTCGAATACAAGCTCTTTTATCATTGGTGAAATATCTATAATATTGTCAATCAAATCAAAAGAGAAAGCATCTTTTATATTTTCATCATATAAATTTTCTAAATAAAGACCTGTTTGTCCTTCATACTCTTGAATATGAAGAGTATTAGCAAGTGAACAAACGGCATCAAAAACTCTTCCAAAAGAGCTTGAAAGGGGTGAATTTAAAGATTTTTGCCAAATTGTGTGTAAATTTTTTATCTCATTTTTTTCAAATATTTTTAAAAATTCCAAAGGTAAAGAGTAAATCTCTTCAAGGCAGAAGTTATCAAAAAGTAGTGATAAAGCTACTCTTTTAGGCTCTTTTATAGCTAACTCTCCACCTAAAAGTTTAAAATATTTTAGGTGATAAGCTCTTTTATACTCTTTTTGATTTGCTATAAAAACTTCTCCACCCCAAATATTTCCATCATCACCATATCCAGTTCCATCAAAACAGAATGCTAAAACATCTTTTTTTAAAGATTTCTCTGCTAAAACAGCTAAAATATGAGCATAATGATGTTGAACTTGAATTAAATTTAAATTTTTATTCTCTTTTACAAACTCTAAAGCAATTTTTGTAGTCTCATAATTTGGATGTTTATCACAAACTATAATTTCAGGTTTAAAATCATAAAAATGAAGAAAATTTTTAAGAGTTTTTTTATAATTTTCTATTGAAGCTATTGAGTTTAAATCTCCTAAATAAGGAGCTGTAATAATCTTATTTTCAAAAGCTATAGTAAAAGTTGCTTTTTGATTTGCACCTAAAGCTAAAACTTTTTTTGAAAACTTTTTTTCTACTTGCAAAATATTTGGAGCAAAACCTCTACTATTTCTAAGTTTCAAAACTTTTTTGCCTACTATTTGAACTATTGAGTCATCACAACTATTTACTATTTCTCTATTATAATCAAGTATAAAATCTACTAAATTCGCAAGTTTAAAAAATATATCCTCTTTTTTTGTAATTATTGGCTCATCTTTTAAATTTGCACTTGTTGCCAAGATTGGTTTTTCTAAATTTTTAAATAGAAGATAGTGCAAAGCACTATTTGGTAAAAAAGAGCCAATAATCTCTAAATTTGGAGCTATTTGCTTTGATAAATCACTATTTTCTCTTTTTTTCAATAAGAGTATTGGTTTTTGTTTTGAGTTTAAAATCTTCTCTTCAAGCTTATTAAAATATCCATAATCTTTTAAATTTTCTATATCTTTAAACATCACAGCAAAAGGTTTTGATGCTCTTTTTTTAAACTCTCTTATTTTTTCTATTGCTTTTGAGTTTGTAGCATCACAAACAATATGAAAACCTGATATACCTTTGATAGCTAAAATTTTTCCATCTTTTATATAGTTTGATGCTTGATTTATAGCATCTATTTTTTTAGATATTAAATTTTGATTTTTATCATATAAAAAAGTAGTTGGTCCACACTCTTCACAAGAGATTGCTTGCGCGTGATATCTTCTATTTTTTGGATTTTCAAACTCATCTTGACAATTTTTACATAAGCTAAACTCTTTTAAAGAAGTATTTACTCTATCATAAGGAATATCTTTGATTATTGAGTATCTTGGTCCACAATTTGTACAATTTGTCAAAGCATAGTTATATCTAAAACTATTTTTATCAAAAATATCTTTTATACAATCTTCGCAAATTGATATATCAGGATAAATAAGGGCACTTTTATTTTTAAAATTTGAATTTGAACTTTTTTCAATTTCAAATTTCTTATACTCTTTAAACTCTAAATTTTCAATCTTTATATCAAATATTTTGGCTAAAGTTGGGGGATTTAATCTAATCTCTTTTATAAACTTTATTAAATCTTCTTTTTTGGCAAAAGCTTGAATCTCAACTCCATTTTCATTATTTTTAATCCAGCCTTTTATATTATATTTTATTGCTAGATTATAGATAAATGGTCGAAACCCAACACCTTGAACAAGTCCAAAAATAGATATTTTTTGATTTATCATAAAATTTTATACCTATTTTTGAATTACAAACTCTTTGTTGTAGTAGATTTTGAAGTTTTTTGTTATGCTTTTTTCAACAAGTTGATTGAATCTAATATTTGCAAACATATCTCCACATAAACTAACACCATCTAGTTCATAATTACCGTGTAAATTATCAATCTCATTTGCTATAAAGTGGGCAAAACTTTCAATAAAACCCAAACTTATAGTCTGTTCATCAACTCCTGCTAGTTTAAAACTCATAGCTGATTTTATAAGTGGTAGATAATCAAATTTTCTATTAAAAACTTTTTTGTCGTCAAAAATTTTATAATCAATTCTAGGTCCTTTTTCAAGCAAAGAGTTTGAAGCATTTAAAATAATATCTTCTTCAAAATCTAGTATAATTTTTGCTATTTTAAAATATGTAAAAAATGTTTTTTCACCAAAATCTATCTTTGTATTTAATGCTTTATTGTAAATATTTTCAAACTTATTTTTATAGTTTTTTAGAAGCTTTTCACCCTTTATATCTTTTTTTATAGATTCAAAAATCTCCTCTATTGAACTTGGAATATATAAATCTTCTAAAATATCAACTAAACCATTTTTTGAGTAGTAAGAGATTTTATTTTTGTTTGAAAAGCTAATATAAAAATTTATAATAGATTTTTCAAACAGTTCACTCTCTGCTAAAACAGTCATAAAGTGAGATTTATCTTTTTCTTGAAATTTATTAAAAACTATATCTAGCTTTTTTGGATATGAGTTTGATTCTAAAATAAGTTTTTTATTATCAAAACATAATATTTTTGGAATATCAAGCTTTATACTATTTTTACTTTTTACATCTAAAAAATAGTCAAAACTTGCATCTTCATTTTCAATATTTAAAAAATCAATCTTTAATTTTTTTAGCTCAAGAGTTAGTAAATATAGTGTTAAATCATTTGAATATCTTATATCTATACTTTTTTTATCAATCTTATTTTTTAATCTATAAATCTCATTAATTCTAAACTCTATCTTTGGTTTTTCAATAGTTGCAAGTGCAACGATTGAATTAATATCCTCTACAACTAAGCTACTTATATTTTCTAAGCTTACAACTAAAAGTTCACTGCTTTTGTCTATATTTTCTACTTTTGAGAATACAAAAGTTCCACTTAGAGTTTTTATTTTGATTTTTTTACCTTCATATATTAAAGAGCTTAATTTTTCAAAAAGTTTTTTATCTGATTTTACTTCTTGATTTTCAAAAATAAAAGTTGCATCTTCAAAACCTTTAGAAACTTCACAAGATTTAAAAGCATTATAAAAATCTATACTATCTTTATCTTCTACTTCTTTTAGTGAACTTGGAGAAAAAGAGATTAAATTCTTTTCATCAATAGAGCTTGAAGTTTCAAGAGGGAGTTTCTCAACTACTTCAACTTCCAATCCATAATAAAAAATTGAAATAGGAACATACAAAGATAAAGCATTTGAAAAATCTTCTAATATTTTCTCTTCAGCTTCTATATAAAGATAAACAAAATCTAATTTTTGATATATTTTATATTCACAATCAAACTTTTTTGCAACAAAATCTAAAAACTTCGTCAAAGTTTTATTGCTTGATTTATAGTTAAACTTAAACTCTAGGACCATTTTTCATATCTCTTTTAAATGAAATCTTAGCTATCTCTTCTATGCTAACATCTTCTGTTTTTACTGCTTTTATATCGTGTTTTAAAAGATAATCTATTATCGTTTTTTCCATAGTTTTAGAAGCTTCTATAATTTCACTACTCAAATCAAATGTAGTATCATCTGCAACTCTTTTAGGAACAATGCCTAAAACATAAGTTGTTGGTAAATCACCATTCATTTCAATCATATTTAATGTTTGAAGCATCTCAACTTCGTGAGCACTTCCTTGCCAGTTTATGTTTGATGGAACTTTTCTATAATCAAAGAAAAAAACATCTCCAGCATTTGAGTTTAATGAATCAATGCAATCAACTACTAAAACCTCATCATATTTTATAATTAAAGGAATAAGTCTTTGAGCCAAAGTTCCACCATCAACTAAAGTTAAACTATTTTTTGAAGATTCAAACTCATACTTTTCATCTAAATAGTGAACAAAATGAGCTCCTATTCCCTCATCTTGGAATAGGATATTTCCTATTCCTAAAATTAAGATATTCATTTATGGTCATCTTCCCATTTATATCCAGAGATAATTGAATCCATATCCCCTTTTTTTCCATAAATTGAGTTAAATACAACCAAATAGATATGTATAGGCAAAAATATCAAAAAAATCCACATGAAAATATGATGAACTTCTCTAACAACAGCTAAACCTCCCATTAAAACCTCAATTGGTCTTAAAATATCAAATAAAAATCCACCTAAACCATCATGATAAACATGTATATATAAAATCAATCCAGTTAATGAGATAACTATTAAAGAGATATAAATAGCTGAATATGCCATAAATTGCAGTGGATTATATATCCCTTTTAGTTTAGTATGTTCACCTATTAAAATATAGTATTTAATCTGTTTTATCCACATTTTTGGTGATATAAAATCCCAAAAAGATAATCTCTCTTTTTTACTTTGTCTATCAAAGAAAAATAGATATATTTTTCCAATAGTCACACAAATTAGTAAAAAACCAAAAATTATGTGCCAACTTCTCATTAAAGCATTTAAAAAGTTTGTTGGCTCACCGCCATTTAAAGCTGGAGATATAAATGGATATGCCAAATAAAATCCTGTAAAAGTTAGAGCTGTAATAGCTAAAACTCTAATCCAGTGAGTTATTCTTAACCATACAGAGTATTCATAATGTTTTTTTATCATAGTTTATTCCTTAACTATTACAAGAAAAACCATATAATGGATCTACTTTATATGTTCCTAAATCATTACCTTTTTGATCCATAACATGAACAGCACAAGCAATACAAGGGTCAAAGCTATGAATAACTCTAATAATTTCAAGAGGTTGAGATATATCTTGAACTTTTAAACCAACTAAATTTGCTTCATAAGGTCCCATTTGCCCTTTTGCATCAATTGGTCCTGCATTCCAAGTTGAAGGAACAACAGCTTGATAGTTTTCAATAACTCCATTTTTTATTCTTACCCAGTGAGACAACATTCCTCTTGGAACATCTCCCATATATCTTCCTTTATACTCTTTGTTTTTATCTATTTTATAAGATGTATAAGTAGTTTCATCTACTTTTAAATTTTCAATTAAAGTATTAAATGTCTCTAATCCATGTTTTGCAATAGCTTTTACTTGAAGCATTCTAGCAGCTGTTCTTCCTAAAGTTGTAAATAAGGCACTTTTTGGCAACTTTGTTTTTGCTAAAAATTCATCTACTATTGGAACTACTCTTTTATTTCCTTTTGCATAAGATACCAATATACAAGCAAGAGGTCCAACTTCCATAGCTTTTCCATCATATCTTGGAGATTTTATCCATGAATATTTACCTTTTACATCTAAGACTTTAGAATCTACAAGTTCTTTATTCATTCCAACTGTTTTCATATCTTTTAAGCCTGTATATTTAGGATTTGTTTTCCCATCATAAGGGTGCAGTGCTTCATCATTTTCATACCAAGAGTGAGTTGCTTCTTCTGTTATTAAATCTTCATTTATTTCAAAAACTTTTGATAAATCACCATCAAAAATAATTCCAGAATCAAATAAAAACTCTGTTTGATTTAACATCATCTCTTGATTCGCAATAAAGTTCATAACTCCAGCTTTTCTTGTAACTGATAACTCATCTTTATATACACTTGCAGCCATTACAATATCAGCATGATAAGCATTTTCTATAAACTCTGCTGCATTTTTAAATAGTGTTAAATACTCTCCCATTCTTGATGGATCCAATAAATCCATAATACATGTCACTCCACCTACACTTAAGCTTTGTGGATGTGGTTGTTTCCCTCCAAAAATAGCCATAAGTTTTGCTAAATCTCTTTGAACTTCTAAAGCTTTTAAGTAGTGAGATAATAAAATCAAGTTTTGTTCAGAAGATAATCTATAAGTTTTATGTCCCCAATAAGCATTTGCAAAAGGTCCTAATTGACCTTTTTCTACAAACTCTTTTACTCTTGTTTTAACTTTTTTTAAATCATTTTCTCCCGTTGCTATTGGAAAATCTGCATATTTAAATGCCTCATTTGAAGCTTTTTTCTCATCTGCATCAAGAGCTGAAACAATATCAACCCAATCAAGCCCATGAAGATGATAAAAATGAACAACATGATCATGCATAAAAAGTGCCATTGACATTAAACTTCTTGTAAGTTTTGCATTTAAAGGAGGAACTATTCCTAAAGCATTTTCAACAGCTTCAATTCCAGCTTTATAGTGTGAATATGTACAAACACCACAAATTCTTTGCATTAAAAAACCAGCATCTCTAGGATCTCTATTTTTTACAATAGTTTCCAAACCTCTCCATAAAGTTGAAGATGAATAAGCTTTTTGTATTACATTATTTTCATCAACTTCAACTTCTATTCTTAAATGCCCCTCAATTCTTGTAATTGGATCAATTATAACTCTTTTATTTGACATTATTGCTCTCCTTGTGAATCTTTTGGATTTTTATATCTTGAAATAGCTGCATGTGCTGCAATACCAATTCCTGTAATAGTAAGCAATCCAATTCCTATTTTATCAGCAGTTGCATCTGCTCCAAGTCCTTTAAATACTGTGCTATATAATCTATTTGCAACTGGCTCTTCAAGAGGTCCCATAGTATCCCAAAAGTTTGGTTCACTACACCCAATACAGCCATGCCCTGCTTGAATTGGCCAAGACATATGAGAATTAAACTTGTTTTTTGAACAATTATTAAAAGTATATGGTCCTTTACACCCTACTTTATATAAACAATACCCTTTTTTAGCACCTTCATCCCCAAACTCTTCAACAAACTCTCCAGCATCAAAATGACCTCTTCTTTCACATAAATCATGAATTCTTAAACCATAAGCCCATTTTGGTCTATTGTAAGCATCAAGGGCTGGTAAAGTTCCATAAAGAATATAGTGAAGCAAAGTTCCTACTATATTTTTTTCACTTGGTGGACAACCTGGAACATTTATTACTTGTTTATTAGTAACTTTAGATAAAGCTTGAGCTCCTGTTGGATTTGGAATTGCTGCTTGAACGCCACCAAAAGATGAGCAAGTTCCTATTGCAAATATTGCTAAAGCGTTGTTTGAAGCCTCTATTGCACTTTGTTCACCTGTTTTTCCATGACCACCAATAGTTAAGAAAGTAGCATTTTCTCCTGTTGGAATTCCACCCTCAACCATTAAAATATATCTTCCTTTATATTTCTCAATAGCTGATTCAAGATTATGTTCAGCTTGCCATCCAGATGCTGCCATCAAAGTTTCATGATACTCTAAAGATATATAATCAAAAATAAGTGAATCAATAGTTGGGGCATCTGTTCTAAGTAGTGATTCACTGCATCCTGTACACTCCGCCATATGTAACCAAATAATTGGTAATCTATCACTCAAAGTTGCTGCTTTTGCAATCAATGGAGAGAAGCTTGATGGAAGTGTTAACATAGCAGTCATAGCAGCAGCCCACTTCATAAAGTCTCTTCTTGAAACACCTTTTTCTTCCAAATGAGATTCTAAAGAGTTCTCTTCTTTAAATCCCTCTAAGCTCTCTAATTGTTTTAAACGATTAGATAATTTGTTATAAAGTTCACTATTTTTCAAAAAATGCTCCTGTGTTTTATTTTTTGTTCTCTATTCTATCTTCTTTATCTTTACTATTTATTTAATATTTTACTTTTGATAGATATAAACCATTTGGTTCTATTGGAGTTTTGAATATATTTTTTTCACAATTTAACTGTTTTTTTAAATCATTAATTGTGAGTTTTTTACTATTTATTTCAAGTAAAAATCCAACCATCAATCTAATTTGACTTCTTAAATATGAGTTTGCTGTAAAATTAAATACATAAATATCTCTATATTTATAGAATTTTGTCTTAAATATCTCTCTTATTGTATTCTCTTTTTCGCTTCCAGTTTTATGAAAATATATAAAATCATGAACACCTTCAAACTCTTTTATAGCAAGTTTTAAAAGCTCTTCATCTACACTTTTTACATAAGTAATATATTTTTGATTAAATGGATTTGTAGGTTTTGTTGTGATTAAATATCTATAAGTTCTTGTTTTTGCACTAAATCTTGCGTGAAATTTATCATCAACTTTTGAAATTTTTAAAATCTTTATTGCTTTATCTACTCTTTTATTTATTATCTTTTTTAATTTTTCAAAATCACTCCAATAATCTGGAATAAAAGCATTAAAAACCTGTTTTGTAGCATGAACATCTCTATCTGTTCTTCCACTTAAAATAATTTTTGTATCAATATTTATTGATTTAAAGACTTTTAAAAGCTCATCTTCAACTGTATTTTTGTTTGGCTGTTTTTGACTTCCACAAAAAGCAGTTCCATCGTAAGATATTGTAAATTTTAGATTCAATTTTAATACTCTTTTTTAATAGTTCTGCTATATAAAAGATAACTAGAGGCTATCCAAATAAATGGGATAATATAAAGTGAATGAAAAAGTAACTTATCTGCTATATATTTGATTAAAATATAATAAATTACAACAGTAACAATTGCATAAGCTGTTGTTCTATTTTTTTCATATCTTGGATTAAAATATCCAAAAACTATTACAAAAAATAGTGATATTAAAGGGAAAATTGATGTTAGTATAAAAAATGTGAAATCATCAATATCTTTATTAATTTCAAAATTATTTTTCCAAAAATTATAGCTATTTGTGAACTCTTCATAATTTGAACTAGCTATTGAATCATTTATATACATTTTAGAGTAGTCAATTTGATTTACTTCATCTATATCAATTATAAAAACTTTTCCATCATCTAATCTAAAACTTAAATTTCCATCTTGATTTAAAAGATGTGCCTCTTTACTTATAATAAACTGCTCTTTATCTTTTTCAGTTTTGAAAAGTTTTACATCTTTATATTTCTTATCATCTTTTTCTGAGATATAAATAAGCCAATCTCCAAACTTTTGACCAAATTCACTCTCTTTTATATTAAAATTTGCCTCTTTTTTCTTAAAATCTAAAAATGTTTTTGTCAAATATTTTGTTTTTGGAATAAGCCCCAAAGAGATTACCAAAAGCATAGCTGAGAGCAAAATAGTAATTGGGAAAAAAATCTTTAAAACCCTAACTGGATTTAATCCAAAAGATGTAATAACTGTTAGTTCATACTCACTTGATAGTTTTGAAACACTAATTGCTAAAGAGATAAAAAATGTAATTGGAAGAGTATAAAACAGAATTTGAGGTAATGAATAGCTAAAAAGTGTTAAAAGCTCATAAAAATTCATTGTAATAACTGATGTTAATGATGCAATTCTTACCAAAAAAACTACGCTTGTAATAAAAAATAGTCCCAAAAATATAGGAAAAAATGTAATACTTAATTGTGAATGTAAATAGTTATTTAATCTCAAAACAATCCCTTGAAAAATATTGATAAATTTAAAAAATACTCAAGTAAAAATGCTACTGCAAGAGGTGGAATAAATGGTATTTCACCATCTTTAAACCTTTTTACTCTATAAATATATAAAACTATTGCTAAAAGTGCAGATAAAAAAACTAAAAAAATAACCTCTTCTAAGCCAACTATTATTGCAAAAGATGCAATAAGTGGTATATCTCCCTCACCTAAAGCTGTTTTTGTTTTTAAACTCTCATCTTTTAAAAATCTTGATTTAATATTTTGTATATAAAAAGTAACGACAAAATTTAATAAAACAAATGCTCCAGAGATAAAAAATGCATTTTTTAAAGAGTCAATAAAACTATACTCACTTATAAAAAATGATAAAAATAGAGCAACTAATAAAAGATAATCAGGAACTGCTTTATACTTAAAATCATAAATTACTAAAACCAAAAGATTTAGAAAAAATAGTGCTATTAAAACTGTTTGCATATTTTATAAACCTCCAAATCTTCTTTGTCTTTTATTAAACTCAATAATAATATCTTCAAGCTCATCAACACTAAAATCAGGCCAAAGTGTGTTTGTAAAAAACATCTCTGCATAGGCATTTTGCCATAATAAATAGTTTGAAAGTCTAATCTCTCCACTTGTTCGTATAAGCAAATCAACATCTCCAAATCCTGCTGTATCAAGACATGATTCAAAGTTTTTTTCATTTATTTCAAGATTTTTTTCATTTAATTTTTTTATAGCTCTAATTATCTCATCTTTTGAACCATAATTTAAAGCTAATACTTGAGTAAGTCCAGAGTTTTTTGATGTTTTTTCCTCTAACTCTTTTATGATTTTTTGTAAGTTTTTTGAGAATTTACTTAAATCTCCTATAACTTTAAATCTTATATTGTTTTTCATCAAAGTTTCATACTCATTTTTTAAAAACTTTTCCAAAAGCTTCATTAAATACTCAACTTCAAGTTTTGGTCTATTCCAATTCTCTGTTGAAAACGCATATAAAGTAAGGTATTTAACACCTATTTTTGCACAATACTCTGTAATCTCTCTTACAGTTTTTGCTCCAGCTTCATGACCAGCTGTTCTTTTAAGACCTCTTTGTTTTGCCCATCTTCCATTTCCATCCATAATTATTGCAAGATGAGATGGGGGATTTGAACTACTCATTTGTAAACTCTTTTTCAAATCTATTTAAAATTTCTAAAGAGATATTTAGCTTATTTCCAGAAAAATCAAAACTTTTATCTTTTAAAATAAGCTCTATATTATTTGTATCACTTCCAAAAACATTAGACTCATCTAAAATATTTAGGCAAACTGCATCAAGATTTTTATTTTTTAGCATATTTTGCGCATTTGATTTTGCCTCTTTTTTATCCATCTCTGCTTTAAAACCAATAGAAAAAATATCTTTTTTATCTAAATTTGCCAATATATCAATATTTTTACTAAGCTCTAAACTCCAAGTTTCTCCAAGTTTCTCTTTTTTTAATTTTCCATCAAATTTTTCTTTTGGAATATAATCACTAACTGCTGCTACCATAAATAAGAAACT
>WARP01000350.1_pt2 | contig 12848 bp, 15 predicted proteins | sample 4769151 | NCBI WGS metagenome assembly WARP01 (sample SAMN08893023, study PRJNA449175) | gut metagenome | isolation source: rumen sample fed with dry roughage | host: cow | place: India: Nagpur | collected 2016 | reverse complement strand
TAGAAAGGGAGTATATCCAAACTATGATAAAATGAAATAAAATTAAATATTAGAGATTAAAAATGGCAGAACAACTAAAAAATATATATTCGCAAGAGTTTATAGAAAAGCTATCAAATAGTTTACAAAATAGTTACAAAGATTTTAAAAAAGATGAGTTTAAAAAAGCTATTTTTAAAAATGCTTGGGAAAGTTTAGAGTTAAAACAAAGAATGCGACATATCTCAAAAACTTTGGGAGTTTTTTTACCATTTTCATATAAAGAGCAAATTGAGATTTTAATAGAGGTAAAAAAAGATTTCAAAGCTTTGGAAGCTATGATTTTTCAAGATTTTGTTGAGGTTTTTGGGCTTGATGATTTTGAAATTTCTATGAAAGCTTTGGAACTTTTTACAATAGATTCAAGTAGTGAGTTTGCAATAAGACAATTTATAATTAAGTATGAAGATAAAACTATAAATCAGATGAAAATTTGGGCAAAAAGTAAAAATGAGCATATAAGAAGATTAGCAAGTGAAGGAAGCAGACCTAGACTTCCTTGGGCTGTTGCTTTGCCAAATTTTAAGAAAAATCCACAAAAGGTATTTGAGATAATTGAATTACTTAAAAATGACTCTTCAAAATATGTTCAAAAAAGTGTTGCAAATAACTTAAATGATATATCAAAAGATAATCCAAAAATGGTAGTAGAGTTTGTAAGAAATAATTTAAATATTTCAAAAAATCTTGATTGGATTTGTAAACATGGAAGTAGAACTCTACTTAAAACAGGAGATAAAGAGGTATTAAATTTATTTAATTTTGATAAATCTCATCATATAAATCTCACAAATTTTTGTTGTGATAAAACTATATTTTTGAATGAAGATTTTAATTTTTCATTTGAGATAAATTCAGATGAACCTATTGGAAATATAAGAGTTGAATATGTTATTTATTATTTAAAATCAAACAGTAATCATAATAAAAAAGTTTTTATGATAAGTCAAAATAGTATAGAATCAACAAAAAAAAGATTTCAAAAAAAACAGAGCTTTAAAAATATGACAACTAGAAAACACTATATAGGAACTCATTTTATAGGAATTTTGATAAATGGAGTAGAAGTTTTAAAAGAGGAGTTTTTCTTACATGACCCCAGCAATTAATTTACTAAAAAAACATAAATGTGATTTTAAAAGCAAAAGTGGGTAGAATAGCTACTAAATAATTAAAAGGAGATACCATGGCAAAAAACAAAGGTGAACCGAGTTTAGAAAAAATTGATGATTATAATGGAAATGAATCAAAACAAAAAAGAAACACTGTAAGATTGATTGTTATTTTACTTCTTGTTTTAGGTGCAATTTTTGCATATTTACAAGAACCAGCAAATAAAACTGCAAAACAAATAGAAGAGAAAACTTCAATTCCAGCAAAATAGAGAGCTAAAACTCTCTATTTATCTTTTAGAAAAAAGATTTTTTCTAAAATACTTTTTAAAATAATCATAACAACTGCTAAAAGAATTAAAACTATTCCAATAATTAACCAAAAAGTAATTATTTCATTAAATATAAGAACCCCTATTAAAACAGCTGTTAAAGGCTCTAAAGCACCAAGAATTGATGCACTTGTTGAGCCTATAATCTGTATTGCTTTTATCAAAAAAAGTAAAGAGATGATTGTTGGAACAAGAGCTAAAAATATTGAATAAAACCACATACTAAAGTTTTCAAGAGGCATTATATTTGAGCTTTGAGAAAATAGTGAGTGGATAAAAATCGTAATAGTGCAAAATAGCATTGAGTAGAGTGTAACTTTCAAAGCTGTTAATTTTAGATATTGATTTATAATAACTATATAAATAGCATAACAAAGTGATGATGTTAAAACCAAAATTATTCCAATTTTACTAACATTTGCTTCATCGCTTCCACTTAAAAACAAAACTCCTATAATTGCTAAAGATATTGATAAAATAGTTATTATAGAGCTCTTTTCTTTAAAAAAAATAGCCATTAATATTGCTACAAATATTGGATATACAAATAAAATAGTTGAAGCTAATCCAGCATCCATATATAAAAATGAGCTAAATAGAGATATTGAAGATATACCAAAAAGCAATCCAAGAAAGATTAAAATTAGTAACTCTTTAAATGTTACAAAAAAAGATCTTTTTTGAATTAGCATAAAAATAGCTAAGAAAAGAGTAGCAAAAGCAAATCTATAAAATATTACAGAGTTTACATTTAATCCCTCTTCATATAAAAATAGTGCCCCCAAAGGGTTTGTTCCATAGCAAATTGCTGAGATAACAGCTAATAAAATACCTTTTGTTTGAATACTCAATTTTCACTTCCAAATTTTTTGGAAATTGTACTCAAATAAGCCTTTTTTTGGCTTATTTTCTATTCATTACTATTTATCATCCACATTGAGAATATATCTAAATAGTTCCAAAATGATTGTTTTAAATCATCTGGCATATCTAAATCTTTTAAGATTTCAATATAGCACTCAAGCCAAACAACTCTTGCATTTGGAGTTATTTTAAAAGGAGCGTGTCTTTTTACCATCATAGGATTTCCTCTGTGTTGATTAAAATAGTCAACTCCTCCACAAATTTGAATAAAAAAATCAGCTGAATTTACTTTTGCTTGTTCAAACTCTGCATCATCTTGAGGAAACATATCTTTTATTTTGCTTACTCTTAGTAAATCGTAGTGTCTTGAGATAATCTCTCTCATACCATTTTCACCTAAAAAATCTAATACTTTTGGATCTGGTTTTGTAACAGGAGGTCTTACTCCAAATTGTGCTTGTGAAATTTTAAAATTCATTTTATTACCTTTTTTATAAATTTATTAAAAAATATTTAATTATGAAAATATATATAAATTTAAGTTTCTTTAAGCTTTAAGTCAATAATATTTTAGCTAAAGGAAAATTTTTTTCCATTAAACTAAGGAGAGTAAATATGAAAAAAACAATGACAACAACAGGTGGAAATCCAATAGCTGACAATCAAAACTCGCTAACAGCAGGTGAGAGAGGTCCTGTTTTATTACAAGATTATCAATTAATTCAAAAATTAGCACATCAAAATAGAGAACGAATTCCAGAGCGTGTAGTTCATGCAAAAGGAAGTGGAGCTTTTGGAGTTCTTGAAATAACAGAAGATATTTCAAAATATACAAAAGCAAAAGTTTTACAAAAAGGTGAGAAAACAAAACTGCTTTTAAGATTTTCAACAGTTGCAGGTGAGAGAGGTGCTGCTGATGCTGAAAGAGATGTAAGAGGTTTTGCACTTAAATTTTATACAAAAGAGGGTAACTGGGATTTAGTTGGGAATAATACTCCAGTATTTTTCGTACGAGATGCTTATAAATTCCCTGATTTTATTCATACTCAAAAAAGAGATCCACAAACAAACCTAAGAAGCAACACTGCGATGTGGGATTTTTGGAGTTTAAGTCCTGAATCTCTTCACCAAGTTACAATTTTAATGTCAGATAGAGGATTGCCAAAATCATTTAGAAATATAAATGGATATGGTTCTCATACATATAGTTTAATCAACTCAAAAAATGAGAGATTTTGGGTTAAATTTCACTTCAAAACTCTTCAAGGAATAGAGACTTTAACAAATAAAGAGGCAGAAGCAATAGTTGGAAAAGATAGAGAATCAAATCAAAGAGATTTGTTTGAAAATATTGAAAAAGGGAATTTTCCAAAATGGAGTTTTGAGATTCAAATTATGAGTGAAGAAGAAGCAAAAAAATGTTCATTTAATCCATTTGATTTAACTAAAGTTTGGCCTCATGGTGATTATCCAATGATTAAAGTTGGTACTATGACTTTAAATGAAAATCCAAAAAATTACTTCCAACAAGTTGAACAAGCTTCATTTAGCCCATCAAATATTGTTCCTGGAATCTCTTATTCTCCTGATAAGATGCTACAAGCAAGAATTTTCTCATATCCAGATGCTCAAAGATATAGAGTTGGAACACACTATGAGATGTTACCTGTAAATAGACCAATAGTTGAGGTAAATACATATAATCTTGATGGAAGTATGAATTTTGATATAAAAGAGCCTACAAAGGCATTTTATGAGCCAAATAGCTTTGATGGACCAGTTGAAGATAAAAGTTATTTAGAGCCAGATTTAGCTGTTGGTGATATTGCAAAAAGATATGACCATAGAGTTGGAAATGATGATTTTTCTCAACCAAGAGCACTATTTTTACTTATGAGTAATAGTCAAAAAGAGCAACTATTTTCAAATATAAAAGATGCAATGGCTGGTGTACCAAGAGATATTGTTGATAGACAAATTGCACTTTTTGAAAAAGTACATCCTGATTATGCTGCTGGTGTTAAAAAAGCTTTAGGAATATAGGTTTTTATATGGAAGTTTCACAAGAAGAGTTAAAGCGATATGAAGAGCTACAAGTTTTAGCACTTGATTTTGCAAGAGTTGGTAAAACGCAAGATTTAAAAGCTATGCTTGAGGCTGGAATGAGTGTTAATCTAACAGATCACAAAGGCAATACTCTTTTGATGTTAGCTTCATATAATGGAAATTTTGAAACTACTAAGATGTTATTAGAATATAAAGCAGAAGTAGATAGAAAAAATGACAAAGGACAAACACCACTTGCTGGTGTTTGTTTCAAAGGTTATTTTGATATTGTAAAAATTTTAGTTGAAGCTGGTGCAAATATTAATGAAAATAGTGGAATGGGCACAACTGCTATAACATTTGCTTCAATGTTTGGACATACAAAAATTGTTGAATATCTAAACAAACAGAATAAAAATAGAAGTTTTAAATCAAAAATATATCTACTTTTATCAAAATTTATATCACTATTTAAAAAGAAAAGATAGCTTATTTATCTTTTCTTGAGCAGTTTGCGTAGCATTCACTACAATCTTTTATTCCCATAACTTTTATATACTCTTCATATACACAAGATGTTGATCTTTTTGAACATATAAAAGGAATATTTCTCTTTTTTGCTTGAGTTTTATATTTATACATAGTGTTGTGATTTAGAAATGATGTAATCATAACTATACAATCTAAATTTTGTGGTAGAACTTTTTTGGGAGCACTTGATTTTTTTCTTGCATCCCAGTGACTAACATTTTTTACACCAAGATTTAAAAACATCTCTTTTATTTGTGAGATATCATCAGCTCCTATAACTAACACAGACATAACTGCTCCTTTTGATAATTAATATCGATATTATTATAAAAAGAAACTTTAATTTTGATTAACTTGAGATTTATTATCAATAATATTTTTGAAGTTATGTTTTAAGAGGGTTAGAGCATAAAGCTCTAACTTATACATTTATTTTTTTAAGCTCTCTAATAATTGAAGCTATCTCTCTTGAGTAAGTTCTTGCTTTTTTTGAGTTATATCTATATCCAGCATTGTAACTTCCCCAAACTTTGTGCCAATCATTTTTATGAACTTTTTTCCAAAATGTTAACTCTTCAATTGCATTTTGTGTAGCAAATTCAAAGTCAAAAACAAGTTTTGATGCAAATACATTTCTATTCCAAGAAGTATCTCTAATATTTTGTCTATTTAATACAGTTGTAATATTTGCTTGGTACATTCCAAAATCTTTTGAAGATATATTTATCATGTAAGCTCCAAGTTTTGACTCTTTTATAGCTATTGCCATAAGAGAGTAACTAAGCCCACTATCTTTACCCATTTTTTTAATCTCTCTTAACATCTCTAATTGTTGAGGAGTTAGATTTTTAAGATCAAGTGCGTGAGTAAAAACATTAAAAGTTAATAAAAAAGTTAAAATTAAAAATTTTATTTTCAACGGTTTCTCCTATATTCTTATTCTAATTTAACCTTAATTATATTTTAAAATCATTTAAATATTGATTAACAAATTTTTTTATTTAAACCAATATCTATATATTTTCTAACTTTTTCTATCTCATTTTTATCAAATTTTTTATTTAAAATATCTTTTGAATCATCTTTTAAAACTTCTCCAAACGGGCTAATTATTGCACTTCCTTTTGCCATATTATCATTTGCACTATTTGAAGCTATTACAAACGCTTGATTTACCAAAGCAAGAGCTTTACTAATAGATTCGTAATGATCTTTTCTTTTTACTCCCCACATAGAAGGATTTAATATAATATCAGCTCCTTTAATCTGCTCCCAAAGAATTGGAAATCTAAGTTCAAAGCAGATTAAAGTAGCAACTTTTAAACCATCTATATCTATGATTTTTATACTATTTTGTTTTGATGGTGAAAAATATTTATCCTCTTCTCCTAGAGGAAATAGTTTTATTTTATCTTGTGTATGAATAATTTGATTTTTGTAAAATATAAAAAGTCTATTGTAAAATTTATCATCTTCTTTTACAATTGTTGTAATTGCTATTGCTTTACTGCTTGAAAGATTTTTTAAATCTTCTATAATCTTTTCACAAAAATCAGAAGCTTCATTCATCCTATCATAAGCGAATCCTACAATAGCTAATTCAGGAGCAACTATTATAGAGTTTTCTTCACATGATGTTATTAATTTTTTTAAATTTTTTAAATTTGTTTCAAAATTATTTGAAGTTTTTATTTGTAATGATACTAAATTCATATTTTCAACTCTCTACAAGAAATAGCCGAATTCTAACATAATGATTTATAAGATATAATTCAAAATGTTAAAAAAATATAATAATATAAAAATTTTATATGTTGAAGATGATGATATAGCAAGAGAAAATGGTGTTGAGTATTTAGAAAACTATTTTGATACTATTTATGAAGCTTCAAACGCCTCAATAGCTTTCCAAATTTATGAAAAATATAGACCAGAAATTATTATCACTGATATTCAAATGCCAAAGATAAATGGTTTGGAATTTGTAAAAAGAGTTAGAAAAATTGATAAAAAAACTCAAATTATAGTAATAACTGCATTTTGTAATAAAGAGTATTTGCTTCAAGCAGTTGAGTTGCAACTTGTAAAATATTTAATAAAACCAATAAATGAAACAGATTTGAAAGAGGCTATTTCTCTATCTATTGAATCTTTAGAGAATGATATTTCAAATATATTTAAATTTGATGATAATTCATACTTTGATACTTTTAATAAAGTTTTGATAGTTGAAAATAATATTGTAAAATTAAGAGCTAAAGAGATTCTTTTTTTAGAGTTACTTATTAAAAACAAAAATAGATATGTAAGTTATGAAGAGATTGAGTCTTATGTTTGGTTTGATAATATTATGACAAAAGATGCTTTGAAAACTTTAGTTAAAAATCTTAAAACAAAACTTCCAAAAAATATTATAGAAAATCTCACAAATATTGGTTATAAAATTGGATGCTAATATAAGTTTTATACTTTTTTATGGTATTACCTTTGGTATTTTAATAATGACAATTGTATATACTTTTGTAAGATATCTTTACTCAAAAGAGATTTTTTATGTAAGTTACTGTTTTATGCAGATTTTTTCACTAATTTATATTCTAGCTTATAGTAATCTTTTTGAAATTTCAAATTTAATTAAAGAGATAAGTTTAGTTTTAGCCTCTTTATTTGCTCTATTTTTTGCTATTAACTATTATGATGGAAAATTTTTACCAAAAATTAGAAACTATAAAGAACTATTTTTTAATACTTTTTTATTTAATATTGTAATTTTAACAGCATTTTATCACTATATTTTATTTGAGTATTTACCATATACTATAGTTTATGCAATACTATTTATATCAATAGTTTTTAACTTAAAGCAGGGATTTAAACCAACACTTTTTTATGTAGTTGGATGGTCTGTTTTTTGTATTATTCTTTTTATTTTTGATTTTAAAGATTTTTATATACAACAAAATTATTTTGATTTAGTTTTAATTGTATTTGCAATTGAAGCTATGCTTTTTACAATATCTGTAGCATATAAATATAATGATTTAAAAAGACAAAATAAAGAGTTTGAAAAGCTTATTTTACAACAATCAAAATTTGTAAAATCTGGTGAAATGATAGCAAATATAACTCATCAGTTTAGACAACCACTAAATAACATCTCATATATTTTAATAAATTTGAAAACAAGATTTGAGAATAATAGATTAGATAAGGAGTTTTTTGATAGAAAAGTAAATCAGGCAAATGAACAGTTAAATTTTTTATCAAAAACAATTGATGATTTTAAAGAGTTTTATATACAAGATAAACAAAAAGAGATTTTTTTAGTAAAAGATTCTATTTTTAATGCTATTTCAATCTTGAGTGCTGATTTAAAAAAACATAATATAAAGCTTGATTTAGAGTTCAAAACTTTTGAAGATATAAAAGTTTTTGGTGTAAAACATGAGTTGTCTCAAGTTGTTTTATCTATAGTTTTAAACTCAATAGATATTTTAAAAAATATAGAAAATCCAGAGATATTTATCAAAGTTTCATCTTCTAGTGCAGAAGTTATAATAGATATTGTTGATAATGGTGGTGGAGTAAAAATTAAAAATCTAAAAAAGATTTTTGATCCATATTTTTCAACAAAAAAAGATGGAACAGGTATAGGTTTATATTTATCAAAAATAATTATAGAGGATAGTTTTTTAGGAAAATTAGAGGTTGAAAATGAAAAAGATGGAGCGAAATTCTCCATCTTTATAGAAAAAGTTATTTAAAATTATGGTTTTGAGAAGACTAATTTTCTAATGATTTTATAATCTTTTTCTAAAGTATATATCTTTATATTAATTGGAATGTTTTTTGAATCAATATTTTTTAAATCATTTGTACTCTCAATAATCAAGATTTTTTTAGCTCTTTTTCCAGACTTAAGAGAAACTTGTTCAAATCTTTTGATTTTAAAATTTTCTTCATCTTGTAATTTTATATTAAAAGTCAAATCTTCATCTTGAGTGTTGTGAATAGTTAAAATGTAGTTATTTGAAATAGTTTTATCTTCATTTATTTTATAAAGTTCGGTTGTTTTGTTAATATTTACTAAAAACTGCTCTTTTTCAAGAGAGAAGTAAAATGCTAAGAAAATAGATAAAAATAGTGCAAAAAAGTAGCTAATATTTTTCTTTGTAAAAATTGAGATATTTTTTTTATTTAAAACTCTATTTGTACTTCCCCAATTTATAAGAGATTTTTTACCAAGTTTATTCATAACACTACTACAAGCATCGCTACACTCTAAACAGTTTATACACTCAACTTGAAGACCTTTTCTAATATCAATATGAGTTGGACAAATTCTTACACAAGCATCACATGCAGTACACTCTTCACTGTTTGACCATTGCGAACTTTTGAAAATTGTTTGTACTCCATTTTTATAAATTTTTCCACCACGATTGAAATCATAAGTTACCTGTTTTGTATCATCATCATATAAAACAGATTGTATTCTTGAGTAAGGACATACATATACACAAAAATTCTCTTTCATAAATACAATATCATAAAATAAAAATAGTGCAATACTAACTATAAATATAATCATAAAACTATGATTTAAAGGATCTTGAATATACTCAAAGAAATCTTGAGGAGGTACAAAATATAACATAAAGTTTGAAGAGATTATTAAGGTTATAATAAACCATAAAATTAAAGATATATATTTTTTAATTTGGTTTGATTTTTTTGAGTAATCAATATCTTTTTGTTTATTTTTTATTCTTCTTAAATCTAAAATTGTACTTTCAATTAAATCTCTATAAATAACTCTAAATATAGTTTGAGGACATGCCCAACCACACCAAACTCTTCCAAAAATAGATGTAAGAGCAAATATTCCAATAAAAAGAAACATTAACAAAAATGGCATAATATAAAGCTCATTTACATTATAAGCAATACCAAAAAAATGAAACTGCAATTTGTCAAAAGATAGTAGCAGGATTTGATTACCATTTATTGATAAAAATGGTAATATCATAACAAATAGTGTTATAAAAAGATATGTAAAATATCTCTTCTTTGAATAAGTCATATATAGCCTCCAAAAATTTTAAGAAATTTTATAAAATTATGGTGGCTATTTGGTGGTATTTTTTAAACTAAGTTATTTTCTAGTTTGACCCTCTCCATAAATTTTATATTTAAATGTTGTTAAATCATTTATTCCCATCGGTCCTCTTGAGTGAAGTTTATTTGTAGAGATTCCAACTTCAGCTCCAAGACCAAACTCTCCACCATCTGTGAATCTTGTACTTGCATTCGCATACACACAAGCTGCGTCTACTTTGTCTAAAAATTTGTTTACAGCAGAGTAATCTTCACTTAAAATAGCTTCAGAGTGTCCAGAGCCATGTTTTACAATATGCTCTATTGCTTCATCTAAACTATTTACTATTTTAATATTTAATATTTGATCCAGATATTCTATATCAAAATCTTCCTCAGAAATTTGTTCTGCATTAATAACTTCTCTTGCTTTTTCACAAGCTTTTATCTGTACATTATAAACTTTAAGTTCAGGTTCTAAATCTTTTAAGAACTTTTTATAAATATCTTCATGAACTAACAAAGTCTCTAAAGAGTTACAAGCACTTGGTCTTTGGCACTTTGCATTTATAACAATTTTAATAGCTTTTTTTAAATCTGCACTTTTATCAACATAAGTGTGGCAAACACCTTTATCATGTTTTACAACAGGAATTGTTGAGTTTTTAGATATAAATTTAATAAGTGCTTCTCCACCTCTTGGAACAATTAAATCTACAAATTTATCTTCAACAATTAGTTTTGCAACACCCTCTCTTGAACTATCAGGAAGTAGGGAAATTGCCTCTTTTGGTAAAGAGTTTGCTATAAGAACTTCTTGTAATATTGAAGCAATTGCTTTGTTTGAGTTTTCTGCCTCTTTCCCACCTTTTAAAACACATACATTTCCACTTTTAAAACAAAGTGCTGCTGTGTCACTTGTAACATTTGGTCTGCTTTCATAAATAATTCCTATAACACCTATTGGAATAGAAACTTTTTGAATATGCAAATTATCTTTTGTTAGCCAACCATCTAAAACTCTTCCAACAGGTTCTGTTTGTCCAGCTATTTGTCTAATAGCATTTGCCATCTCTTCAACTCTTTTTTCATTTAAAAGAAGTCTATCAATCATTGCAGAACTTAAGTTTAAACTCTTTGCAACTTCTAAATCTTTTTTATTCTCATCTATTAAAAAATTTGTATTTTGTACTAATGCATCTGCCATTTGTAAAAGAGCATGATTTTTTATAGAAGTTTGTAAAGTAGAAATTATATGACTGCTTTTTTTTGCTTTTTCTAAAAACTCTCTCATAAAAACTCCTGATTTTTTTTGTAATATACTAAAGTTTGCCTTTGTAAAGGCTTTTAAAAAAATTAAGTTTAAATTAATTTTAAGAATTGTACAATTTAAAAAATTAAAGGAGAAACAATGCAAGTTTCAAATAATTCTGCTAATTCAATAGATGCTTATAAGCAAAATTCAAGTCAAAAAGTTCAAACTCAAGATGCTAATCAAACAGCTAAAAATGTAGATAAAAATGTTGAAGAGATAATAAATAACTCTGCTACAAAAGTAGCAATTTCTATGAATGCTCAATACATATTGTTTGAGATGAATGCAAAATCTATGGCAAAAAATAGTATGTTTGCACAAGCAGGAATTGATGCAAATAGTATAACAAAAGATCAACAATCAGTTTTGGATTTTTTAAGTGGAAAAGGCAAAATAGATGATATGAGCTTGTCTGATATTGGATACAATGGAAAACCTATTATGGAGCTATCTCAAGATGAAGCAACACAACTTGTAAGTGAAGATGGTTTTTTTGGAGTAACTCAAACTTCTGATAGAGTAGCAAATTTTGTATTTAGTTTTGCTGGAGATGATTTAGAGAAACTTCAAAAAGGTAGAGATGGAATTGTTCAAGGTTTTGAAGAGGCTAACAAGCTTTTTGGTGGAAATCTTCCAGAGATTTCATATAAAACACAAGAGAGAACTTTGGCATTAATTGATGCTAAAATTGATTCAATTAAAAATCCTCAAGATAACAATTCAAAAGAGTAAAGAGTTTATCTCTCTTTATCTCTCATCTGTTTATAAAGCAACTCACACTGTTTTATCTCTTCAATTGTTGCTTTTTTTCTACAAGATATATAACCCTTTGTTCCTTCGCTAGTTGTTGTAGGAAATACAGTTGCAAAAACCCAATAAAAATCGCCACTTTTAGTAGCATTTTTTACATAACCTGTCCAAACTTCACCTCTTTTTACAGTCTCCCATAAATCTTTAAAAGCAGCTTTTGGCATATCTTTATGTCTTACTATATTGTGAGGCTTTCCAATTAACTCATCTACTGTAAATCCAGCTATTTCACAAAAATCATCATTTGCAAATATGATATTACCTTTTTCATTTGTTTCACTTACTAAAAATGCATAATCATCTAATATTATCTCTTTTGACATAATTGTGTTTCCTTTAGCTTACTTTTTTTGTTTTAGCATCTTCTACTAATAGTTGAGCCATTTGTAATGTCTCATTAGCAATTGTGGCAACATTATTTGCTTCTATTGCATTTTCTTGAGTTACTCTATCAAGGTTTGAAACTGCATCATTTATCTGTTCTATTCCTTTAAGTTGCTCATTTGAAGCAATACTTACATCTTGAATAATAGTTATAGTCTCTCCAATTAATCTATTTAGATTATTATAACCTTCAATCATATCATCAGATATTTTTTTGCCCTCATTTGTTTTGCTTGTTGCATTCTCAACTAAACTTTTAATCTCTTTTGCTGCTTCTGCACTTCTATTTGCTAGATTTCGCACCTCCCCAGCAACAAC
>WARP01000807.1_pt1 | contig 12869 bp, 13 predicted proteins | sample 4769151 | NCBI WGS metagenome assembly WARP01 (sample SAMN08893023, study PRJNA449175) | gut metagenome | isolation source: rumen sample fed with dry roughage | host: cow | place: India: Nagpur | collected 2016 | reverse complement strand
GCAATATTCTCCTCCTTGGTAAGCGATTCGGGTGCTACATAGAGCAACTTGGTGGTTCCCGATAAAAGATCATCCCTTACCTCCTGCAATTGGCTTTTGTTAAGTGACGAGTTAAGGAAATGAGCGATACCCTCCTTTTCTATCATGAACCCCCGGATTGCATCGACCTGGTTCTTCATTAAGGCAATCAGCGGCGAAATTATGATTGCAGTCCCCTCCATCAAAAGGGCCGGGAGCTGGTAGCAAAGAGACTTACCCCCGCCGGTCGGCATTAATACAAATGCGTCGTTACCTAGCAATAAATTTTGGATAATCTCTTCCTGCTGACCCTTGAATGAACTGAACCCGAAAAAGCGTTTGAGTTCTTGGTGCAGAAAATCAGAGTTAATTTGCATATTTTAAAGGGCGATAATCTGAGTAAATTTCTAAAAATAGTTACCTTTGTGGGTCTAAGTTATCTATTAGTTTTCTCATTACAAAATTTTTTATGAACATTTCCAACGGAGAAATCCTGCAAATAGCAAAAGAGGTGATTGAAAAAGAGGCAAGTGCTGTTTCCAGCCTTGCCAACTATGTGGATGACTCTTTTGCAGAGGTGGTAAAACTCATTTATAACAACCCCGGACGTCTAATAGTTACAGGGATAGGCAAAAGTGCAAACATTGCAGGTAAAATTGTCGCAACACTCAATTCAACAGGCACACACTCGGTTTTTATGCATGCTGCCGATGCTATCCACGGGGACCTCGGGATAATCATGCCCCAGGATATTGTAATGTGCCTGTCCAAAAGCGGCAACACTCCCGAAATCAAAATGCTTGTACCTCTTATAAAAAGAATGGGCAACCCGCTTATTGCAATGGTGTCCAACTGTGACTCCTTTTTGGCCCTTCAGGCAGACCATATTATCAAAACCACCATAGAAAGTGAGGCATGTCCCAACAACCTGGCACCAACCTCGAGTACCACAACACAGCTGGTGATGGGCGACACACTCGCTGTTGCCTTGCTCAAACTCAGGGGCTTTTCCAGGAGTGACTTTGCAAGGCTGCATCCCGGAGGCTCCCTTGGGAAAAGGCTGTACGTGACTGTCGGGGACCTTTTGGACAAAAACAGCAATCCCAGTGTCTCCTGCGACGATACCATCCAGAGTACCATCTTCAAAATATCGGCAAGCCGTCTTGGTGCCACTGCAGTACTGGACAAGACCGGAAGCCTGGCCGGAATCATAACCGATGGCGATATCAGGAGGATGCTGGAAAAAGGCTATTCACTGGAGACCCTCAAGGCCGGGGACATCATGAGCAGATCCCCGAAAACCATTGATTTTTCCGAGCTTGCCTACAAGGCATTCAATATTATGGAAAAAAACAAAATCACCTCTGTAGTTGTTTTAGATAAAGGATCCTACAAGGGTCTTGTACACATTCATGATATAATCAGAGAAGGAATCGTATGACAACATTCAACCCAAATGATCCAGGAATGGCAAACGGGAATTACTTTGCCCTCCCTTATAACACAGAAGAGTCCGAAATAGTCATTATTACAGCACCATGGGATGTAACCACCTCTTACCGTCCCGGGACATCCGACGGACCTGAGGCAATTATGGCCGCTTCGCTCCAGGTAGATTTGTTTGATGTAAATGTTCCGGAAGCATGGGAAATCAAAATCGGGACTGATCCTGCCGAGCCCTCCATGGCAAAGAAAAACAAGAAGTACCGCAAGATGGCCGAAAAGGTCATAGCCCACCTCGAAGAGGGGGGTGACCCTGCCGAACTTGACGACATAATCGGGGAGATCAACACTGCCTCTGCAGAGCTCAACTCCTTTGTGGAAGAACGTAGCCGCAGCTACACCACACAAGGTAAAATTACTGCTGTTTTGGGCGGAGACCATAGTGTCCCCCTTGGAAACATGAAGGCGGTTGCAGGCAATCATGAAGATTTTGGAATACTCCACATAGATGCCCATGCAGACCTCAGGATAGCATACGAAGGGTTCACCTACTCCCACGCCTCCATAATGTACAACGCACTCAACGAAATCCCGCAGGTATCGCAGCTTACCCAAGTGGGAATACGGGATTTCTGCCAACAAGAAGCCGATATAATCAATACCGATCCACGCATCAGGTGCTACACCGACATCGAACTCCGCAACCACGGTTTTGACGGCAAAACCTGGAAAAAACAGTGCGAAGAGATAGTTGCAACCCTCCCATCCAACGTATACATAAGTTTTGACATAGACGCCCTTTCTCCCGACCTTTGTCCAAACACCGGGACACCTGTACCCGGAGGCCTGAGCTTTAGGGAGGCCGATTATTTGCTATGGACCCTCGCTTCCTCCGGGAAAAAGATAATTGGATTCGACCTTTGTGAAGTTGCCCCGGGCAGCGAAGGAGAGTGGGATGCCAATGTGGGTGCAAGGGTGCTTTACAAAATGTGCATATACACCAGTTACAACAAGAACAAGAATTCACTCCGATAATCCATAGAAACCGGCAATTTTTTATGGAGACAGTTTTTTCAAGGCAAAGGGCACTCAGGAGAAGAGGCATCCAAAATGTTTTCAATATACTTGTCAACAATAGCAGTGTTGGCGGCGTGCTTCTGATACTGGTCACACTTTTTGCACTGATTGCAGCCAACACTCCGGCACTTTCGGGAGTTGCAAACATATGGGACCTTAAGGCAGATCTCGCAATAGGCAATTTCAAAATCGAGATGACCCTTCTCCACTGGGTCAATGATGCACTCATGGCAGTCTTTTTCTTTGTTGTGGGTCTCGAGATCAAAAGGGAAATGGTGGTTGGAGAGCTCTCATCTCTCAAAAAAGCAGCACTGCCCATAATAGCAGCCTTCGGAGGCATGGTGCTCCCTGCACTCTTGTACAACACTTTCAACGCTGGAACAATCAGCCAAAACGGATGGGGTATCCCAATGGCCACTGATATTGCTTTTTCCCTTGGAGTCATAGCATTACTAGGGAGGTCCGTCCCAATATCACTCAAAATATTCCTAACGGCCCTTGCAATTGTAGACGACATTGGGGCAATCCTGGTCCTTGCAATCTTTTACCCCAGCCATGCACTCCATCCCGAATTCCTGCTCTATGCTTTGGGCGTTCTCGCACTTTTGATTGTTTTCAACCGTCTTAATTTCCATAACTCCGCACTCTACCTTGTACCTGGGATATTCTTGTGGTACTTCGTTTACCAGTCAGGAATTCACGCAACAATAGCCGGTGTTGCCCTGGCAATGTGCATCCCGTCTAAAGCCCCGATTAATGAAATCAGGTTTTATGTAAGGAGTAAATACTACCTGGAACAGTTCAAAGCAGCCGGCCACGGGGAGGTAAATATATTGGCAAACCCGCAACAACTAGGAATAATACACAAGCTGCACACTCAGATACGACAAATGAACCCTCTTATTAACAGGTTTGAGCACACCATAAATCCCTATGTGACTTATTCAATAATGCCTGTGTTTGCACTGGCCAACGCAGGCGTGGTGTTGGACACTGTCCCCTGGGGAGAAGGCATATCTCCACTCTCTGCAGGAATTTTCCTTGGGCTGTTTGTCGGCAAACCTGTAGGGATATTTATATCTACCTATATTGCATGCAAACTTAAAATTGCCGAGATCCCTGCAGGGATAAAATGGTCTCATATTTTTTCCGTAGGAATAATTGCCGGAATAGGTTTTACTATGTCAATTTTTATTGATAGCTTAGCGTTTTCAAATGAGAACCTGGTCAATGAGGGAAAGGCAGCAATAATAATTACCTCCTTTGCCTCTGCGATTCTTGGTGTTCTTTTATTGAAAATCTCCCTCGGCAAAGCCTCCAAAAGGGTTAAGTATAAAAAAATCAGAGGCTAATTGGCACCAGACAAATTGAATTAACAAAAAATATCAAACAAATGAAAAAAGTATTTAAGACAATCTCTTTAGCAGTAATAGCTTCGCTAATGCTTGCATCATGTGAAGGAACCAAAAAAAGTGAAAACCTGCCCGGAATTTCCCAAGGCCTCATTGACTCTGTAAGCTACGCAGTTGGAGCTTCACTGGGTTCAATGGTCAAGCAAACCGATTTTGGAACCCTGAACATGAAAGAGCTCAACGCGGCACTTGAAGATGTAATGAACGATAAAGACCCCAAAATTGACATGGGATTAGCCAACGAAATCATAACTAAATACCTAACTAAAAGACAAGAGGCTGTAAGCGTGAAGAGTGCAGAGGAAGCTGCCAAGTTTTTTGAAGAAAACAAACAAAAAGAGGGAGTTGTAGCTTTGGAAAGCGGTTTGCAATACAAGATCCTTGCAGAGGGTAATGGTATCACCCCTGCCCCCGAAGATACTATCGAAGTTCACTACAAAGGCACACTGATTGACGGGACACAATTTGACTCTTCTTATGACAGGAACGAAACTGCCACACTTGCCCTTAACAACTTTATCCCGGGCTGGGTTGAGGGAATGCAAAAGGTAAGCGAAGGTGGCAAGATTGAGCTTTACATCCCTGCCGAACTTGCATACGGCAACCAGCAGATGGGTGCGATCAAACCAGGCTCTACCCTCATCTTCGAAGTGGAGCTTATCAAAATCAAAAAAGCTGCGCAACAGCAGTAAACATAACCTTTAAAACCAAACAGGCATGGCACTTGAACTAACTGGATCCCTAATAAAAAAACTTCCCGTACAATCGGGTACCAGCGCACGCGGAGAGTGGCAAAAACAGGAGTTCGTAATACAAACACTGGATACTTTTCCCAGGCAAGTGTGCCTTAATGTATGGGGCGCCGATAAGGTTGCAGAACTTACAGCATACAACGAAGGAGAACTCATCAAGGTCTCGTTCAATGTCGAATCCCGGGAATTCCGCGAAAGGTGGTATACAGACCTCAGGGCCTGGAAGCTGGAAAGAACAATCCCTGGAGCAGAGGAAAATCCGTCTCCTGCAAACCCTTCGGGTGGTTACTCCGCTGGCAGCAACTACACTGCCAACCGTGAAAAACCGGCTGCTAACCAGTCACCCAAAGAGCAAAACGATGACGATATGCCTTTTGACTCAGGTGCGGACGACCTTCCTTTCTAAACCTTGAAACCAATAAAAAAACCGGCTACAGGGCCGGTTTTTTTATTGGTTTTCATATCTTTTGAACCATGTTACCTGTCTTTTGGCATACCTCCGGGTGTTCCGTTTTATCAGGTCTACCGCCTCATCCAAAGAGACCTTGCCATCAAAATAGTCAAACAACTCCCTGTATCCTACCGTTTTAAGAGAAGTGAGGTTTCTGTATTGATATACCGAGGAAGCCTCCTCTACCAGACCTTGTTCTATCATCCAGTCTACCCTAGCGTTAATCCGTTTGTAAAGCTCATCCCTGTCAGGATTCAGATTAACTCTTTTAACCACAAAATTCCTCACTTTCTTTGAATAACTTTTGTAAGATGAGAACTTTTTACCGGTAGCCAATGTAACCTCAAGGGCACGGATTACTCTTTGGGGGTTTGAAATATCCACGTCGCAGTAACTTTGCGGATCCAATAACTTCAGATCACGCCTCAGGGATTCCAGCCCCTCATCTTTAAGCCTCAAGGCAAGCCTTTCCCTAATCTCGTTGTCGGCAGGAGGAAAATCGTCAATCCCATGAACTACCGCATCGGCATATAATCCCGAACCTCCAACCATCACCAGCTCGTCATGAGAGGCGAACAGTTTTTCTATCAAAGGAAGAGCCTCAGTTTCGTACCTTCCGGCAGTATAGTTGTCAAAAATGGAGTGGCTGTGGATAAAGTAATGTTTTACTGCCTGCAACTGCTCCAGGGAAGGCGGTGCAGTACCGATCCTCAGCTCTTTGAAAATCTGCCTGGAGTCACAGGAAATCACCGGGGATCCCAGTCTTGTAGCCATTTCTATGCTAAGGTCTGTTTTCCCCGAAGCGGTCGGTCCGGTAATCAGATATAGTAATTTAGTCATCCAGGTTTGCCGGTTCTTCGAATATGGTGTCAGAATCAGAGCTCTCAAGCATCTGTTCAAAATCATCGTAATTATCCGAAAACTGGTCGGGATTCTTTCCCCTCTCCCCTACCAAACGGGGGTAAGAGCGTTTGGGCAGCTCCTCTTCGGTGGATATCAGGTCTAAACGCAAAGACCTGTCTTTAAACATATCGTAGACGTATTCCAAGGTAGACAATCCCCAACGGTCCAACATCAGCAGGCTTACAGAATCCATTGTTCCATCGCCCAGGTCAAAGAGACCGAACTCCTTCTTCACTTTGCCCTTTTTGTCCAAAGCCCGGAAGAGCACCATCTGGTCCGGCGAAAATCCAAGGTCATTGAGCAAGAAAGTGTGGCACGAATACAACGAGGCCGAATCCCTCATTTCGTATTCCCTCATAAAGATCTTGTTCCCCGGAATAGTTGCCTTGTACCTGTATACCATAAATGTGATAAGTTTTCGCGAAGTTAACTATTTTTGAGAAGAAATGCCAAACTATTTACCCCGTCGGCATAATCGTCCAAGCGAGGCTGCTGACTCTCGCCAAGCCCAATATACTCTCCTTTATATGGATAATTGACAACACATTGAATGCTCTGATCAAGCTCCTCCAGCACATCTCCGGGACCCATTTTGGCAGAGTATGGAACTACACCCACAACGCCCATCGGAGGAGGAAAGGCAGATTCGTGTTTCAACAGGAAAAACCCACCATCCAGGAAGTTATCCCCTTTCATCAAAGAGAGGGCCTTTTGATATTTGTAGGAATTCCGGTAACTGGCAGAGCCCTCCGTTATTGAAGAAAAGGTTCCCAGCTCTTTCACCAGCCAAGTAGTATCGTACCAATCCGGGACAAGCAATGTGCTTACACTCCTGCATCCCATACCAAAATAGAGGAACATGTCGCTAGCCAGGCAGGAGACATCTTCCCGGTTTTCCCCTCCGGTGAGTACGGCCACCGAACTTTTGGCTCCCCTGATCAATTTTTTTGCAGAGGGATAAGATTGTCCGAAAAAAGCGGCGGTGGAATCATTTCCGGTAGCAATCACAATACCGGCATGTTTGGGCAGACCGACAATGTATGAAATACGGGAATCCCAATATCGGTTTATTTGGGACAACAATTTTGTCAGGGCCGGCAACAGAACATTGTCCATGGAGGAGAGTTTTACAACTGCCTTCTTTCCCGAAGCAAGAACAGAGAGCAAATCATGAAACCCTACCAAAGGCAGGTTCCCTGCCATTACAACCAAGACTTCCCGCTCTGACTCATGTATCAAAGAGACGTAATCAAATGTCCAGCTTTCCAGTTTCCCGTAGTCCAGGAATTGGTCACATATTGCACTTAACGAACGCTCCTGCATATAGGGAGTGAAAAGATTGTTGGAATCGAAAGCCCTTGCTATTGCCTCCGTCAAAACTGCATTCTCCTCTGCCTTATTTAAAAAGGCGGATATCTTCCCGCCCAGGGTCGAGAAATCACTTATAAAAACATCCCTGTACATTTTGCAAAATTAGTAAAAAGGGAGTAATTTTACCAAAACGTTTACCTGACCAAATGAGTGAAATCCAAGCTTCAGACTCTTACCATTCCATAGCAGGACCCTCCTCGGGCATCTATAAAGAGCTCGGCAGCAAATTTCTCTCTTTTGCATATCCTGTTTCCAACGAGGAACAAGTGAAGGGTATAGTTGCAGATCTTAAAAAAGAGTTCTTTGATGCCAGGCACCACTGTTATGCATACAGGCTGGGACCATCCGGAGAGCAATGGAGGGCAAATGACGACGGGGAGCCCTCTTCATCAGCCGGCAGGCCAATTTTGGGACAACTGCTTTCTTACGGGTTAAGTGATGTGCTCATCGTTGTGGTTCGCTATTTCGGAGGAACCAAACTCGGCATCCCTGGTCTCATACGAGCCTACAAGGGAGCAGCATCCGATGCCTTATCCAATGCCCGGATTGTGGAAAAAATCAATTCCCGCACCTTGATTGTCAGTTTCGATTACATCAACATGGAGCCTGTGATGAAGATTGTCAAAAACTTAAACCCTGAGATCATAGATCAAACGTTTGATATTAGATGCAGCTTCCGGCTCTCGATAAGGGAGACCATGTACGAAGAATTATGTACGGCCCTGTCTAATGTCGAAGGGGCCGAGATGACCGAAAACATTTAAACTTATTATATGCCCAAACATTTGATATCCATTCACGACTATTCACGTGAAGACATCCTTGCCACACTCAGGCTCGCAGCGGAGTTCGAAAAGAACCCCTCCCGCCCCATCTTTCATGACAAGGTTATAGCAAGCATTTTTTTTGAACCCTCCACCCGTACCAGGCTCAGCTTCGAAACAGCAGCCAACAGGCTTGGTGCACGGGTTATCGGATTTTCGGATGCTGGCAATACCAGCGTCACCAAAGGTGAAACCCTCAAGGATACAATAAAAATGGTCTCCAACTATGCCGACCTGATAGTCATCAGGCATCCCCTGGAGGGAAGCGCAAGGTATGCATCGGAAGTCTCCTCTGTTCCTGTTATCAATGCAGGGGATGGTGCCAACCAGCATCCTACCCAGACCATGCTGGACCTATATTCGATCCTCAAGACACAGGGAAAACTCGAGGGGCTTAAGATCAATGTTGCAGGTGACCTTAAATATGGCCGTACCGTGCACTCGCTCTTACAAGCGATGTCCCACTTCCGGCCCTCTTTCACCCTGATCTCACCGGACGAACTCAGGCTCCCGCAGGAATACAGGGAGTTCATGACCTCTGCCGGCATACCATACCAAGAGACTAAGAACCTTACCGAAAACATTGATTCTGCCGATATTATCTATATGACCCGGGTCCAAAAGGAGAGGTTCTCCGATCCTATTGAGTACGAGAGGGTAAAAAATGTTTACATCCTCACCCGATCGATGCTCGAGTTATGCAAACCGGGAATGAAGATCCTCCATCCTCTGCCCAGGGTCAACGAAATCGACCAGGATGTGGACAACAGCCCACACGCATACTACTTTGACCAAGCCGAAAACGGTGTTTACACCCGCATGGCCATAATTGCCTCACTTTTGGGGATCAAAGAAATCTAACACAAGAAATTCGTATGGAAAAACAACTTAAAGTAAGCGCGATAAAAGATGGCACGGTACTGGACCACATCCCTTCTGACCAGGTTTTTCGTGTAATTGACATCCTCGGTCTCAACAACATTCCCAACCAGATTACTTTTGGGACCAATCTGGAAAGCAAATTGCTTGGAAAAAAAGGAATTATCAAGATCTCGGATAAATATTTCGAAGCTGCCGACATTAACCGGATTGCCCTCATTGCCCCCCAAGCAAAAATCAATATAATCCACGATTTTGAGGTTGTGGAAAAACGGGTCCTTACAATCCCGTCTTCTATAAAAGGTATAGTAAAATGCATGAACCCCATGTGTATAACAAACCATCAGCCGATAGAAACACTTTTCTCGACCATAGTGGAGCATCCTGACATCAAACTGGTTTGTCATTTTTGCGAGAAGACGACAGACAGAGATAACTTAAAAATTATAAGCAATAGGCATTAGCAACCTAATAATCGACCCTCTATACAGCCGGATTTGTTTGGATTTAATATTTTTTCCTTACCTTTGACTCTGCCAAAAAAGTGTTTAAAATAAATTCTTTATAGTTATGAAAATCGCTCACAATTTCAATGCAGGCCCTTGTGTCCTGCCAAGACAGGCCGTAGAAACAGCCATCGAAGCCCTTAAAGATTTCAAAGGCACAGGAATGTCCGTAATTGAGGTATCCCATCGTTCAAAGGAATGGGAAGCAGTTATGGAAGAGTGCCGCTCCCTTTGGAAAGAGATTCTGAATATCCCGGACGGCTATAAGGTACTGTTCCTGGGTGGAGGCGCAAGCATGCAGTTTTTGTATGTGGCAATGAACCTGCTCGAAAAAAAGGCCGGTTACCTTGAGACAGGTGTTTGGGCAAAGAAAGCAGCCAAAGAAGCCAAAGCTTTTGGAGAGACTCAAATCGTAGCTTCTTCTTCTGACAAAAACTTTAGCTATATCCCTAAAGGATACCAGATTCCTGCCGATCTTGACTACTTTCACATAACCACAAACAACACCATATACGGCACTGAAATCCACGAAGATATGGACTCTCCGGTAAATCTTGTGGCAGACATGTCTTCGGACATCATGAGCCGTCCCGTGGATGTCAGCAAATATGCCATGATCTATGGCGGTGCACAAAAAAACGTTGGACCTGCCGGTGTGACATTTGTGATTGTCAGAGAGGACATCCTTGGCAAAGTATCGAGGTATCTGCCTACAATGCTGGACTACAGGACCCATATCAAAGAAGATTCGATGTTCAACACCCCTCCTGTTTTCCCGATATTTGTAATGACCCAGACCCTCAAGTGGATCAAAGAGTTGGGAGGTCTTGATGCAGTTTACAAGATGAACAAAGAAAAAGCTGCCCTGTTATACAACGAAATCGACCGCAACAAGATGTTTATGGGCACAGCCGCCAAAGAGGACCGTTCACTTATGAACATCTGCTTTGTAATGTCCGATGAGTACAAAGAGAAGGAAGAGGCCTTCATGGCATTTGCCAAAGAACGCGGGATGGTTGGTATCAAAGGACACCGCTCGGTTGGCGGATTCCGTGCCTCAACATACAATGCATGCCCTGCGGAGAGCATCAAAGCCTTGGTGGAGTGTATGCAGGAATTCGAAAAACTCAACAGTTAAATTATCGAAAAAAGAGAAAGATGAAAATATTAGTAGCTACCGAAAAACCGTTTGCCAAAGCGGCAGTGGAGGGGATAGCCTCCATTGTGAAGGAGTCGGGGCATACCCTGGCCTTGCTGGAAAAATACACCTCTGCCGAGCAGCTTTACGATGCTGTTAAAGATGTCGATGCATTGATAGTTCGCTCCGATAAAGTTACAAAAGAGGTTATCGATGCAGCTCCCAACCTTAAGATTGTGGTACGTGCAGGTGCCGGTTACGACAACCTTGACCTGGCAGCATGCACCCAAAAAGGTATCGTAGCAATGAACACTCCCGGTCAAAACTCCAATGCTGTTGCCGAGCTTGCAATAGGGATGATGATTTACGTTTCGCGCAATTGCTTCAATCCCGGAACAGGCAGTGAACTAAAAGGCAAAAGTGTGGGTATCCATGCTTACGGCAATGTAGGCCGTTTGGTTGCCGGTCTTGCAAAAGGTTTTGGAATGAAGGTGCTTGCATTTGATCCTTTTGTTGACAAATCAGTGATAATCAATGACAACATCACTCCTGTCGACTCCATTGAGGAGCTGTATGAAAAATCCGATTTCCTCTCACTCCATATACCCGCCACACCTCAGACAAAAAACTCTGTGGGGCTCTCTCTGCTTGAGAAGCTTCCAAAAGGTGGCTGCCTTGTAAACACAGCCCGCAAAGAGGTTATAAACGAAGCAGAATTGATCGCAGCCCTTGAGAAAAGGCCCGACATCAAGTATGTTACCGATGTGCCCACCGAAAACCACGCTGCCATCAGTGAGAAATTCGGGAACAGGGTTTTTGCCACACCTAAGAAAATGGGTGCCGAGACTGCCGAAGCAAACATCAACGCCGGGCTTGCAGCGGCAAAACAGATTGCAAAATTCTTCGAAACAGGAGACAAGACATTCCAGGTTAACAAATAAAAAAAGATATTTCCAAGATGGTAAAAGTAAAACCTTTTGCGGCCATAAGACCGCCAAAGAGCATGGCAGCCCAGGTGGCTTCCCGTCCCTACGATGTATTGAACTCTGTCGAGGCCAAAGCCGAAGCAGGTGAAAAATCCCTGTTGCATATTATAAAGCCCGAAATCGATTTTGACCCGATAGCCGACGAGCACTCCAAAGAGGTTTATGACAAGGCTGTGGAAAACTTCAGGCTTTGGCAGCAAAGAGGCTGGCTTGTACAGGATCCAAAGGAGATGTACTACGTCTACGCCCAAACCATGGAGGGCCGCACACAATACGGGTTGGTAGTGGGTGCAAGTGTCGAGGATTACCTCACCGGTAAAATCAAGAAACACGAACTTACCCGCAAAGACAAAGAGGAGGACCGGATGATTCACGTGAGGATCCAGGATGCCAACATAGAACCCGTTTTCTTTGCATATCCCGACAACGACGAGATAAACAACATCGTGAAACAAATTGTAAGTTCAAAACCTGCAGAGTACGATTTTGTTGCCGAAGACGGATTTGGCCATCACTTTTGGGTAATTGAAGACCACGCTACAAATGATAGGATTACAGAGCTATTTGCTCAAATTCCTGCATTTTACGTTGCAGACGGCCACCACAGGACAGCTGCTGCCGCGCTTGTCGGAGAAGAGAAGAGGAGGAACAACCCTTCCCATACCGGTAACGAGGAGTACAACTATTTCCTGGCAGTGGTATTTCCCGAAAGCCACTTGAAGATCATCGATTACAACAGGGTTGTCAAGGACCTTAACGGAATGGCTCCTGCACAATTCGTGGAGAGGCTTTCGGAAAGCTTTATCGTGGAGAAAAAGGGCAAGGAAATCTACAGGCCACAATCCCTGCATAATTTTTCAATGTATCTGGAGGGCAATTGGTACTCGCTCACAGCAAAACCCGGGACCTACAATGACAATGACCCAATCGGAGTGCTTGACGTTACCGTATTGTCCAACCTTGTTTTTGACAAGCTTCTTGATATCACAGACCTCAGGACCTCAAAAAGGATAGATTTTGTAGGTGGAATCAGAGGCTTGGCAGAGTTGAGCAAAAGGGTGGATTCCGGAGAGATGGCAGCAGCGTTTGCCCTTTATCCTGTATCCATG
>WARP01000541.1_pt1 | contig 12881 bp, 12 predicted proteins | sample 4769151 | NCBI WGS metagenome assembly WARP01 (sample SAMN08893023, study PRJNA449175) | gut metagenome | isolation source: rumen sample fed with dry roughage | host: cow | place: India: Nagpur | collected 2016 | reverse complement strand
GCTCTAATGTGGTTTTAACATGTTCGATGTCAACGCCATCATAAAAAGATAAATAGAGTTGATTTGTAAAACGTTCGTATATTACCTCAGGTAGATTGGATAAACTAGGATCTAAAGTCGTAATGAGCGTTTTTAGAATACTTTTCTGATCGATAAATATACGTTCATCTTTGAACAAACCGTAGTCATTGATAATGTAAGCGACTTGGTACTTGATTTTTTTATCACCAAGTTGAATATCTACTGTATCAAATAGATCAATATCATGTTTTTTTGCAAAACTTGAAGTTATAATGGCGTCATTAGGTAGTAAAACAAATGTATTGTTTGGGTTGATATAGTCTGTAAATGACGCGATTGAGGTTGAAAATAACGTTACCGAATGTATGTCAGAATCTAGCGTAAAGGTTGTTTCAATTTCAAATAACTGAAGATAATGTTTCAACTCATCTTTTACGGATGAATTTAATAAAGGTGTAATTGAAAAAAAACGAGAATTGCTTTCTAATGTTGGGTTAATTTTCAATTGGTAATCGTGGTAAGTAGAAGAAGTTTCATTATTATAGTACATTTTTAAGAATTCATTAGTTGATAGACTGAGGTAGATGGTTAAAACTAAAAAGGACAGGGCGCATACAAACAGTAAAAACCGAAAAAGACTTTTTCTAATATTTCTAAAAGAAATTTTTAATATATATAAATACAAACTAGCCGTTTGTTTCATCGCGAATAATCGCTCCGTTTTTCAATTCAATGACTCTTTTTGCTTGTTTTGCAACGTCCTTATCGTGTGTGATAATAATGAGTGTTCTTTGGTGCAGTTCATTTTGTTCTTTCAATAACAAAAGAAGTTGATTAGTGGTTTTATCATCAAGGTTTCCTGTGGGTTCATCAAGAAATAGTAGTCGTGGATTGTTAATTAGTGCTCTTGCGATAGCGACACGCTGTTTAGTCCCACCTGAGAGCATATTTGGATAAAACGAAGCATAAGACTTAATGTGAATTTCACTCATTAGTTGATATATTTTATCCTTGTCTACAAAACCGTTTAATGTCGCTGCCAACTCAATGTTTTCATAAACCGTTAGTTCATTGATTAACTGGTACGACTGAAAGACAAAACCGATGTCGGCAATTCTCAATTCGGTTAAGGCATCTTTTGAGTAGTTTTCAATTGGTTTTTCAAATAATATAAGGTTACCACTTGTTTTTTGTTCTAGACCCGATAATATTCGAATTAGGGATGATTTTCCTGAACCTGTTGGACCGATGATGGCAACGTATTCACCTTCGTTAATGGTTAGGTTAATATCTTTTAGAACCGTGTCTATGCCATCTTGAAGTGTATAGGTTTTAAACAAATTTAAAGCTTTAATTATACTCATATTATCACCACCTGCTTACTTTATTTTATCACAAGTCTAAAAAAAATAAGCTTAATTGAAAAAAGAAACGCATTTGAAAGCATCAAATGCGTTGGGATAAACTACTTTTTAATTAACGACTTGCCAGTCATTTCTTTAGGCTGTTCGGTTTCTAATAGCTCAAGTAACGTTGGTGCAACGTCACAAAGTGCGCCACCAGAACGTAATTGATAATTTTTGTCTGTGATAATTACAGGGACTAAGTTCGTTGTGTGAGCGGTATGAGGATTTCCAAATTCGTCTCTCATTTTTTCGGCATTCCCATGGTCTGCAAGGACAATAGCAACACCACCCACGCTATTAATGGCGTCTAGAACTTTACCTAAACATTCATCGACGGCTTCAACGGCCTTAGTGGTTGCTTCAATCGAACCGGTATGACCAACCATGTCTGGGTTTGCAAAATTTAGAATCATGGTGTCATATTCATCTGTTTTGATTGCTTCAACAACTTTTTCAGTAAGTTCATAAGCACTCATCTCAGGTTTTAAGTCATAGGTTGGTACTTTTGGTGACTCAACTAAAATTCGATTAGAACCTTCAAGTTCTCGTTCAACCCCACCATCGAAGAAGAAGGTGACGTGTGCGTATTTTTCAGTTTCTGCGGCACGAATTTGTTTTAATCCAGCATTGGCAATCACTTCGCCATAAATGTTTTGTAAGTCATTTAACTCAAACGCAATTGGGCCTTTAACCGTATAGGCATAGTGCATCATTGAAACAAAGAAAATATTCTTTGGTCCTTTTGAACTATCAAAGTGAGCTTTACCTTCGGTGTAATAATCCTTAACGGCTTCAGGGTTTGAAAAAGCAGTTGCAATTCGAATTGCTCTATCCGGTCTAAAGTTTGCAAAAATTATCGCATCGTTGGTTTCAACAAGGCCATTCTTGTTAACCACAAACGGTAACATGAACTCATCAGTAATGCCTTTTTGATAAGAATCTTCAATGCCACAAATTGGGCAGTCATATAACGGTGCATCACCAACGGTCATTGCGTCGTAAGCTTTTTGAAGTCGATCCCAGTTGTTGTCTCTATCCATTGCGTAATAGCGACCAGAAACGGTTGAAATTTTAGCACCAGCTTCGATTAGTTCTTTTACATACCCTAAGCCACTGGTTTGAGGGGTATCTCGACCATCTAAGAATGCATGATAGAAGGTTTTGTTTTCAACGCCTTGATCTTGAGCAAAGCGTAGAAGAGCTTTAATGTGTTCACTATTTGAGTGGACCCCACCATGACCAGCTAATCCGAAAATATGAAGTTTTGAATTGTGCTTTTTGACATGATTAACAGCGTCTAAAAATGCTTGGTTATGATAAAATGAACCATCTTTGATTGCGACGTTAATGCGAGTAAGTGATTGATAAACCACACGACCTGCGCCTAAATTCAAGTGACCAACTTCACTGTTTCCCATTTGACCTTCTGGCAGACCTACAGCCTCACCAGACGCTTCTAATGTGTTATTTGGATAGTTTGCAAGTAATTTGTCCAATACCGGTGTATTGGCTAACGTGACAGAATTTGAGTCACTTGCTTCTGCTAAACCTTGGCCATCCAAAATGATTAATCCTGAAAATCTTTTTTTACTCATTGTATACCTCATTTCTTTATCAGTGTTATTATATAACAGATGAAGTCATTTTTGTTATTGAAAAGGTTTACTTGGTGTAAAAAAGTTTTTTTTCCAATTTTATTCGATTGAATATAGTAAAAAAATGTGAATTATTCTATAATAATGATGGGGTGATTGTATGACAGAACTAAAAAAGATTTCTCAGTTAAAACTGACTTGTGAAATAATCTCTGCAAGTGGCATTGTCTTAATCGTATTAGGTATGCTCATAACAATGGCAAATGCAAATATGGATGGTTTTATTACATTTGTCATAGGTATGGCAATGGCTGCGATACCGGTGTTTGTGTTTAAGCCTGCAGCGGTTAGTTTTAAAGAAAAATACGTTAAACAAGCCATAAGTGAACTTGGCCTTGATGCGACTTTTCATGCCACCAAGGGGTTTACGAAAGAGGAAGTCAAACATTCAAGAGCGGTTCAACTACAATCAAGATTTACAAGTGAAGATTTGGTCAGTGGTGTGATTGATGATCGCGCGTTTCGATTTTCGGATATTCACATTGAACAGCGTCGCAGTAGTGGCAAGTCAAGCCACTATGTAACAACCTTTAAGGGACGTCTATTTGAAATAGCGAGTGATAAGACGGCGAAATTGCCCGTTTATATTTTTCCTAACAACCGAAAATACTTACCATTGTTTTCTTCTGAAAAGAAAATAGAATTAGAATCCATTAAGTTTAATCAAGCTTTTGATGTTTACTCATCAGACGAACACACGGCTTTTTACGTCATTACACCAAGATTGATGGAAAAAATTCATGAATTAAATTCAAAATACGACAAGTTATCAATCAGCTATATCGGTGACAAACTTTTTGTCGCCGTTGACACGCGAATCGATTATTTTCAAATTGCACTATTTAAACCGATAGAAGAACATTTTATTGAAGAATTTAAGAAGGATATTTTGGAAATTAGAAACATTATAAAAACGCTATCATAGGGTCAATTGTTGACATACTTTGAGATTCGATATATAATGAAGCTGAATTTAATACTTCGGGGCAAGGTGTGATTCCTTGATCGGCGGTTATAGTCCGCGAACCTACGGGTTGAGCTAGTGTAATTCTAGTACCGACAGTTATAGTCTGGATGGGAGAAGAAATGTCGTCAGTTTTTGTCGTCCTTTTTTGCCGTCACCCTGGAGTGAGGGCATTTTTTATAGGAGGATTCTAAAAATGACAAACACATTCAACACAAAAAAACTGGTACTGGCTTCAATTTTTACCGCCCTTGCGGTAGTTGTCGGGTACCTAGAAATTGTTTGGCCACTATCTGGTTGGCTAAAACTTGACTTTTCTGAAGTCATTATTTTATCGGCATTCTTGGTGCTTGGTTTTAAACAAACGGCTGCGGTAATTGTGGTTAGGTCAATTATTCGTTGGCTAATTAGTGGACAAAACGCTGACTTAATCCCATTCTTTGGTGAATTTATGGCGATTACAGCGTCTTTTACAATCATTGGATTATTTATGCTTGCGAATCACTTGATTCGTTTTAAGGAAATACCAATGATTATTAAAGAAGACCATTCCAAATTATCGATGAACCAAAAAATGATTCGTGGATTTATCGTTGCATTAGGTTTAACTGTGGTAATGACAGCATTAAATTTCTTTATCGCGACACCTATCTATATTTCAGGTGGGAGTCATTTGTTTTTTACAACACTCATTAATGACAACAATTTTGCTTGGATTGGAACGAATGTAGAAACTTATTTTTGGTGGACATTTAATCTCTATGTACCGTTTAATTTTGTCAAAGGGATACTAATAATGATTGTGTTCGAGTTATTGCGTGATCGTATAAAGGAAATGGATATCTAATGAAAACATTTATAAATAAACTAAAACAACCAATCGATAAAAGTGATTTAAAAGGATTTATAATAGAGGGATTTCTAGCCTCTATTGTGTTTGGTGCTTTCATTGGTGCATTTGAGTTTTATTTTGAGGCCGTATTTGATTCGATATTATCAATCTTTGGGTTTGTGATATTTTATTATTTTATGTCTTCAAGACTTTATAGATCGTTTAGAGAGTACCACATACTCTATTCAATACTCGCGGTTTTCTTCTTATTATTTGGTATGTACGTTACCGGATTTACTAAAATGATGTTTTTACAAAAACTACTTATTGGTGATGTCTTAGATGTGATTGGATTTCTAGACCCTAGGCTGTATTTTTCTTATCTATATCTTTACAGTACAAATTCTATGGTTATATTTAACAATTTAATCAATACACTGTTTACAATTATTGTGTCTGTGATGCTTTACAGAAGAATGACTTACTAAACTAGATTAATTTCTAGTTTATTTTTTTTGACTTTTGTCATCTTTTTGATAAAATATATCATGCTAGGGTAACTAGCCAATGATAATAGACGTACATTTAACGTGTACACTTGGGAGGAAAACATGGACTTGAAAATTGTTGAATGGTTTCAAAGTAATCGTAATGACGTTTTAGATCAGTTTTTTGGATTAATCACTGAGTTTGGCGGAGATTTGATTTTCTTAATCGTTGGAACACTAATTTTGTGGCTCTATGATAAAAAAGTTGGTTTTCGATTCATGGTAATTTTCTTATTCACACTTGGCTTTAACGATGTGTTTAAAAACATCATTAGAAGACCAAGACCATTTATAGAAGGTGCGGTTTCAGTGGGTGAAGAAACATATGGTTATGCAATGCCTAGTGCCCACGCAAGTAACGTAAGTATGCTTGGATTGCTTAGTCTTGAGGCGTTTAAACCAAAAGTTCGATGGCTAAGTTTTGTGGTGTATCCTATAATTATACTCGTGTTGATTTCTCGTATTTATCTAGGTCAACATTACCTAAGTGATGTGATTGTAGGCTTTATTTATGCACTTACTTTTTATCATTTAATAAAAACAGTTGGGCAAAAAATAAAACTCCATTACACAAAAGTAATTCTTATTGGACTTTCAGTATTACTTATACCGATGATAGTCTTTGGAATGTTTTACAAATCGTTTAACATCGCATCTCCAGATTCATTTCGAAATCTCTTTATTGCATTTGGTTCAATACTTGGCTTGACAATCGGACATATATTAGAAGAAAAACACGTAAAATATGTCGAAAAAGCACCAATCATCAAGCAAATAGTTAAATACTTGATTGGGTTAATCATCGCTGTTGCGATTCAAGAAGGCTTCAAACGGATACTGCCTTACCCACTTGAAGAAAGTATTTTTACGCTAATCCTTGATGCGATACGTTATTTCTTGTTAACTATCTGGTTAACACTTGGGGCACCTTATGTGTTTAAATTAATCATTAAAGAAGCAAGAGTCGATTAAAAAAAGTTTTTTACCAATATCTTTTAAAAAGTAAACGCTTTTATCGTTGTTGTCGCTTTATTTTTAACTAAGCATAGGGTATAATAACAAGTGGTAATAAGCTATAAAATAAATACTATAAGGAGTGAATATTATGCCATTTATTACAGAAGTGTATGCAAGAGAAGTTCTTGACTCACGTGGGAATCCAACGGTTGAAGTTGAGGTTTACACAGAAAGCGGCGCATTTGGTCGTGCTTTAGTACCATCAGGTGCATCAACTGGCGAACATGAAGCAGTTGAATTAAGAGACGGCGACAAAAAACGCTATTTAGGAAAAGGTGTTTTAAAAGCCGTTGAAAACGTAAACGACATTATTGCACCAGAAGTAATCGGTTATGCGGTTACAGATCAAGTTGCTATCGACCAATTAATGATCGAACTTGACGGCACAGCTAATAAATCTAAATTAGGTGCTAACGCTATTTTAGGTGTTTCTATGGCAGTTGCAAGAGCAGCAGCTGACTTCCTAGGTGTGTCTTTATATAACTACCTAGGTGGTTTCAACGCAAAACAACTACCTGTACCAATGATGAACATTATTAACGGTGGTTCACATGCGGATAACACAGTTGATTTCCAAGAATTCATGATTTTACCTGTCGGGGCACCTTCATTTAAAGAAGCAATTCGTTGGGGTGCTGAAGTGTTCCACAACCTAAGAACAGTATTAAAGAAAAAAGGTTACAACACATCCGTTGGTGATGAAGGTGGATTTGCACCATCATTAAAATCAAACGAAGAAGCTATTCAAGTGATTTTAGAAGCAATCAAAAATGCAGGTTATGAAGCTGGTAAAGAAATCTTTATCGGTATGGACGTTGCTGCTTCTGAATTCTTCAATAAAGAAACTAAGACTTACGTATTAGAAGGCGAAGGCAATAAAGAATTTACATCGGCTGAATTAGTTGATTTCTATGTTGGCTTAGTAGACAAATACCCAATCATCACAATCGAAGATGGTCTTGATGAAAATGACTGGGCTGGTTGGAAGATCTTAACAGAAAAATTAGGTAAGAGAATTCAATTAGTAGGTGATGACCTATTTGTTACAAACACTGAACGTTTAAGCACAGGTATTGAACAAGGTATTGCAAACTCAATCTTAATCAAAGTAAACCAAATTGGTACATTAACTGAAACTTTTGAAGCTATTGAAATGGCTAAGAGAGCTGGTTATACTGCGGTTGTTTCACACAGAAGTGGTGAAACAGAAGATACAACAATCGCGGACATCGTTGTTGCAACAAACGCTGGTCAAATTAAGACTGGTTCAGCATCACGTACAGACCGTATTGCTAAGTACAACCAATTAATCAGAATCGAAGATGAACTAGGTGAAACTGGTAAGTTCTTAGGTTTAAAATCTTTCTATAACTTAAAAAAATAATTAGATTATTATGATTAAATAAGAAGATAACTCACACTTGAGTTATCTTTTTTTTAATTTCATTCAGAAATTACTTAATTTTAAACGGAATTCGAAAAGACTACGCTTTTAAGCCGTTATCTATGATATAATTAAATAAAGTTGGTGATATTATGAATATATTAAAATACTATAAAGACCATAGTAGTCTTGCGTTTGAAGAATTACTTGAGTTATCAAAGCTATCAGATGAACAGTTACTTGCACATCTCGATGAATTGATTGCAAACAGACGATTAACTAAAACCAAAGACAATAACTATGTACTATATAAAAATTTAGCCGTAGGACGGATTGATGTTAAAGATAATTTTTCTTTTTTAATCCAAGTAGGCGACGATCTTTTTATGCAAGATAAAGACATAAAAGATGCGCTTGATAATGACATTGTTTTGGTTCATATTGGTAAAACAAATAAAGTCCTTGAGGTCCTTGAAAGAAACGTTCAACGTTTGGTTGTTCACGTCTCCAAATTAGGACAAAAAAACGTCTTTATTCCAATTAAACCGTTTCGATTGACGATTGAATTAACTGAGGGGTCAATGCCACTATTTGGTGGGGAAGTTTTACTTTTAGAAGTCGAAACATTTGAAAATAAAAAAGCAATTTGTAGGATTATTGAGCAAATTGGAAATACAAAAGACCCGGGAATTGATATATTAGAGCTTGTTTATCAGTTTGATTGGCCACACACATTTAGTGATGAGGTCTTGTCTTACACGGAATCGCTCGATCGTCGGATTAAGGAAGATGGAAGATATCGTGTAAAAGATGAACTGATTGTTACAATTGATGGTGCAGATGCGAAGGATTTAGATGACGCAGTGAGTTTGAAAATAGTGGATGATTATTATCACCTGTCTGTTCATATTGCTGATGTGACTGCGTATGTCACAGAAAATTCAATATTGGATCAAGCAGCCACAGAGCGGGCCACATCGGTGTACTTAGCCGACCGTGTCATTCCCATGCTACCTAAGCGCTTATCGAACGATTTATGCAGTTTAAATGCCGCTGAAGATAAGTACGCATTATCGTTGTTTATGAAGATTAATAGACAAGGTGATGTTGTTTCACATGAGATAAAACAAACCATTATTGAAGTTAATCAACGATTGAATTATCAAGAAGTGAATCGTTACCTCGATCAAAAATCACCTTTGTACACGAAAGACATCGAACAAATGATGGATCATATGTATGACTTATCGAATCTTTTAGAACAAAAAAGATACACAAGAGGGGCGCTCAATTTTAAAAGCGATGAATTTAAGTACGATACTGACGAATTTGGTAATATTTTAGACATACACTTAGCAGTCACAGGTCAATCAGAAGGAATTATTGAATCGTTCATGGTGTTGGCTAATGAGACGATTTCGATGCATTTATCTACGTTAGGCTTACCTTGTATTTACCGTGTTCATGATAAACCTGATCAAGAAAAGTTACTTAATGTACTTGAACTGATTAAAGGCCTCGGTATTAAAATCCCTAGAATTAATCATGTGACACCCAAAGCCTTACAAATGATTATTGAAAAAATAGAGAATCATCCGCTTGAACAAGTGATTCACACATTATTACTTCGTTCAATGAAAAAAGCCGTTTATAGTGAGAACAATATTGGACATTATGGCTTAGCATCAACGTATTATTCGCATTTTACTTCACCGATAAGACGGTATCCGGATTTGTTGTTGCACCGATTGATCCGAAGATTCTTAATTGAACCATCTAACGTAAGTGAAGACTTTAGACATTTTGAAGCCCTATTACCAACCTTAGCAAAACATTGTTCAGATATGGAAAAAAAAGCAGACGAACTTGAGCGTGAAGTAGATAAGTTAAAGACAACGGAATTTATGGCAAATCAAAAGAATGAAGTGTTTGAAGTCGTTGTTTCAAGTATTACAAATGCTGGTATGTTTGTAAGGCTTTCAAATGGAATCGAGGGGCTCTTGCCACTTCGATTATTAGATGATTATTACACATTAAACCCGAAAGAGTTAACCTTAATTGGTAAACGAAGTAAAAAAGTATTTAGAATTGGGCAATTGATTGAGGTGAAACTCATCGAAGTTGATGTCAAACTAAGGCAATTAACGTTTAAATTAAATGAAGGAAAGGGTGAGCGCAATTATGAAAATCGTCGCCACAAACCGAAAAGCAACGCATGATTATTTTATCGAGCACAAATATGAAGCCGGTATTCAGCTTTTAGGTACAGAAATTAAATCCATTCGCCAGTCAAAGGCAAATATTAACGATGCGTTTATTCAAATTAAAAATGGCGAACTGTTTGTGATCAATATGCACATTTCACATTATGAATACGGCAATCAGTTCAATCATGATGAATCGCGCACAAGAAAATTACTGATGCATAAAAAAGAGATTTTAAAACTTGAAGCAAAAATAAAAGAGGATGGGTACGCCTTAATCCCTTTAAAACTTTACATTGAAAAAGGTCTTGCGAAATTAGAAATTGCCATTGCCAAGGGTAAAAAGACATACGATAAACGAGAAGCACTAAAGGAAAAAGACCAGCAAATGCGTATTAAAAAGGTCTTGAAAGAGACGAATCGGTAAATGAAACCTAAAGTCGGTTTAATGCTTGGTGGTGGTGGCGCTAAGGGTGGGTATCAACTTGGCGTTATAAAAGCGTTACAGGAAGAAAAACTTTTAGACAACATTGACTGCATCGCAGGTACATCAATTGGCGCGATTAATGGCTTATTGATTGCTACACTTAAGGATGCCGATAAAATATTTGAAACTTGGGTTTATGCTCAAGAAAAACAAAAAGAAGTCAAAGGCTTCACAAGATTCAAAGAAGACAAAAGAGGCTTGTATAGTTTAGATGTGTTAAGAGATGTTTTTAGAAAAACGATTGATCTAAAAAAACTAGAAAACAGTCCAATTGATTTATATGTCGTCACATCAAAACTGATTAATCCTAAATTAATTGCCTCACAAATTCGAACAAGCAACTATGAAAAGTGTGTGTTTCGAATCAATGACGCACAAGATGCAATGGATAAAGTCATCGCTAGTGCCTCTATTCCGCTCTATTTTGGACCTACGCAAATTGGCTTAGAATTTCATGTGGATGGCGGGGTTGTTGATAATAACCCGATTGATGTGTTAATTGATGCCGGTTGTGAGGTAATCCTTACAGTTCCATTAGATCATGGGTTTGATCCTTCAATCTACAGACACAAGAATGTAATGATTATTAATTTAACCGACTTAAGCGTATTTCAAAAAGTGTCTATTTTAGATGCTTACGACATCATCCGTTTTGATCACACACACATCAATGAAAAAGCTAACTATGGCTATTTTGTTGCTAAAGATGTAATATCAAAACTAAGGGACCTAAATTTGTTAAAAAAAGGATTAATAGAGTCAAATCCGGTTAATAAGGTGCCCAGACCAAAGACTTCAAAAAGATTGCCCCACTTCTACACAGAGGGTGCCATCTCTGACTATCTGTCTAGCAGTATAGATGATGGAGATTTCTTTGCCCTGCGTAACAGAACAATAGTTCTTCTGCTTTACTCTACGGGAATGAGAAGGGCGGAGCTTGCCTCGCTTTGCCTATCGGACTGGGACAGAGGGAGGAGAGTTATGAGGGTGAGGGGAAAGGGCGACAAAGAGAGGGAGATCCCGGTAACTAGGGAGCTGGAGAGTATGTTGTCAAGGTACCTTAATGAGATGACAGAGCTCTACTCTGATAACACTGAATCCAGGCTTTTTCTGACAGATACAGGACAACCTTTATACCTCTCATTTGTTAATAAAGTAGTGAAAGATGAGCTGTCAAAGGCTCCGGGTTTTACTGGAAAGAGGTCTCCCCATATGCTTAGACACTCTATCGCAACGCACCTTTTAAATAATGGGGCAGATTTAAACAGCATCAAAGAGGTACTCGGACACTCTTCGCTTGCAGCAACCCAGGTTTATACGCATAATTCGTTCGAGCAGATGAAAAAGATATTTCTAACCGCTCATCCAAGAGCAAAAAAAGGAGGATAACATGGACATCAGGATTCAGTCACTCAAGTTTGACGCAGACCAGAAGTTGATCAACTACATTGAAAAGAAGCTCTCAAAACTCCCTAAGTTCTATGACGAAGTGTCAAAGGTAGAGGTTGTATTAAGTCTTCTCCCTGATTATGAAAACAAAAAGGTTAAGGTAATGGTGGATGTACCGGGAAATCAAATTGTCGTGGAGAGGCATTCAGATAAATTTGAGAAGGCGGTTGTGGAGTGCGTGGATGTCTTGAAAGATCTGTTGGTAAAGGCAAAAGAGAAGAGAAAAGAGCCATAGGCTCTTCTCTATTCCCAGAATAGTGAGAGAAACTCCTCTCCCTCTATATTTGAAATATAGTCGGAGAGGTTTATCTTTTCCAGCCTCTCCTTTAACTCTTCATATGAGTGCCGGCAGCCCTTAATATGATTCTCAAGTTCTTCAGTCTCTTTTGTAAAAAAATAATCGCCAAAGATTTTCACCTCTTCAATCCTTCCCTTCTCCACCTTTAAATAGAGCTCAATAAGTCCGGCCGGGAATTTTACTACTTTTGAGTAAGTGTAGGCAGGTGACTCTCCGTAATTCCAGCTATCTCTGGAGTACTTACTCTCCTTCAGTTTCTCAATCTCTCTTAAATCCTCCTCTGTATATTTATACTCACTGTATCCGGACCTCTCTCCGGCAATAAAATTATGAAGATATTCAATGAAATTCTCAATTGGCATCTGCTCTTCAAGGTGCTCGGAAATATTGGTGACCCGGCCTCTGTTTGACTGTACAGATTTGCCTGTAAATTTCTCCGGTCTGGATGATAGAGCGTTTGAAAGATCAGCCATTGAGGCAGAAAAGAGGAGAGTGCCGTGCTGTAAAAGCCTGTTTTTGTAGCGTGCAACAGCATTTCCAGAAAATTTTTTTCCATCAATAAGAAGATCGTTTCGCCCCTCCAGATATGCATTGACTCCAAGCTCTCTAAGTGCCT
>WARP01000219.1_pt1 | contig 12918 bp, 9 predicted proteins | sample 4769151 | NCBI WGS metagenome assembly WARP01 (sample SAMN08893023, study PRJNA449175) | gut metagenome | isolation source: rumen sample fed with dry roughage | host: cow | place: India: Nagpur | collected 2016 | reverse complement strand
TCCGAACACCGTATACCACTGATCACTGACGGCCAGAATATTGCCGTCGAAGTCGATGAGAGCCAACGGCATCGGGGAATGGGAGAACAGTTGCTTGAATCTTTGCTGGCTCGCATCCTGTTGTTGTTCTGCATATTCCCTCGCCCGGATTTCACGAACCAAGGTCCAAATCCAGAAAACAAGGATAATAATCAGAAATATGGTGATGGCAACCAGCCAGCGAACAGTCGTTGCAGAGAGTGTTTTCTCATACTGCATAGGCAGATGTCTTTCATACATCTGACTACGCACAGCCGGATCGATGGAAGCGATGGCCTTGTTGAGCAGGGAAACCAGTTGAGGATATTTTTGTTGCACTGCAATGGAGAGCTCATATACATACTCAGTATTACCGGCCACTTTCACTGCATCGGTAAGACCAAGTCTGGTAAGGTAATGATTTGCGACCAGAAGATTCTCCACATAACAGAAAACCTCACCTTTCTGAACCATGCGAAGCCCTTCTTCCACCGTGTCCACACCAACGAGTTCCAATGCAGGATAATCCCGACGCACCCACTCTGTAGCCATATACCCGTTGACTACGGCAATCTTGCGGTCATCCAGTTCTGCAAGGCTGCCGATATACCCTGCCTGGTGCTGGGTGATGAGGACCAAAGGAACAGTGATATAGGGTTTGGTAAACAGCAATTTTCGCCGGCGAGAATCGGAGGCGGAGATGGAAGTTGCCATATCTATCGATCCATCAAGCAATTGTGCATATCCTTGCTGCCAAGAAAGGTCTTGCATGACTTCAAATTGCAGTCCGGTCAGGGATGTCAGCACATCAAGATACTCTTTTGATAATCCAGCGGGATTGCCCATCGCGTCGAAATATTCCAAAGGAGCCCACGCCGGATCGAACAAGACGGTAAGGCTGGTGGCATTCTGTAAAAATTCTTTTTCATCATCATCCAGCATGGAGGAGAAGGAGGCAGATGGAGTTGCAGCAAAAGCAGAGAGAGCAACGAGGAGAATGAACAATAAGGAAAGCAGTCGTTTATGCATGAGTTTCATCCTCCACCGAAGCATACCGAATCGCTTTTCCTTCATATTTCAGTAATGCATTCACCTCACGCTTCAAAGCTATGATTCGATCTTCACGGTTGGTCATCACCGCATACCAACGTCTGAGCTCTTCCAATTGTCCGGCATGCTCCTGCTCGATCTTCTTGCGTTCGGAGATATCCTGGCCCTGTGCAATGATTGCCACCAGGTCACCGGTATCAGGGTTGAACATCGGACTCACATTCCAGAGCAGGGTCCTGTTGCTGCCGTCGCTTTGAGCCATCTCGATTTCAGCAGCATCGATCGCTTTCCTGGTTCCAAGTTGCAGGTAGAGGGCATCGCGATGCTGCAGGGGAATGTACTGCTCAAATTCCACCAGCCTGTGTCCGATCATCTGTTCGACGGAAAGGCCGAACAGTGAGGAAAATGCTTGGTTGGCCAAAGTGATGGTAAGCGAGGTGTCCCAGACCACGATCGGGGCGTTTGCATGGGTCAGCACCGTCTCCAAATAATCCTTGGTCTTTTTCAGTTCATGCTCGAATTCCTTTTGCTTCGTAATCATCTCGGTATAGATGATGATTCCTCCGATGGTACCTTGCTCGGTATACCAAGGTCGACACTCCCACCGAGTATATTCAACGCTGCCGTCCTCCCGTACATACGGGTCGTCCTCGGCGCTTATCACTTCTCCGGCCAAGGCTCGTTGGTGCACATCCCTCCACTTCTGGGGAAGATCGGGCAGGACATCGTAGTGATGCCTGCCGATGATCGAGGAGGCATCCTTCAAGCCGTACTCATCCAGGTACTTTTGACTTACATACAGATAGCGTAGGTTCTTATCATGGATTGCCACAGCGCTTCTTGTGTGTTCAATCACATATCGAAGCAAATCGGTGGAGTGTTTACGGGAGAGCTCATCTTTTTTACGCTGGGAAATATCCCGATAAAAGCACATGAAAGCAGGATGTTCCGACCCCAATGCAGTAACAGACGCCTCAAGAGGAAGAAAAGAGCCATCCTTACACCGATGTTCGGTTTCAAGCAGCACTGATTTCTGCAACTCGATGGTTTTCAGCTGGGAGAGAAGGGTCTCATTGCGTTCCTCAGCGAGCAACATGCAGATCTTTTTCCCAATCAGGTCGCCGCGTGCATACCCTGTCATCACCAGGTATGTCTCGTTCACCTCTTGGATTATTCCCTGCTTATCCACTCCGATGTACCCTTCAGGCATGTAGCGAAGCAACGATTCAATCTGGTTTGTGACAAAGAGAGGGTCATGGTGGTTTTTCCGTCTTTCGCCAAGCAGGAGCACAAGAAGACCGGCACTTATCACAAAAAGAATTGCAATAAGCAGCAGAGAGCCTGCAACCTCGGCCATGAGTGGAATAAGCACCTATAAAACCCCTCATAAATAACTTAGTAATACAATAGCATATGTATTTTTGAAGTACCAGAATAATAACCAAAGAACTGCATGAATCAGAACTGCTCAATAATTGCAGCAATACTGCCGACCAAATCGTGGCAATGCTCGAATTCATGCTTTTTCAGGTTGTCATGCGCCGTACCCATCAAGTAGCCCTTGCCTGCAGATCTGAGCATCGGGATATCGTTCTCATCGTCGCCGAAGGCGTATGTGTTCTGTCGAGGAATCCCAAAATGAGAACTGATGGAGACCAATGAATCCCCTTTGCTGGTCGGGCAGATGTCAAAAAGCTCCCTGCCGGTGGTAACTACATGGTAGGAATCTTCCCAAGCCCTTCGACTCTCTCTGAGTATCGCTTCCTTGTTCAGGCGGCATACACCGGTGATTTGCAGGATTTCGTCATCGATATCTGAAAATACATCAAAGGTCCTGGTAAAGCCTTTAGCCAAATACCCCTTGTCTTGCTCCATCTTAAGCGATGCGGAGGGAAGATGGATGGCATGCTTGCCCGAGAGCAAAGGAATTGCTCCCAGCTCGAGCAGGGAAGTCGTAATCTGCTCTGCATCGGTGGGATGGATGGTATGATTGGGAATCAACTCCTGACCCTGATAGAGAATTCTGCAACCGTTGGAAGCAGAAAAGACAACCTCATTCTCAACTTGCTCGAATAGTGGGAGTAATGAGAGATGAAAACGCCCGCTTGAAATGCAGAACAAATAGCCCTTGTCTTTAGCTTCGTGTACCAAGGAAAAGAAAGACGGGGAAATCTCTCGCTGCCCATGAGGGAGAATAGTCCCATCCACATCACAAAAAAACATACCGTTGTACCGACTCACACCCACCTCCACCCCTTTTACAGGCAGTATGACAAATTATCTTTGTTGGTACAAGCAATTATCCTGCAGTCATTCTGGACTGCAGGATAGAGTAGTATACAAACGAGGAAAAACGTCAGCCTCTGGCCCCGTACGTATCCTGCATATCAACTTCGGAAATTGAAATGCCCAGCGCATTTGCAACACCTTCCCCGTACGCAGGATCGGCAAGGTAGCAGTGCCTGATATGCCGCTTCTGCACCAAGATCGTCGTTCCCTCCATGTTACGGGCGGTATTGTCGAATAGCCGCTGCTTCTCATCGTCCTTCATCAAGCCAAAGAGCTTTCCAGCCTGCTCATAGTAGTGGTCGTCGTCCTCACGATAATCGTAGTGGTCGACAGGGCCTCCTCCATCGTAGGCGGGTTCGGTCAGTTTGTTCTGGTCCTTCCACATCCCATACGAGTTGGGGTTGTAGTGCACGCTGCCGCCGAAATTCCCATCCATTCTCATTGCGCCGTCGCGATGGAAATGATTGGTGTCCACCTTGCTGCGGTTGACGGGAATCTGGTAGTGGTTCACCCCCAGGCGGTAGCGCTGGGCATCACCATAGGAGAAGAGCCTGCCTTGCAGCATGCGGTCCGGCGAATAGCCTATGCCGGGAACACTGTTTGCAGGGTTGAAGGCTGCCTGCTCGACATCCTGGAAGTAGTTGTCCGGGTTCCTGTTGAGCTCCAGCACCCCTACTTCATGAAGAGGATACTCACCGTGGTACCAGACCTTGGTCAGGTCGAACGGATTGTCAGGATGCTTTGCAGCCTGCTCTTCGGTCATAACCTGTACATACATGGTCCATCGGGGGAAGTCACCTTTCTCAATGGATTCAAACAAATCCCTCTGATGGCTTTCCCTGTCATTGGCAACGATTGCCGCAGCTTCTGCATCGGTCAAGAATTCAATGCCCTGTTGGGTCTTGAGTGTGAATTTGACCCACACCCGCTCATTTTTTGCATTGATGAATGAGTAGGTATGCGAGCCATACCCGTTCATATGCCGGTAACTTTTGGGAATGCCCCGGTCGCCCATGGTTATGGTCACCTGTTGCAAGGCTTCAGGAAGGGCGGACCAGAAATCCCAGTTGTTCTGTGCCGATCGCATGTTCGTTCTGGGATCGCGCTTGACCGCATGGTTGAGATCGGGAAAGAGCATAGGATCTCGGAAGAAGAACACCGGGGTGTTGTTTCCTACCAGATCCCAGTTCCCTTCCTCGGTGTAATACTTCATGGCAAAACCACGGATGTCGCGCTCTGCATCGGCGGCACCGCGCTCACCTGCCACTGTTGAAAATCGGACAAAGGCCTCGGTCTTTTTACCGACTTCACTGAAAATCTTCGCCTTGGTCCACGCTGTGATGTCCTTTGTTACGGTGAATGTACCAAAGGCTCCACTACCCTTGGCGTGCATGCGCCTCTCGGGTATGACTTCCCGGTCGAAGTGCGCCATTTTTTCCAAATACCAGGTGTCCTGCAGGGTCACCGGTCCACGCTTGCCGGCTGTCTGGATATTCTCATTTTGTGCAATAGGACGGCCGCTGATTGAAGTCAAGGGTTTCTTCATTGTGTCGTCACGCCCATCTCGATCTGCCATGGTTGGTCCTCCTTTTTCTTTCACGAAAATACATTCTCATAGTTGTAGTATGACACAACCGGCAAGGATTACAAGTTGAAAATGTACTTATTGAGACTCTGTATTATAAAAGGCTTTACTTTGAAGCTAGGTAAACTGCATGGATTGTGCTAGTATTTACCGAAAGTGAGGAGAATTTCATGCAGAACAGCACCCTTGATCTCCGACCGCTACTGCTGAAACGATTGCACCCCTATATGCTTGGCATTGTGCTTATCGCCCTGCTTGCAGTCCTTGCTCCCCTCTCCTATGAGAACCCGGACAAGATGGCTTATGTCCTTTTGCTGCTCCTGCTCTTTGCCATGCTGCTCGCCTCCATGCTGGTATTGCACATGGGGCTGTATGCCGTAAGCGCCTCACTGACTGTTGCCGTTACTTTTTTCGGCACATGGGGCTCCTTTCTGATTAACTCCCAGATGCTCTTCTGCGATTTCTTCCCCTTGGTGTATGTCACCGGCTCCATCATGATCTCCAGCCTCTTTCTTCCTCTTGCTGCTACGCTTGCCGTCATCGCCGCCCACAGCCTGTTGTTGATCCTTGTCGTTCTGAACACCCCGATCCTGCAGACCCAGAACTGGCCGAGTTTTTTCATTTTCATCCTCTTTGTCTCCATGATCAGCACTATTGCCAATCAACTCATCAAAACCCAGATGAAACAGTTGCAGGAAAGCTCGATCCGGGACCACCTGACCGGTCTGTTCAACCGAAGGTACTTTGAGGAGACGTTGAAAAACAAGCTGAAGCGAGTTCAAGATTCAAAAACTTCAGTGGGCATCATTCTTTTGGACGTAGATCATTTCAAGCACTTCAACGATACCTTCGGCCACGATGCCGGTGATGCCGTACTCACCGAACTTGCCAACCTGATGATCCGCCACTTCGACATCACCGTCAGTGTCTGCCGCTATGGAGGCGATGAGTTTGCCATCCTTCTATCCATGACTCAGAAGGAGGAACTTGTCCTGCTTGCACAAGCCTTGGTAAAAAAAGTGAGAAACCTTTCGGTGATGCACAAGGGGAAATCGCTTGGGAACATGACCATCTCCTGTGGTTGTGCCATGTACAACAACAGTATTGAGACCATCGAGCAGTTCATCAAGCGTGCCGACCAAGCCCTCTATCAGGCAAAAGAACGGGGCAGGGATCAGGTAGGCGGGTACTAGTTTCTCTTGATTACTTAACATATATATAGTATATCTGAAGTATGAGCACTATTCTGATAGGAACTTCAGGCTACAGCTATACCGAGTGGGTGGGCCCCGTATATCCCAAGGGCACCAAGAGCGAGGAGTTTCTTGCCTCGTATGCACAGCTGTTTCCCACCGTTGAACTGAACTTCAGCTACTACCGCATGCCCGAGGCCGCCCAGCTTGCCTTGATGCATCAGACAGCACCTTCGCTCAGGTTTTCCATCAAGGCGCATCAAAGCCTCACCCATGTCATCGATGCCCGGCAGTGGAGGGAACAGGCAACCTTGTTCCGTCGTTCCCTGGAACCTCTTCTTTCACACAAGGTCCTGGATGCAGTGTTGTTGCAATTTCCCTCCTCCTTCCATTATGAGGTCGACCAGAGAAAGTATTTGGACTCACTGCTCAGGGTCCTTTCCCCGCTTCCCTTGGCAGTGGAGTTCCGCAACAGTCGGTGGTACAACAACCGGACCCTCGATTCACTGAGGGAGCGGCGGGTCTGCTTTGTCTCCCTCGACCTTCCCCAGATCCAAGGCAACCCCCCTGTCATGGATGTCCCCACTTCATCACTTGCCTACCTGCGCCTGCACGGGAGAAACAAGGAGACGTGGTGGGGTTCCGATGCAGCAAGCAGGTATGACTATCTGTACAGCGACAGCGAACTGAAAGCCCTGCTGGAACGGGTTCTCTCACTGACGGTAGGGTCGCAAACGATCCTGGTGTACTTCAACAACCATCGCAGGGGACAGGCGGTTGCCAATGCCAAGCATCTCAGAGAGTTGCTTGCGGCAAGCGGAGGTGAGGCATGCATGAGTCAGAAGCAAGCATTGTCCACGTCAACATAACAGACTTCGCTGCAGCGGTTGCCATCGCAAAGCAGCCGCGTCTTGCAACCCGTCCGTTCGCCATAGCCCTCGAAGGTTCAGCAAGGAGGGTGGTCATCACAGCCTCCCGCAAGGCTTGGGAGGAGGGCATCCGCGCCGGCATGCCGGTCAGTACAGCCCAGCGCATGCTTCCCGCTCTGGAAGTACTGCCTCCCGACACCCAATCGGCGGCCAAGGCTGACAGCGCCATTGCCTCCCTGGTGGCATCCTACTCGCCTGACATCCAGTGCGACAAAGGCGGACATGTCTATCTGGACATGAAGGGAACAGGCCGCCTCTTCGGTCCTGTGATGGACAGCGCCCTGAAAATTCGCAAGGAGATCCGCGAACAGCTTGGCCTTGAAGGTGCGGTGGCCGTAGCCTCAAACAAGCTGGTGGCGAAAATCGGGACGAGGGCGATCAGACCCTGTGGGTTGGCCCACATCCGTGAGGGTGAGGAAGCCTCGTTTCTGGCCAGCCAGGATGTCGGTCTGCTCTCGGGGGTGGGAAGTGCCATCGCCAGGCTGCTGGAGGTGGCAGGCATCACCCAGATCGGCCAGATAGCAGCCCTGGACGACAACCAGATCATCGCCTTTCTCGGCAGACGCGGGCTCGCCCTGCGCGACGCCGCCCGCGGCTTGGACACCTCATCACTGCAGAAAGGAGTGATGAACAAGCGCGTCATTCTGCGAAAGGTCAACTTCTCTGAGCCGATTCTCAGTCTTGACGAGCTCAAGGCCGCCGTGTTCGCATCAGCCGAAGATGCCGCCCTGCAGATGAGAATGGAGAGCATGGGCTGCCAGGCGGTCCACATCATGCTCTTTTGGAGTGACGGAAGAACCAGTGAGGCAACCAGGCGGACCAAGGGACAGTGGGTATACGACCATGAGATAGAGACCTCGCTCTTTCAGGCGGCAATGCAGGCGATGGGACGCAGGGTCAGGCTTTTAGCCTTCACCATCAAGCTGTTTGAATTGGGACCGGTATTCGGACAAACAGACCTGTTCATCCCCGATGTCCTGCAGAAACAGCAATCGCTGCAACACTCAATCGACGAGGTACGCCAAAGGTTCGGGCCGGGCATCCTCACCCATGCAACGGCCCTTTGCCATGGAAACTAGGCTTTCCATTACAACCAGTTACTCCCTCTTGTGGGGGACCATGCAGCCAAGGCTTCTGTTCGACAGGCTCAAGCAATGGAATGTGAAAAAGGTCGCCGTAACCGACCGGGACAGCCTCTGCGGGTACCCTGCCTGCAGGGAGGAAGCCCAGCGGTGCGATATCGAACTCATCTGTGCCGCCTCCCTGACTGAAGGAGATGGCGAAATCCATGCCTTCGTGCAGAATCAGAAGGGGTATGAGAAGCTGTGCCTGCTGCTTACCAAGCGTGCAGAAAATGGTGCCTTCTCCTACCTTCCCTCCTTGCTTGCAGACAGCGAGGGGCTTGTGCTTGCCACAAGCAGCCCGACCCTGCTCGCAACGCTTGCCAAAAGCAAGGCCGACCTGTATGCAGCAGTCACCCCGTCTTGTCTTGCAGCTGTTCAGACTGCACGCAATCTCAAGCTCCCTCTGCTTGCCTGTGATGATGCCCTGCTGCTGGAAAAAGAGGACGAGGAGGTCCATCGCATCCTGCGTTGCATGGCCTTGCACAAGACCGTCGGTTCACTGCAAAAAGAAGATTGCGCGGTTTCCAGCAACGTTCTGCTCGACTCTGAGAAGTGGAACCAAGCCTTCTCGTGCTGGCCCGAGGCGGTACACAATGCAAGGAAGCTGGCGGCCTACAACCCCTTCCCATCATCACTCATCTTCCCCGACTATCCGGTTGAGGATTCGGCACAGGAGCTGGAAAAACGGGTCCTCAGTGGTGCCGAAATTCGCTATGGGGAGGTCAATGATGCCATACTGGAACGCATCACCTATGAACTGCACATCATCGGCAGCAAGGGTTTTGCACCGTACTTCTTGGTCATGCACGATATCGTGCAGATGAGCAGCCGCACATGCGGGCGCGGCTCGGGGGCCGCCTCGATCGTCTCCTACTGCCTGTTCATCACCAATGTCGATCCCTTGGCCCATCATCTGTACTTTGAACGCTTTCTCTCCCCTTCCCGCCTCGACCCTCCCGATATCGATGTCGACTTTGCCTGGGATGAGCGCGACGGGGTCTTTGCCGCCGTCTTTGAGCGGTTCGGCCGCGAGCACTGTGCGCGGGTGGCAAACCACAACAGCTTCAGGCTGCGCGGGGCGGTCAGGGAGACAGGACGCTGCTTCGGCCTCAGTGATACACAGATCAGTGAGGCCGAAAAGAGGTTGTTCATCAGCGGCCTGAAAGACCTCGACGATCCTTTGTGGCAGACCATCTGTCGCATAGCAACGAAGCTTGAAGGGCTGCCCAAGGAGATCTCCATGCACTGCGGAGGCTTGGTCATCACCCCAAGGCCGGTCTACTGCTATGCACCACTGAGGTTGAGCAGTGACGGGTACCCCTTGCTTGCCTGGGAGAAGGAAGGGACCGAGATGGCGGGATTTGTAAAGATCGACCTCTTGGGGAACCGCTCACTTGCCGTCATCCGCGACACGTTGGAGAACCTGGAGGAAGAGCAAATCCATATCGACCAGCGGTTGTGGCACCCCACAGAGGACGCTCCCACCATCGCCGCCCTTGCCAGAGGGGATTCGATGGGAGTCTTCTACATAGAATCGCCGGCAATGCGGCAGCTGCAGAAAAAAACCGGCCGCGGGGATTTCGAGCACATTGTCATCCACTCCTCGATCATCCGCCCTGCGGCGAACAAGTTCATCGCCGAGTATGTCGAGCGCCTTCGCGGCAAGATGTGGGAACCGTTGCATCCCAGGCTTGCCTACATCCTTGATGAGACCTACGGCATCCTCTGCTATCAGGAGGATGTGTCCAAGACCGCTGTCGCTCTTGCCGGCTTCAGCGAGTCCGATGCTGACAAGCTGCGCAAGGTCATCGCCAAGAAAGCCGGAGGAGAAAAACTCAAGGTTTACCGCCAGCAGTTCTTCGACGGGTGCAGTGCCAATAATGTAAGCGAAGAGACGACGCGGATAATCTGGGAGATGATGCTCAGCTTCGACGGCTACTCCTTTTGCAAGCCGCACTCAGCCTCCTATGCCATGGTCTCCTTCCAAAGCGCATATCTGAGGGTTCACCACCCTTCTCATTTCATGGCCGCCGTCCTGTCCAACCAAGGAGGCTACTATCGCAGCCAGGCCTACATCAGCGAGGCACGGAGAATGGGAATCCATGTGGAAGGCCCGGATATCAACCATAGCAGGATCCTCTACCATGCCCAAGGAAATACCTTGTTCATCGGTCTGATGGCCGTTGCCAACCTGACCTGGCAGGCAAGAGAACAAATTCTGGAGGAAAGAAAGAAAAGAGGCCCGTTCACAGACCTCAAGGATGCCTCTTCAAGACTCAGCCTATGCCGCGAGGACTGGGTATCCTTGGTGGAGAGCGGCTGTTGCGACAGCCTGGGACCACAGTACCGGCGCAGCGAGCAGTTGAGAATCCTGCTCACCAATGCAGTGAGAAATACGTCCTCCGACCAATTGGAACTCTTCTCACCCGAGAAGCATATACCTGTACAAACACGGGCTCTGGTGCAGGTCAAACGCACCGAGGATGAACTGCATCGTGAGTTCTCGGCCTTGGGCTTTTTGCGCACCAGTCATCCCCTGCTGTTGTGGTCGCAGTATCTGAAGGGTCTCAAGCGGGTAAAAGCTTCAGAGCTTGGTCGGCACAGGGGGCGCTATGTGAATCTCATCGGCTATCAAATCACCCAGAAGCAGGTCATGACCAAAGGCGGACAGAGCATGAGCTTCGTTTCCTTCGAGGATGAGACGGCCCTCTATGAAACAGTTCTGTTTCCCGACCTCTACCAACGCTTCTATCCACTGCTCTCCACCTTGTGGCCCTTGGTGGTGTTCGGGTTGGTGCAGGACGACCAAGGGGCCTTGGTGGTGGAGGTGCAACACCTTAGGAAAGTTGGTTCCTAAGCGCAATTTCCTGCTCGATTCGTGCAAGATAGCCCTTCATATTGAATTTTCGTTCCAATCCCTTGTCGTTCATATAGCGGATGTTGCCGAAGATCGCCCGCTCGGCCCAAGGCCTGTCATGTTTGCCGAAGCACCAGGCAACCCCGGCATAACCGTTGGGGTCGCGCCCGTCCATCTGATAGGTGTTGTTCAACGCCAGGGCACGGTTGAATGCTTCCTTGGGAGTGGGGCTCCATTCAAGGATTTTCTTTCCCCAGTACATGCGCAGGTAGTTGTGCATGGTTCCCAGCTCGGTCAACTCCCTCTGTGCTGCATTCCAATACGGGTCATGGGTCTGTCCCTGCTCCAGCTCGGCAAACGTATACAGCACCGGCCTTCTGTCCTGCTCGTGAAACGAGAGGCTCTTCCGAGCCCAGGCAGGCAGTCCTTCAAAGGAGTCGTATAGAGGATTGAACCAGACATAGTTATAGGCAAGTTCCCTTCGCACAATGAGCTCTTCCAAAAACACCGGTACATCGGCAAGGTTGGTGTCATGCACTGCATGGTAGATATCGATCGCACTGATCTGCCCGAAATGCAGGTAGGGACTCAGGCCGGAACCGTGGCTGTTCGATGGATCGTTGCGCAAGGTCGCATAGCCGTCGAGTTTGGACTCGACGAACAAGGCGAGTTTTTTCTGCGCTTCAGCCTCCCCGCCTTTGAGGTGGGGACAGGATGCACCCTTGCTGCCAAGGGAGAGCGAATCCAAGACCTGCGAAAGGTTCGACAGCTTTATTGGATCAAATGGAGGCTCTTGTGATAGAGCACTGAGATGGGGTGCCTCAATTTCGATGGCTTGGGCGAAATAGGCGATCATGCTTTCAATCTTGCGCCTGAGTGTTGCCGCCGAATACTCTTCCTTATCCGACACAGCTTCAAGGGGCACGATGACATTTGTCTCGACTTCGTAGAAGGGGCAGAGGCTGAAACCAGCTGCTTGCTTTCGCCAAAGACGCTCGGCTCGTGTGTATGCCCGGTCGGTCACCAGGACGCACACCGACGGCATGAGCTTTGCAAGGCCCGCAAGGATTCCATCATGATGCACCCAAAATGGGATGCCAAGCGATTGCAACGTCTGCTGCACCTCGGCAAGGCCTTCCAGCATGAATTGGAAGTGACGTCTCTGGGCTGCTGGAAAACTCCTTTCCAGGCCGAAGTAGACAACCAAGGGCTTTTTCAAGGCGTTTGCCTGCTCGATGGCAAATGCTAGTGCTTCATTTTGTCGCACCCGTTGGGCGGCCTGCATCCAATACACGACATACGAGCCGGCCTTATTGACCGGATTGTCAGCCGTTTTTGTGATTCTCTGCACTTCGATCATGGATTGAGCATAGCATGGATCAGCGGAGAAAACAGCTACAATGAGTGCTCCAGATAGGAGAGAATCGCATCCTCATCGCCAAGGCTGTCATAATCACCGACCAGCTTGTTTTCATAGTGATAGACGAAACCCTCGGCCTCGTTGTGTTCCAGGATTTCCGCCAATTCCGACTCGCCGTGCCGCTGCAAAAACGAGGCGAAGGCGCGAATGCGAGGGTTAGCGAACATCAGGGCATCACAAGGGAAATCAGGACAGGCCCAACATCCTGTGTATCCACGTGCCTTGCAACACACAAAGTGCTTGCACCAGTCCTTGCCCGTGCAACCATCGTTTCGACACCCAGCACAATGCTCTCTCTCACTGCACAGGCAGCAGGCAAGGCCGCAGTAGGCAAATCCTTTTTCCCTATCCATCCTATGCTCCAGAGCGCTTGAGTTGCTTGATTACTTCCTGGGAAGCCAACTTTCCGGTCATGATGGAGATCGGCAGGCCCGAGGGGCTGAAGGTCCACTG
>WARP01000592.1_pt1 | contig 12921 bp, 11 predicted proteins | sample 4769151 | NCBI WGS metagenome assembly WARP01 (sample SAMN08893023, study PRJNA449175) | gut metagenome | isolation source: rumen sample fed with dry roughage | host: cow | place: India: Nagpur | collected 2016 | reverse complement strand
TCTGCTGTCCGCTCTTGATCGCAACCGAGGTACGGGCGATGGCCGCCGTAGCGGGAATACCGCCGAAGAAGGGAATGATGACATTGCCGATGCCCTGGGCATAGAGCTCCCGGGTTGCATTGAGCTTCTCTCCTTTCATTTTCCCTGCAGAACTTCCGCAGAGCAAGCTCTCAACCATGCCAAGCGCCGCAATGGAGATCGCCGGGGAGATATACTGGGACAACTCTGAGATGGGCAGCGCAAAAATATGCAACCTGTTCTCTCCCATCAAGGAACGGGGGATCATACCTACTTCCTTCACCGGAAGGTCCACAAGCATCTGCACGACCAAGGTGATGATAATACCCAACAGGCTCGCAGGAAACCTGGCGTTCCACTTCTTGGGCCATAGAATCATCAACAGCACCACAAACAAGCCATACCCCAAGGTGGCGAGGTCGATGGGAAATCCATGCGAAGTGTAGGAGAGCAGCTTGGCCAGCGCACCCTCTCCACTGCTGGTTGTGCCGAAGAAGTTGTCAATCTGGCCCAAGGCGATGATGACGGCGATTCCACTGGTGAAGCCGGTGACAACAGGGCTTGGGATGTAGGACACCAAGGCTCCCACTTTCAGAAAGGCGGCAGCTAGAAGAATGAGACCACTGAGGAACCCGGCGATGAATACACCTTCGGTACCGTGACGGACGACCAAGCTGACCAGAATGGCGGCCATGGCCCCGGTCGGTCCGGATATTTGAAAGGAAGCCCCTCCCAGGGCTCCGATGATCAGACCGGCTAAAATTGCCGTAATCAGGCCGCTGGCGGCATCCAGACCGGAACTGACGCCGAATGCAAGAGCAAGCGGCAGGGCGACGGCGGTCACCGTCAGACCTGCAAGCAGGTCCTTGGAAAACGAGGCCGCCGAATACGAAGAAAATTCACCTTTCAAGTCGGAAAGAAATGTAGCTTGTTTTGGACTTTCAGCTGTGCGCATCCCACCCACCCCCACATACGTTCATTTGAATGCAGGCCAAGCATAGAACTTTAGGCTCACAAGCTCAAGGGACCGAAAGGGCCGTCTTGTTACTTCTTGGGGACAATCTCCAACCAGTATCCATCAGGGTCCACAATGAAATAGATGCCCATATTGGTGTTCTCATAACAGATGCACCCCATCTCGCGATGCTTGGCACGGGCGGCTTCCATATCATCCACCTCGAAAGCCAAGTGGAATTCATTATCCCCCAAATTGTAGGTGCCCTTCTCCCAGTTGCGCAGCCACGTAAGCTCCAACTGGTGTTTTGACACTCCGTCTCCGAGGAAGACAAGAATAAAGGAATTGTCGGTGGCGACCTTGCGTCGAACCTCCACCAGGCCCAAAGCCTCTTTGTAGAACGCAAGCGACTTGTCCAGATCGGTGACATTAAAATTATTGTGTGTAAAGGTAAACTTCATAGTATCCTCCAAGTTTGATTTTCATGGGTGAGTTGTACTACCGTGACGTCCGTATCCTTGAGCTCGGTTTTCAGCTTTTCACATACCGAGTGGTCCTTCCAAAAGTGCATGGGAACGAGGGTTTTGACCTTCACCCTTTCCACCAGGTCCTTCGCTCCCAGGCTGTAGAAAGGACCGAGCCTGGGGTCTACAGGCACGAAGGCAAGGTCGAGTTTGGTAGGGAGCAACCTCAATTCTGCGTGGTAGTCGTTCTTCATCTGCAGGTTGTAGGCCTCGCTCTCGCCCTCCCAATGCCAGTGGTTGAGGTCCCCTGCAAAGTAGAGGGTGATGAGCCCGGTTTGTATGACGAAAGCCACCCCCTCGTCGGTGGATTTCAGCGTCCTGACAGCCACTTCATGGATGCTTATCTCCTCATATGGGCCCATCCAACGAACCTGTACGTTCTGTGGGACGAGATGGGTGGCGATATCCGAGGAGAGAATGAAGGTCGTATCGCCTTTGCGCTTTGCAAGCGGGAAAATTGCCTCGTTGAAGTGGTCGCCATGCCGGTGGCTGGCAAAGACCAGCAACGGCTTCTCCCCTTCGGGAAGGCTCAACGGCCCGCCGGTGTAGTCGAAGAGGAGCACGGCATGCTCTGTTTCCAATAAGAAGGTGCTGTGACCTATATATGTACAATCCATACCATAACCATGGACGAACAAAAGCATGCTGTCAAGTAAGGACGCATATGCTATAGTGGGCTGGCAGGAGGAAGCAAATGCACATCGAAATTCAGGACAGGGATCAAAACATTATCAGACAGAGCGTCGACTGCGGCTATGGCTGCGCCTTGGTTCATCAGGCTGCCTACAATGAGGGAGACCAGATTGTTATCCATGTTCCAGTGAGCGGCCTCTATTCGATTCAGCTTGATGAGACGCTGGGCAGCCACGTGGTCTATCTTCAGAGAGAAGCCCGTTATGCAATACCCCTGCAGCCTGCACTGCGCACCTGCTACCCAGTCCAGGCTTTTCTAGGTTCGATGCACCTGCTCACCCTTGCAAAGGTGGAGCAAACCTGCCGAAGAAACCTCGCACTCAACCCGTACGACCATCATCACACACAAGGAATTTTCCCTCACGCCAAGGCGAATGTCGAAACCCGTGGGGAGATGGTATTTGCAGCACGCAATGCAATCGACGGAAACCATGCCAACCACAGTCATGGGAATTACCCGTTTGAGAGTTGGGGGATAAACCGCGACCCCAAAGCCGAGCTTACCCTCGATTTCGGCAGACCGGTGCGTATTGACGAGATCAGGCTCACCCTTCGTGCCGATTGGCCGCATGACAGCTGGTGGACCGAAGCCTCGGTTACCGATGATACAGGTGAGACCTATACCTTGGCACTACAGAAGGACGCCCTTCCACAACGCTTTCCGATCAAGGAAAACGTGGTGACCAGCCTTACCTTGCATGACCTGAAGAAGGACGAGCGCGACCCGTCCCCCTTCCCGGCCCTCACCCAGATTGAAGTCTGGGGTGTCGAAGCCTAGGTAAATCGAAGCGTGCTCCTACCATCCTCCTCATACCAGAGGGGGAAATTGGTATTCCAGATGTTGTTGTACAGGTTGAAGTGAAAGACCCCGTCGTTTCGGGGCAGCTCATCATCAAAGCACAGCAGTTTGCGCTGACCAAGCGAAATCAACGGTGAATCAAGGTTCTCGATGAGAAGAGGCTTTGTTGCATGCTCATAGGCAAGGCCTTCAACAGCGTGAATACTGCGCGCCCCCTTCGATACCGTGGTGTCCAGAGGCAGCGATTGCCCGAGCTTTCGCATTCGCCAGGTTCCCCCCTCTTCAGTGTTGAGCCCTATTGAAAGCCACAAAGCCTCGGGAAGCCGCGTCGCCTCCTTTTCGTTCCAAGCAAGCGTAATCTCAACAAGGGTTCCTGCCTTGCTGAAGCAATACAGTATGTGTATATGCTTCGGAGCACCCCTGGGACTCTCTTCGTCAGCCTCAAGGCTCGCACGGATTTGTACGATATCCTTTGCATCACAGCGGACCAAATCCGTGAGCCGGGCCTTGCACAAGCGATGCTCGGGCGCAGGTTGCAAGGCCTCCATCCCCGGCTTTCCATAATCGGCAAGAATCCAATCCCTTCCTGACTCAAAGTTGCGGTTGTACTGATGATGGAACCGGTCGTAATCAGCGGAGCTGAAGCTCTCATAGCGGTACACGCCGATACCCTCCCCTTTGGCCATCTGTCTTCCATCAGAGGTCAGAAGCGAGGATATGCTGCCGTCATCGGCAATGACCACCTGTACCGATCCAATCTGGATAGGGGTATTTGATGATAGCCTTAATGAAGGCTTTTCCCTGCAAATAGATACATTATTCTGCGGTTTCAGACTATCAAGTGCTTGTTGGCGCAACAGAGGAGGAAGAGAAGCGATTGCCTGCTCGACATACGAGCGCTGCTCCTGATGGCTTGCAGAAAAGAGCGAGTACCTGCGCGTCTTTCGCCTTTGGTCCTGCTCACCGAAAATATGGGCATACTCTTTTTGGGCGAACGCCTCGATGAACCGGTAGGCGGGAGGCACCGCCGAAGCAGCGACTATATCCTGTTCCCTTGCCCGGTGAAAATCCTCGATTGCATAGTTGGTGTAATCGCCCAGGTACTTCTTGAAGTCCATGCCCCAGGTATGTTCGCAGATCATCAAGAGCCGATCCATGAAGCGGTCGTTGCCCAACACTTCGGCCTTCGCCTCCGCCCAGGCTAGCAGGCGCTTGAGGCAGCTGACTTTGTAAGGGTCGCTGCCGATACCATGAATCCAGGTATCCCCGATTTCTCCCTTCACAACTGGGAGTGTATGCTTGAACGGGAGTATTGCACGTGCGTAGGAACTAAGGTCGCTTGCCATAATGACCGAGCCGGGATACTTCTTCTCCAATTTCTCGAATACGGCATATACCTCCTCGGCTTTGGGAGGTCCTGCATTATCCGCGCTGTTTTCGATGACCAGTACATCCTCCAGTTCGCCGATGGGCTCGGATGAGCCGTAGGAGGCATCGTACTGAACAAGCACTTCTTCGCCGGTGGAAGCCCGCCAGACAAAAAGCGGAGGTACATCGGGCAAGGGAGACCCTCCATTCACTCCGATGTGAAGAAACTGCACCCCGGCCTTGGCAAGGAAAGGTACCAAGGCAAGGGTATGGCCCGGCACATCGGTCATTTTTGCAGCTATGGTAGTGTGGCCGAATCGTGCATCAAGGTTCTGTGATAAGGAGAGCGCGTATTCAACCAAAGGGCCGCTCATCAACTCGGTATGAGTGGTGAACGGCAGGGCGTGCCAGGTGATGTCGCCCGCCTCGACCGCGTCGACGAACAAGGCCTTCTCCTCAGGACCCGATGCCTCGAGGTAGTCCTTCACCAGCCAACTGCCGGTGGTCCACACCAAGCGTTCTTTTCCTCCCCTTCGTCGAAGCTGCTTTGCCACCTCGATCGCCTGAGGAATGAATTGCTTGTGATACCGTTCGATGGTTCTTGCAGCAAAATCAGTGAAACCAATGTCCAGATGTGTCTTGAAAACCACGTGTACGGTTTTGATCATACTTAGATTCTCTCCTTATGCTTGCATGAAGACAACAACGAATGCATACTGCGTAAAGAGGATTTACCGTGGACACCGAACTGAACAAAGCTTCCAGGCGTTTGTCTGAGCTTCCCATCAGCATTGAACTTTCCGGCTTCACCATCGATGTGCAGTGGCTGCGCGTCATGCAGAAATCGGGGCAGTGGGAGATTGAACGTCATGCCCACTCCAGTTTTGAATTCCATATCATTGCCCGAGGCTCCTGCAAAGTCGCCACGGACACTCGTTCCTTCGTAGCCGAAGCGGGTAGCTTTTACCTTACCGCACCGGGTGTCTACCACCAGCAATGGTCCCGGTCCGAGGAGGACCTGGTCGAGTACAGCCTCGACTGCACCTTCCGCCCACGGAAAGAGAGCATCGGTTCTCCGAGCGAATGGGTAGAGCTTCATGAGTTCTTCCTCTCCTGTGCCTGTCTTCCCGTCAAGGACACCAGCGGTGTCATTGCACTGTTCGATCAAGCCCTCAACGAGGCGCTTGCCCTGAAACCCGGGTATTCGATAGTCATTCACTCCCTTGTTCCTTCCATACTAGTTGCCGCGGCCAGAAGCATGGGCTTAAGCAACAGCCTCACCACCACCAAAGAGAAAAGCAGGATGGACATGATCGCCGATTTCGTAGAGGACAATCTCTTCAGACCCATCAGTCCTGCCGATATCGCCGCCTTCATGAACCTGAGCGAGAAACAAGTTTCCCGTATTGTGTTCGCCTCGGAGGGGTATTCGACCAAACGCTTCATCACCCTGGCAAAAATCGAGCAGGCCAAGAAAATGCTCACATCCACCTCATACTCCTTGGTTGAGATCTCCAAGGAACTGGGCTTTTCCACCACCAGTTACTTCAACACGGTTTTTCGAAAAACCGAGGGAGTAACCCCTGGTGCATATCGTGAGCAGATTCTGGAGAAGCTCGATATACATCATACCTAAATGTCCAAAAATTTACAAATAAAAAATTAACTTCTGACTGAAAATTCATAGTCTTATAACTTCTTTTTACTATATTGTATAGTTTTATTACTTTTAGTCATACCAAATAGTGTTAAAAATGTCTAAAAATTGAAATTCGTAAAACTTTTTATTTGTCTATTTTTTATAATCCATGGTATACTGCCCCTGCAAGGAGGGTGCGTTTGAACAACGTACGCTGCAGAGAGTCGAGACGAACGAATTAGGGAGCAGTATGAATACACCATTGGGAAGACAGCTCAAGAAATACCGAATATTCTATCTCATGTTCATCCCTGTAGCGATCTACTTCATCGTATTCACCTACTATCCATTCCTTCGCGGCCTTATCATGAGTTTCCAGGAGAACAGGCTCTTGGGTAATCGGCCGTTCTCAGGCCTTGCCAACTACCGGTTTGTCGTCAAGGACTCAAACTTCCTTGCAGCGGTCGCCAACTCGCTGATCATCGGCCTTTGGGACATGGTCCTCTACTTCCTCTTCTCCCTGGGTTTTGCTCTCATCCTCAACGAACTTGTCCAGCGAACGATCAAGCAGAGCATCCAGACCATCGCCTATATTCCCTATCTTTTCAGCTGGGCGGTCATCGGAGGCGTCTGGGTCCTTATCTTCGATCTGCAGGGCTTGGTCAACCAATTCCTCTCCCTATTCGGAACCGAACCCATCTTCTTTCTCGCGGACCCCGCCTATGCTCGTCCTCTGATCATCGCCATGGGGGTGTGGCGCTCCATGGGTTACTTCGCCCTGCTCTTTACGGTGGCAATCATGAATATCGAGGGTCAGCTCTATGAGGCGGCCCGCATCGATGGGGCCTCGCGCTTGATGCAAATCCGCAAGATCATCCTCCCTTCCTTGATTCCCACCATGAAGACGATCATCGTGCTGCTCTCCATCGGTGTGCTCACCCACTTCGACGAAATCTACGTCATGGTCAATCCCGCCAACCGGAGGCTGATCAGCACCTTGCTTCTCTATGTGTATGAAACCGGTATTCTCAACTTCCAGACAGGAACTGCATCGGCAGGGGCGACCCTGGTGATGGCTGGCACCCTCTTGATCACCGGCCTGATGAGAAAGTTCATCAGCTACGACAAGGAGTAGACGATGAAAAATCGACTCAGCAAGAAAGACGATCTACCCCTTGCACTACGGTTGCTGAGCATCCTGCTGCTGGTCCTTGTCGTGGTGCTGATGGGACTTCCCATGCTCAACGTTCTTGCCGTCTCCCTCTCCACCCAAGCCAAAAGCGACTCCCCCGGTCTGGTCCTGCTTCCCGCTCCGCCCACCTTCGAAGGGTACACTTTCATTTGGAAGCACACAAACCTTCCCCGCCCCTTCTTCAACACCGTCTACGTCTCGGTGGTGGGAACGGTCCTGCATGTGCTGATGGCCTCTCTTGCCGGCTACATCCTCTGCCAAAGCAAGCTGCCGTTTCGCAAGGCGATGACAACCTTCATCCTGCTCACCATGACCGTACCTTATGAGCTTACGATGATCGGCATCTACGCAGTGAACAGGGACCTCGGGCTCACCAATACCTATACCGGCCTTATCGTCAACGGCATGGTCAGCGGTTTCAGCGTCTTTCTGATGCGCAACTACTTCCAGGCCATTCCCCTCTCGCTTGCCGAGTCGGCACGCATCGACGGATCGGGAGAATGGAGAATCTTCTCCTCCATCTACCTGCGGCTCTCGGTTTCCGGGTTGATGACCATCGGGACACTCGAGTTGATCCGGCGCTGGAACAACATCACCATGACCATCACCCTCATCAGCGACATGAAGAAGTGGACGTTGCCGGTGGTTCTGCGCTTCATCCTGTTCGACCAGACATCCACTTCGGGAACCAGCTATATTTTCGCCAATGCAAAAATGGCTGCGGTGGTGATGACCGCCCTTCCCTTGATCGTCCTGTACTTTTTCACCCAGTCATTCTTCTCAAGCGGAATTATGATCGGGTCCGTCAAGGAATGACACTCTTCTTGTACAGAAGAGACAAACGATATTACGTACCATGAATCCAAAAGGAGGATGCATATGAAACGTACTCGCGTATTGGTAATGTTGGTGGTGCTTCTGACCATCAGCCTCACGCTGTTCGCCCAAGGTCAGGTTGACAAGGCTGCGGTGGAGGTAAAGGTGCTGGCCGGAGTAACCGGCGGAAAGGATGACGCTGAGAACAAGTTGTTCGAAGAGGCCATGGAAAAAGGAACCGGTCTGAACATCACCTGGGAGAAGGTACCCTCCGGGTATGACCAGGTCTTGATGCAGAAGCTTGGAGCCGGTGAGCAGTACGACCTGATCTACCTCAACCAGTTCCAGATGTACACCCTGGGCAAGCAGGGGGCATTGATGGACCTGACGGCCAGGATAGCAGCCTCGAAGGTCTATGCTGAGAATGTCGACAAGGCCGAACTTGAGAAAATCCAGTTCAACGGCAAGTACTACGCCGGCTTCAACAAGCTTGAGGTGTTCCCCTTGGTCAACGTCAACAAGGCCATCACCGACAAGGTGGGAATCGACTTGAGCAAGCTCTCCACCTTGGATGATTACTATCAGATGCTGAAAAAGGTGAAGACCTACATGGAGCAGACTGAAGGACGCAAGCCCTACTATCCGTTCTTCACCTACATGCCGGACATCTGGGACCTGCAGCCGTGGTTCAGTTCGGTCGGACTCAGACGTGGGGTCTTTGTTGATGCAAGCGGAAAGAAGTACGCCCCCTATGTCGACCCGAAAGCCAAGGTCGTCTGGGAATGGCTTGCCAAGCTCTATCGTGAAGGCTTGATGGATCCCACCTCCTTCACCGGAAAAACCGGCGACATGCGCTCCAAGATGTGGCAGAGTCAGGACATTGTCATGGACGTCGACTGGGCTGCTTGGACTGGTTTGTACAACAACAACGCCCGCACGGCAGGAACGTATCCTGCAAAGGTCAATGTAGTCGGACTTCCCGGAACCAAGGGACCGAACGGTACGTACATGCTCGAGCAGGGCGGAGCATCGCTGTGGGCGATTCCCGCCAACGCCAAGAATCCCGATGAAGCTTTCAAAATCATCGAGTACATGGCCACCAAGGAAGGAGCACTGTTGCTCTCGGCAGGTATCGAGGGACACGATTACAATCTCAAGAATGGAAAGATCGAGTACACCGAAGCCGGAAAGGCCCACGCAAAGGACCACGGGGCGCCGTTCCCGATCTCCAAGCTCTTCGACCTTACCGTCCTGGGAGAGATGAATCCTGGAGTCTTGGAATCGGTATCGATCGGCAGGAGAGCCGATGTCGAGGTTGCTCCGATGGGATATGCCAACGGAGAGCTGGACGCCCGCAAGTACTATGATATCATGTCCAAGTGGATGACCGAATGCGTGATGGGAAAAACCACCGCCGAGGCTGCCATGAAGGGTGCTGAGAACGAGCTGAGGACCAACAAGCTCATCGACTGATGATACGGTTGTATCAGATTCGGGCGCAGCAACTGCTGCGCCCTTCTTGCAGGAAACGACATGGAAGAGATTCGCTTGAGCAGGACCTATACCAGTGAAGAGCAGAAACAGTACCTTCGCATCCCCTTCGAGGTGGGAGAGAACATAGAGCGTATTGAGATATCATATGCTTATTTGCGCCATAAACAGCGGCAAACACCATATGGAGAGGAGAAGAGGGAGATCAACATCATCGATCTGGGGCTGTTCGATGAGCAGGGGCAGCTTTGCGGCTGGTCAGGCTCAGAGCGGCTTTCTGTGGTTGTCAGTGAACACCACAGCACCCCCGGCTACCGCCGGCTCCCGATACGAAGGGGAACCTGGCAGGTTGCCTTGGGAATTTATAAAGTTGAGACCAGCGTTGAGGTGCAGCTCACCATACGACTTGTTCCTAAACAGAGGCGTTGGCTGAGAGGCGACCTGCACATGCACACCCTCAACAGCGACGGCATCTACACCACTAGAGAGGTCATCGCCTATGCCAAGCATGCCAAGCTGGACTTCATCGCCCTCACCGACCACAACAATACCGAGCAGAACAAGGAAATCGGAAATCCACAAGGTATTACCGTGATCAGCGGTATGGAATATACCAACTACGGCGGCCACGCAAACTTTTTCTTCACCGATGACGGTATCTTCACTGCAAATCCACTCTCCAATACAAAAGAAGAGATGCAGGCAACCATCGCAGAGGCAAAGCGAAGAAATGCCATTGTCTCGCTCAACCACATCTGTGACACAGGCTGTCCTTGGGTTCTCGGTTTCGACATTCCCTACGACCTAATCGAGGTATGGAACGGCTTTATCAAGCCTTCAGACATGCAGGCGATCGCTTGGTGGCACCAACGATTGGCGGAAGGCCGTCATCTGGCTGCCGTCGGAGGCTCCGATACCCATCGTATCGAGCAGGGGCGCAGCCACGGAACGCCTACCACGTATGTGCATGCGCTCTCTTGTGCTCCCAAGGATATTCTGGATGCCTTGGTGCAAGGAAGGTCCTTCATAACGGCAACCGCCGATGGAGCTCGACTTGACCTGCACCTCGGCAGCTCAGGCCTTGGAGAAACCAGCACTTGGAATGACGGGCTTGAAGGAGAAGCATCGGTAGACGGAGCGAAGCAGGGTGACCGCTTGATTCTTATCAGTGACCAAGGTGTCGAGGCGAGTTGGAACGCCGAGTATGATGGTTCTCTTACCTTCGCATTCCTGGTGGAAAAACGAAGGTTCTACCGAATCGAGCTCTATCGGAAAACCCTTGGGATTGAGCTGCTGGCGGCTCTGACCAACCCAGTTTATCTCAATTGAGCGGTGGAATCGCGCTCGACAAAGGTGAAGGGAAGGGCAATGCTCACCGGCAGCCCGTTCTTGCTGGTTATCAGGGAGTGCAACAGCGCTACTGACATCTGCCCCATTTCAACCAGCGGTTGACTGATGGTCGTCAGGCGGGGAACGGAGAACGAGGAGAGCTCGATGTTGTCAAATCCAACAACCGAAACGTCGCCAGGGACACTGAGGTTGTGGTCGGCAAGAGCGCGGATTGAACCAAGGGCCAACTCATCGGTGATGGCAAACAGTGCGGTAAAGGTGGTATTCGATTCCATCAGCTGGTTCAGGGCCAAAGCACCCCCTTCCATGTTGTAGGCATCGGCGAAGGCAACCTTTCTTTCATCGTATGCAATACCGGCCTGTTCCAGCGCCTTGCGGTACCCCAGCAGGCGTTGGGAGGAGAAGCTGTACTTCGTTCCTCCGATGCAGGCTATATCGCGATGACCGAGCTTGATCAGATAGCTGACCGCACGCAAGGCGGCTTCATCCTCACTGATATGAATCGAAGTAGCCTTCCACCCTTCCCGCTCAAAGGTGGCAAGTACGGTGGGAATATGATTATCTTCCAAATGATCACGGAACTCGGGCAATGCGACTTCGTGGAGGATGATGATACCATCCAGGCGGTCGGCCTTCAGTCGCTTGAGACAAGCCAGCTCCCCATCCTCATCGGTGGAGGCGAAATAGAAGCTGGTATGGTAGCCGAACTGCTCCAGATGGTGTTCCACAATACTGAACAACTGACGCTGGAACATATTGAAGGTTCCCGGCATGACGATGCCGACGGTGGAAGTGTGTTTGCTGACCATATCGCGTGCGGCACGATTGGGGACATAGCCGGTCTGCTTGATCGCAGCAAGTATACGTTCACGCTTATCAGCCTTGACGTTGTCCTGCTGGTTGAGCACCCGTGAAACGGTGGAAACAGAAACCCCTGCTAATTTCGCTATGTCCTTGATACTTATCATGCATATCTCCCTCAAGCCACGTGACTAATCAGTTGTCATCTTATCGCGTAAGACAACCCACTAACAAGGTATTTTCCCATTCATTTCATATCCATGATTGCCTTTACGGCTTTTTCGTAGCTTTCACTCGGACTTAGCTCGAAAGCAACCCAATTCCCATATCCCCGGCTCCTGAGATGGGAAAATACAGTCGTGTAATTAATCTCACCAGTACCCATCTCATGTCGACCAGGAACATCGGCTGCGTGAATATGGGCAATTAATGGCTGGAATCGATCAAAATTCGCAATAAGGTTACCAGTCTCAATCTGCATATGATACAAATCGTACAGCAATCTGATGGAAGGCGACCCAACAGACTCCACCACCAATGCTGCTTCTGCGAGGCTGTGAAGCAGGCAACCAGGATGATCAACCTGTATGTTCAGGGGCTCCAACACACAGGTAATGCCCGCTTTTTGCGCATAGGGGGAAAGAGCGGTAAGTGTTTTCGCCATGGATAGGAACAACCGATGAGAAGGAACTTTCTCATATGAATTAACCACTACCCCATTGTCGAGTGCGTTGGAGTGAAGTACCACCATGGAACACCCTATCTGTTCGGCAGCCTCGAATGAGGCTCTCGCATACTCAATGTAGGGCCGTGAATGGGTGTCATCGCAGAGCGCATACTCACAGCTGTCTCCGCTGATGCTGCTGATGCCCAAACCGAGCTCCTGACAAAGAAGGCCAATGGACCTCAAGTCCTTGTTCTCCCAGGACCAGAACTCAATACCGTCAAAGCCGGAGGCCTTGGCTGTCCTGATTCGATCTACAAACGACTCGTTTTTACAAAGCATTTCAATATTGGCAGAGAATCTCATCATACCTCCTCAATCTCCTGCCAACGTCGCGGCAGTGCAGCCTTCAGAACATCCAACGACTTCAGCACCCCTGTCAGTTGGTCCATTGTGCGGTCCTCCATCTCAAGGCTCACCGGGCCTGTATACCCTACCATGACCAATATGCTGAAGAACTCCTTCCACCACGACTCATCATGCCCATATCCAAGGGCGACATAGTTCCAACTCCTCTGTGCGAATTCCTCGATTCCCAAGGTATCGAGCAA